>JAAUXU010182939.1_pt1 | contig 17803 bp, 20 predicted proteins | sample 7278151 | NCBI WGS metagenome assembly JAAUXU01 (sample SAMN14350113, study PRJNA611818) | marine sediment metagenome | isolation source: surface marine sediment (1.8m) | place: French Polynesia: Moorea | collected 2018-08 | reverse complement strand
GACTCGAGTCGTATTCTGGTCTGACTCGAGTCGTATTCTGGTCTGACTCAAGTCGTATTCTGGTCTGACTCAAGTCGTATTCTGGTCTGACTCGACTCATATATGACTCTTCCTGAGTGACTCCAGCACTAGCTGACAAACATTACTTTCTTGTGCTGGAGTAGGGTCTGGTTTGACTCAAGTCGTATTCTGGCCTGACTCGACTCATATATGACTTGTCCTGAGTAACTCCAATTCTAGGCAGCACGGTAATGTCACAAAAGTTACGGGGATACCGACGTTGACGAGGCGGAGCAAGCGAGCTCTCGTGAGCACCCGCACTCTCTCTTCTTGCTCTAAATATGGATCGTGTTCCAAGGTAAAAATAGATTTGCCCAGAATAGAAAGTTCACACGACGATACTTTCAGGACAATACGATGCTTGGGACTCGTGAAAGTCATTATAACCGAAATCCTCTCCAGGTCTTTATCTGCCCTCGTATGAAACTATGAGAAGATTGATGGACCTGATACTCCTTTGCCAGTATGCAGGATCCTGACGCTGGCTGACACCTGATAATCGAGGCATAAAGGCAATTGTTGATTCAAGTCGACGTCATCCTGTCTGTCTACTACAGGACTACTACTATCACTGCGAAAAATTCTGTCGACGAAGACTTCTCGCTTGCACTCACCCTCTCCAGCTTCTGGAAGTATTCCCTGAGGAAGGTGACGGGGTTCTCCGGTCTGGCCACGCACAGCTGCACGATGCAGTCCTTGAGAGTCTGTTGGATCTGGTGACGTTGCACGTATTCCTCGCACTCCCGCAGGCTCTGGTGCTCGTCGCCCACCGTCCCGGGGGGCGCAGGGCACCCACCCGAGGGCGTCGAAGCGTCCGGGGAGCAGCCGTCCATGGGGATCCCAGTGAAGAAGTAAGAAGTGAAGGGGAGCCTGCTCGATGTAGATAGGAGGTTGGGCTCAGTGCCTTGCTTACTCACTACAGCCCGCCTGCGCCTGCTCCTCCTGTCTCTAGTGGCTCTGTCTCTTCGTGGTCTAGTGACGGTGTGGGTAGTGGAGTGGGCGCTTCGGTCCGGGAGAAGAGGTGGCTTCAAGCCGAGCTGGTATCAAGCTTTTCGCACAAAGCTGGCCAGCCCGGACAAAGCTGGAGAACATGTCATAAACGAGCCCTGAGGAGCAAGCTTACATGAAACAACTATTTTCATCCTAACCTAGTGGGATCAATCCTAACCAGTCCTATCCTAACTTGAGGTGACAATGAATATTTCACGTAGGCTCGCTGCGTGGGATAGAACTTCGCGAAAAATTTAAGTGGAAAGTGAGTGCTGATCAGGCTTATAAACAGAGCTTTTCATAAGAAAGAAGCCTCATATCAAAACTTAAAAAGCACAAACGCATCGAAAGTCACAATTATTCGTCTTTCTGCAAGGAACTCACTCATACCTGCAGAGTTTCATTGGAAGCGGACAATATTTCTGTCCGAGGAACAAGTCATCAGATAAAGAAATAGCACTATGCTAATCTCTTTTGGCGGAATTGCTTGTGTGAAACTGCGTGACCTTCTTCCTTACTCGAACAAGTCCAAAAACAAGTCCATAACTGAACGTCTTGAACAAACTAATCATGCAAATTGCGTTTGCTAGATGTGTTAAAGTGCCTTTTCCCGTGGAAAGCTCGGCTTGGTCCGACTTTTTGAGCTTGGTCATACCTCTAGTGAAGAAGTTGAAGGCCTAGGGCTACTGGGTTGTGGAGGTGCTGGTGCTGGTGCTGCCGCTGCCGCTGCCGCTGCCGCTGCCTTCCCACTCTATTCCACCCTTTCGTCGTCTCCCTGGCGCTGCACTGCACTGCACTGTGCGGCATTCACTCAAGTGTGCTGAGCTGCGCTGCCCTCTTCCACCAAAGAGAAAGAGCTGCTCTCTTTCTCTTTCTCGCCCACGCTGACGCGAGCATACGCTTGTGAAGGACAAGGCCTTCTCCTCTTCCAACTCCGCCAGCGCGAAGAGCAACTCTCGGGCAGACAGGGCGGATCCAGAGAGAAGTAAGTAAGAGAGGCCACATGCACTCTGCCTGTGAGGAACAAAACTCCCGCGCCTTGTCAGCTGTCTAAACAGGCAAACGTCAATGGTTGTACAGGACCCATAACAGTGTAAGGAATCTTTATTCTCATCGCGGGGTCATGTTGACTTTGCAATGTCGACTTTGCAACGTATTTATTGACTTTTCACTTGGTCATGGTGTATGGGTCCTGTGGACTGAAGTTCCTCCGTCAAACCGTTGCATGCAGTCTCTTATGGAGCTCTTTGTCTTGCAGGAAGAGTAATCTCTTGTCTTGTCTAATCAGATCTAGCCGGAAAAAAGATGTACCCGCGAAATGGGTCAACTTTGAAGACTGTACCCATCTCATTCTTTTTGGCCCGCTGAACTGTGGTCAGTCGCTGGCGAGAGCAGCCAAAGCGTCACATGAAGCCATGCTGGCTTTGATTACAGCTTTCACTCACTGTCATCTTCACATTTCACTTGCGAGTGGCTGTATCTTCAACAAACTGTATGTCGGAAGCATTTATATTGTGATTCGGGACAACTTTGCCTGTTTGGACAGCTGAAGCATGTCTTGTCCCGACTCATGAACAGTTCGCCTAGCCCACATACTTCTCTCTGGGCGGATCCCAGGGTCAGGCCTGACGGAGGAGTCCGAACAAGCAGACCAAGTTCAGGCAGAATGGGCAGGCACAATCCGCGTCAGCCACTTACTCATTCGATCGCTATGACTAGGGTTGAGTCGCGAGCCCGAATCGGTGCACCGGGCTCAAATCGAGCAGCGCTCAACTGTTCCAGGTGGGTCATGTGTAGATTGTAAGTATATTTCAGTGTACAGCAGGATATGGCACAAGTATAAGGGGCCCAGCAGACGGTCAAAGTTCCAGATGTCGGTGTACAAGTATGCTTACAAAAATGCTCATAAAGTTAAAATATATACGTCAATCTCTTAGCAGATAGGGATTAGCATATAAATTACAGAACCTCTTCTTCTACTATTTAGCGAGTGATTCTTGAAAGCCAGAGCAACCCAAAATCTCCAATTTAGTAAAAGCCTCGAGCCACCCCGACCGTTGAGTGCTCGAACGCAGCTCTACTGTCCTTGCGCCTATTACGTCATCATGCGCGAGGGCAGCTGATCGTCAAGTCCTCGTCGTACTTGTCACGTTTAGCCAATGTATGGACCAAGCGCGTCCGTAGCCTTGCTGTCAATGTGCGTACAATTGCACATGCGTGTATGCAATAACAAAGTATCGCGTAGGTAGCGCCTTAATATTGTTCACGATATGGCTTGAGACTGACTCAGAAATATGGCGAGCTATCGACAAGGTATGGAGAAGCTTTTCCGGGGCATTCTCAAGTATGGAAATACCTTTAAGGGCAACATGGTCAAGCAGTTTAAGCAGGTGAGTGAGTAAGATCTGGCAGGATCACGTTCAACGTTACATGAGAGGTTGTCACTCTTCCGTTAGGTCCGGGATAATCCACAACCCACTGCAGTGCTCTTCACCTGCGTGGACTCGCGCATGCTGCCCACTGCCTTCATGCGCACCAAGGTGGGCGACATGTTCATAGGCAAGTAGAAACACGCAGGAGAGTTCGTAAACGCTCGTGGCACTGACCATGCAATTGATGTAGTGCGCAACGTGGGCAACATCGTGCCGCACTCTTCCCTAATCGCCCCACACGCAACGTCCACGGAGCCAGCCATGCTTGAACTCGGGTGCTTGATCAACAAGATTCAACATGTGATAGTCTGCGGCCACTCGGACTGCAAAGCCATGAACCTGCTGTACAGTGTGTATAAGGCAACAGACACGTGGACTACGGAGATGCTCGAGAAGTCGCCCATTCGCGCCTGGATGAGCATGTGAGTAGAAAGACGATTAAGCATATTATTAACAATCTAAAAAGCAGCAACATTTTTATAGGCACGGAATGCAGTCCCTGATCAGGTACGAAGAGCTGGAGGCGACCTTGTTTCGCCGACCGCTGAAGCTGAGGTCAGAGGCGCTCCATGGAGAAATCGAGGCTTTCATTGATCCCGACCTCAAACTGAATGAGACTGACAAGCTTTCTCAGGTGGTCCTACTTATTCTGACGCGTAGTAACGTTCACTTATTGGTGCTACTGCTTTGTAGGTTCACGTACTCATTCAGGCAGAGAACATTGCTAGCTATGACTTCATGCACGATCCGCTTAGACTCGGCCACACTAGGATCCACGCCATGTGGTTTGACATCTACACGGGTGACGTCTACTACTTCTCGATCAAACAAAAGGTGAGTTAGGACAAAAAGAAGAAGAATTATGTAATCGAAGCTCAGCTTGATGCGTTTGTTCTCTGTTCAGTGCTTCGTACCCATTACTCAAACGAATTATGAGTCCCTGCTCGATGAAATGGACTTCCCAGATGGCGGCGGCAGCAACTCCGGCGGCAGCAAGAAGCAGCTCTTCGACCACATCGTCTCGGTGGGAAAGCAGCATCAAATGAGACTCCACCAAGAGGGAGACTGCTGCAAATGAGACAGTTCAGGGCTACCCGAACAAAACCTGTAGTCTGTTCACGCTCAGCTCAAGTCTTACCTTCACAAAACTTACATATGCTATATGCCGGCATTTCTTCAGTTGCTGTATAAGCCGCAGGGATGATCTCATTTAGTAGACCTCTTAGATTTTTCGTGCCAACTCTGTCACGTAAGCAAGAAAGTGATATATTTCTCAAATTGACATCCAACTAGTAATTTACTTTGGATATGTCCCACTAGATGAGATCACCCCCGAATAAAGCAGCACTCCTCCAATGCATACAGTTCAGCCATATTGTATTTACGTTTGTCCACAAGTCTGCCAGTTATAGCCTTTTCAGAAGCTTCTTTAGGCACTGTCAACTCCAATTATGTGGAAACCTCGACAGCAAAAGCCTCATTTTGAGGAGCAGTTTTCACTTGATCGATGGGAGGGATTTCCAATCCCGGAAAAAACGAGAAGTTGAGGTTGGTCTCGTAATCGACTGCCGAATATTTCGAGAAATGGAGAAATTGGAAACCCCATCGAAAGAAAAAGAGCAATTTCGCTAGAGCAGGAAATGCTGAACACTTTGCTCAGTGAAGCTTGAACAGAAGCAGTGATACAACCTTTTGTTCTTAGAGTGCAATAATGCTGCTGCTTTGTGTATACGTGACAAACTGGTCAAGCTCAATGGCACTATGTACATATCATGCAACTTCCTGTTTCCAACAATAGAGGTTGACCACCTGCGTGACGCAATTGCTACCAATACTGATGAACCCATTGAATATCAAGTTATGATTATGAAGCCAGCTTTGAGACTGACTATTTCAAGTTTTTCTCATTTGACCTGAGTGGAAAAAAATGATGTTTTACTTGATGCTGATAGTTTATTATTAAAATTTCCAGATGCTCCAATTCTGAGAAAGACATTATTGCTACAAGGTAGAACGCAACCTTTCTCATGCTGGAAACGTTTCTGAAGCTAAAAGATCAAGTTTGTTTACTGGTTTGTGAGCCATAGATGGACGTATCTGTCGGACACGTGGGGACTTGAACAAGCTGCAAAAGATCTCGTCCCCCGGACAAAAGAGAGTAAAGAAAGTCCGAACCTTTACTGATCTCGTTCCCAAGATCAAGATCCCTGTAGAGGGAAATCATTAAAATGTTATGACAAAGAGTTCCAGCTTCGAGTAGGACGGATGAGGTATGAGATCCGGAGTAACGTTTTGGCTGTCGTTCGACATGTACCTGGACGTGATCTCCTGTAACTTCAACCTGACCTCGCTTCGGCAGAACAATACGGAAGAGTGGGCCGAGGCTAAGCCTCGATGAGGAAGAAAGGACGACGTGAGAGGGTCCAAGCCGATCTGCTGAAGTCGCAGTTTATGACGACTGAACCCACAAGACAGGGAAGGAGCTCGACCAGCACAGGCAGCTCACCGAAATGTGCCATGGTGAAGAAGAATGCGAGTTGGACGACGTCATGGATAGCAGCGAGTCCGACTTGGAGACAAGTTTCAGAGTCCAAATCTGACTGCAAATACTCCACATGTCCTCCTCAGATATTTCGTCCCAAGCAGCCTTTACCGCTGTGGTCAAGGCCGTAAGGCTGGGGTCATTTGGGCCTACTCCCTTGCTCTCTAAAACCAGCTGCACAGAGAAGTCCATGGAAAATCTGGAGAGGAAGGTGGCCAAATTTTCTTGTCCCAAAACTGAGTCCTCCCAGAACTATGAGAGCATGATGCGGGAGCAAACAGACAAATCAAGGGCTCAAAGATCTGGACCTCGCAGAGCACGATAGCCGACAAGTTCCTCACTGACATTTACTTCAGAGCCTCTTCAACGTCGCGCAGAACAATTTCGGAGGCACCATCTCAGTGGATGGAGATCGAGTTTTAAAGTTACTTTCTCAAACATCGTCTTCGCTCCCTTCCAACACTTCCCACCTCGAGTAGAGCCGGTCGTAGAAGGAGCAGGAGGCCAGCAGATCTCGCTCGCGGCTCCAGCAGAAGTCGACGCCGTAGGCCAGACTTCCATGGACGTCGTATCTCACTGACTCCTCCAGTTGTTCGGCGCCGAGCAGGACGAAGCCGGCTCCCATACATGCGGTGGCGAGTAGATTGGGCTTGCAGGGGTGTTGTCTGATTCGCCAGATCCCGCCTCCCACGTTGCGTTCCATCCTTGGGCGTCGCAGTCCGTTTCTCGTGTCCCACACCAACAGTCTTTCGTCGTAGCTGGAACGTAATGCATTTGTTGTTGTACTAATGAAGCTGTGATAAACCCTGCTATGCTGGCACCTGCCGCTGAAGAGTTCGTGCTCCTTGCCGACGTTGGACAATAAGCTGGTGACGCCTGCTGTGTGCTCCTTAGAAACAAAGACCGCACTGGTTCCATCTGTCCTGATGTCGTGAACCTTCAACTTGCTGTCGTCGCCGCCGCTGAAGATCACCTGTGGGTGCCAGGAGTCGAAGCATGCTATCCATGCTTCAAAGTCGTGACAGCGGCTCTCAAATGTACATTGAAGTTCACGCTGATTGGACACTTGGATGACTTGTACTGATCCTTGGGAGTCACTCAAGACCAACTGTCGGTCCTCCAGGTGTCCAGTTCTTCTGTTATTCCAGTCCAGGGACAGGACCAAATTATCCTCCGAAGCTACTATTGATTTGGCCTGCGCATCTGACAATGAGACGTGACCTTCCTCATCCTTCTCTAGCGATAGGAGAGAGAGCCGACCTAACGCATCGGCCACGGCCAAGACGTTATCCCCGCCCCATTTCATGTCGAGGACGGGCCCGTGGTCTCTGCTGTGCACAAAGACATCTCGATCGTTGCAACTCTTGTCCAGGTAGATGCGTCCCTGTCTCTGATCACCTGAAAATTCTTCATTGTCGGACTTCTCCACTTGGTACGTTCCCACGGCGACGATGTCTCTGAACCCCTCGAGCGGGCACCACTCCACCGAGTCGGGCGTGAGCTCAGTCTCGCGCTTCAACAGCGACTTGGTCACGCGCATGGCGAGGTCCCTAGAGTTAAAAATTGCATGATGTCTTCTGCTCAATGCGCTCCTAGTAGCAATAACATCTCATATATTATTCTTTATACACAATTGCAGCGTATCTAAAAAACAAATGACTGACAACTCGACAGAGAACACGATCAGTATGTCTGTTTGCGACATGAGATTCGCTCATAAGAGACTTTACTTCTCCTCCTACGGCTAAGTATGAAAATGAGTATGGGCAAAAGCTATCCAAGGACTTCTGAATCCTTGTGCTATCCAACCTTCCTCCAACATCACATGTATAGCGGGAGTATCTGGACGACACAGATCACATTTGTTTGGACGAATGGTCACCATCAGCATCAGTCATCACTTTTTCACTGCCTGGAGGCTCTCTCGACTTCGACGAGTGCCTCTCTGACTAGCATCCTCGCGTGCGCAATGCCTCGCTTGAGTCTTTCCGCGCTGGACTTGCTGCCGGCGTACGACGGCCGGACGTCCTTGCCCAGCTCCTCCAGCACGGCCAGGAGCTGTGAGTACTTGGACATTTGTAACTGTGGAGCCGACAGCTGCGCCGCTGCGTTCGTGTTCGTGGCCGCTTCGAACTGAGTGGCCGACGCCGAGGCGGCGCAGAGCGAAGACACGTGGTTGCCGCCGCCCGAAGACGCTGACGGCGGCCGGGAGGGCACTTGCGATGTCATCGGATGAGGTGGTGGCGGCAGCGGAGCGTTCCAAGCCTTCCCGCTCGCCGAGGAGAGATTGAGCGGCGCCCCAGGCCCAGGGGCCTCCGACGTCGTCGTCGCGGAAGGCCGGAAGCGAGAAGACGAGTGTGCCGCCGGCGGAGACGACGACGACGGAGGCTCCCCAAACATCATTTTGCCCTGCCGAGACCCTCGCCTCGTGGAAGAAGACGAGCGCCTACGACGACGGCGACGACGACGAAGATGACGACGTCGACGTCCGACCCGAGTGGCTGAGGTGTGGCGAGCGAGAGCTGGCACGGCCGCCACATCAATCACTCGGTCAGTCCGGAGTGGAAAGAAAGAAGAAGGGATGCGAGGCAGACGCACGCGCCTCCCAAGCTTTGCATTCGCCTTGCACATCGCTCACAGCTCAGTCGCAAACCGCAAACGCAAGGCAAGCCACGGCCGCGGGCGCAGCAGCAGACACTGGCCTTAGCCATGCTCGTGCTGGCGCTGGCGCAGCAGCAGTCGAGTGGCGTGCGAGCGTACGACACTGATGGATGCACCTCTCACAGTTGTCTTCAGGATGGAACAATTATCGCCCAGCATGGAGGCCACGATTCACGCGGAGGTGGGGGAGGTCACGGCTCCGCTGGAGCCGGGGGCCACGAGCATTGACGAGGCTGTCAATTTTCTTTCTTACGGCTAACTTGTCATTTTTTGAAGGGAAAAGCGGTTCGACAGAGGGCGACAAATGCAAGTCATGCTACTCACTGTGTAGTCATCTACAGTCGGCTACAGCTGCTGCACTGACCCGCAAGGTTGCCACCTTGACCATTTTCTGGTCGGTCATGATCGTTTCGGTCACTTGGTCACTCCTGACGGGTTAGGACTAAATTGTGTCCAGCATCCTTATTCATATAAACTAGGTCTTGATAATTCTGAGCGATTGACAAACGTGCAAAATTTATACAACTGTGAAACTGTAATGAAGAATCCACACCAATCAATGGATTGTCACATGTCACAGAGATGTTCCAGCTTGTAAAAGAATCCTTGGACACCAGAAGTTCATGGTACCATTTGTGTTGCCATAAAGTTTTGCCGTCCGTAGAGGGTAAAATCCCTATACTAAAATCTGTATTTCCTTGAGACAGAAGATGCTTTTTATTCTTCTGCTGTTCAGCATAGACACATTTGCAAGTAGCATTTCATTTTTAAGTCAATCAGTCATGGCTGCCCGAGTAGACCTTCGTAATGAGGCTGCAGCATGTCTTTGGCAGGTGCTGGGTGAAAACCTAGCACCATTGTAGTAAGAGTATCAAACCTCACCTGGAAATGGCTGGCGCCTGGCATATTTAAGGTGGGCGAAAAGGTGGTGTCGTCCTGCTCATATGGCACCACATAGAGAAGGATACGCATGCTCCTGGTCCAGCTGGTTGGCGGGGTGGTGGAACACCCGATGAAACTGCCATCACTAATTATTAGTACTGTCCGGCGAATCCCTGCCCTGTCTGGCTTTGCTGTTGGGTAATGAACAACGTCATCACGGTATTTTGGATTTATCGCAGGCCTGGCAACTCTGCTGAGTTGTGTATCTTGCACTGAAGATCAAAACAAACAGGAGGATGGATGCGACGTCGTTGGCGACCTCTTCTTCGACCCTGGCGTCGTCCAGTGCTTCAGGAGACTTCTTGTCGGAGTACCGCGCCATATCTGGCAAGCTGAGGCGAAGGTTCTTGCGCCGGCCTAACATCTCTGAGGCGGGAGACCTCTTCAGTAAGTAGAACGGTGTTGTTGCTCCCAGGTCTACTTGCGTAGGTACATAGGTTGCTGCCATCGTCACTACTTTGCCGACTTCTTCTCTAGCTAAACTAGCCCGACGACTTCGCATCGAGGAGAGGCCCGAATATGCCGCCCTCTGTCACTTGGCGGTGGCTCGGTGCGAGCAGTCTGTGGGCAACGGGGCGGCCGAAGCTGACGCGCTCATCGCGGCGTCAAGGGACTTCCTGACGGCGGAGAAAAAGGTGCAAGACCTGGGATGTCCGTCCTTTCAGGAGCACCTCATGGCCGGTGTGTAAAAAAATGCTTATGGATCCGCTGGCGACATAAACCGAAGCAAAGTTTGGTCTTTCTCTTGCTGCTGTCGGTGTTCAGCCGTCCATAGCTACCACCACGCTATCCGCTTGCTGGAGGAGAGCCAGCAACCTGGACGCGCCGCCGGACTCTGTCTTGAGCTCGGCGAGTCTTTGCGTTCTCTGGATCGTCCGAGCGAGGCCCTTGCATTATTCCAGCGAGCAGCTGACCTCAGGGCAAACACCATTCCAGAGTACATGTCTGCCCGCGAGAAGGTGGCGGAGTGTTATTTGGACATCAGCGACTGGCACAATGCCCTTGAAGCGGCGACCGAAGTGGCAAGCATGGCGGAGGCCTACGGCGGTAGACCTCCAAGATCGGTGTACGCAGACATACTGGCGAGGTAAGAGAGAGTCCCGAAGAACATAAAAAGTTGCGTTCCTTTATTAGATCTTAGCACCTCGTCGTTCCTCTTGAGGAGATACACCGCGTGCTTCAGAAGAGCGGGATTGGGTGCGTACAAACGTGCACAATGTACCAATGGTTGCATCACGTCTTATAGGTGTGAAGTCCTCCGTGTATTGCTACTCCTTCTGATTGAGCCGACATCTCAGAACATGTCTCCGGGGCTGTCCTACGTCCTGGAAAAGTACCTGTGGGAATGTGATGGCAACTCCGGTGCTTACGCCAACTCCCCGGACTCCTCGTCTTCCAAGGCGAACGTTGCCTTCTTGTCAGAAGAAGTTTTTCTCCTCCTACAGTCGGTGGTCATGGCGGCGCAGGTGAAGGACGTCTCTGCTCTCAGACAGCTTGAGGACTACCTGGCTCCGCTGCTTGAGACCAGACCCAGAACTCTCCTCAGGAAGCTTGTCAAGAACATGCAGGACAAGACACCGGACACAAGTTAAGTTGCACCCACCCACCCCACCCCCAGCTACCCCAAGCAGTCAAGACCCGGCTAAGGCGTCTTTGGCGGACGGGCCGAAGTGATTTCTATTTAGCGGACGTACGTGACAACTGATGAGTAACACTCCAGATGTATACTACAGTGGTTGGCAAAAAGAAGTATGATCCAAACATCCAGCTGCTCGTTTATTCTTTTATCTAGAACGGAATTGATGACTTGGATGCATCTCCTTTCTTATCCCATCATGAGTGGGACGTCTACTGTACGCATGTGAAGTATGGGCTCTCCCGACTCTTGTGGGGACGAGTATCTCCTGTCCATATCAGGTTACAGGGTTTTCAAAGAAGTGACTATTGAGTTATCATTGCATCATATCTCATTGTCGACTATCTCCTGCAGCAAGAAACCGACGAAGCTGGTATAGACGGTCCCTCCGCGATCACCGCCCCTAAGCACACCTTTGTGCAGCCTGACCCAGACCTTGTCTCCACGCTGGAGCCTTTTCACGAAGGATTGACCAAGCATAGAGTATCGGTCATTGGAACTGCCAATGTCGTGATCGTACAGGTGAAGAACCTCTGCATTGTTTACAAGCATCTCCACCTAGAGAAGGAGAACACGTCTGTATGTGCCAAAATGATAGTCTTAGAGAGGTGCCTGATTACTCCATGCTAGCTGTGTCATGCTTCCTCCAGTAAGGTCAACTTGCCTGAGCTTGATGTCCATGGTCAGCTAAGGCATGGAACTGGAAGAAGTAAAAGCCTGCCTTGGGCGCCAAGAACGTACCGGTGTCGGCGTCGAACATCTCGGTCTCCTCATCGTCTTGGCTTACGCCGCTCACCGTCGTGTCATAAGTGACTGGGCACCGGTAGCAATCACCGCTAACAACCGGTAGCTTACGCCAGCGGACTGCGTTAAAGAAGATACCCGTGTTCTTTCTCGGCCGTAGCAGCTCCTTCCGTTGTCTTTCACTTTCCTCTTTGAGCTCGTTGAGCTGAATTTGGAGGGCTTTCACTTTGTCTTCCAGATGAATGGACCGCCTAAAGTGCTCGACCAGGTTCTCTTGAACTCGGTTGGGACCGTTCCGGGTCAGTGCGTCTGTTAGCCGATCAATGCTGGCGGACAAAGAGCATGAGGAGTCCAAGTCTTTATAGTTGTTGGCCCAGGTAGGAACCCACAAAAGCACCCAGACGATCGAGGCAAGGTTAAGGTGGAAAAACATAGCGACTCTACCGCTGTATCGCATGGACCCGTGCGGTGCTATACTACATGATGAGTATTTCAAATGCTGCTTTAGCAAGATAAGTGACATCTTGCAAAGAACCGGTTATGCGGATGTTTGTGTATTACGTACGGAGACGTCATAAAGCTTAATGCTACGCAGTGATCTACATACTGTACCGAGTGCTGGTGGCGAGTGAGTACTGGACGATCGTGCGCGTACGTGCGTGCATACACGTGCTAAAAGTAGGCAGGTGCACAAGTTTTAGACAGGAGTCACTTGCAAATGGTTCGCGCTACGCGTGACAGTGACATCAATCACGATTAAACCATGCCAGTCTTTTCACTTGTCCCGCTATCGAGGCCCTGAACCTGCTAGGATCGACTCTTATGACACTTTAAAACGCAATTGTCATCATTTCTAACTCCAGTGTCCCCATTTTTCGTTGCTCTGACCTCTCACCACAGAAGTCGTGTGTGTACGTTGTGAACAAGCACCTCGGACATTTTTCATGACGCAACTCTTTCACTCCCGACGGACGATTTGACAGTCGACAGAAGTGTGACGCTCTTGCAGTGCCGCAGGAGTCACTTAACCTCTCAATTGGTCCGGATCATTGTCATGCCGCTGACCTCCATCGACCGGCGTGTATTCTATACCGCCGTGTACACATACGTACGCCCATGAGCCACAGTCGTACATGAACCTTCTTCCACGTGTGTACATTTGTAAGAAGTTTGGAGCTGTTTGATTCTTTGAAGTCGCTCTGCTTGCAACCTCCCAAGGGAGGTAAAAACCTTCTCATTTCTCACACAGATCAAGAGATTTTCATTTTGTGCGGTTACTCGTTGCATCGAGGAGAAACTCGACTCTTCCGCAGCAGTTTGATTCATTGCCTCTCGTGGTGCAAAAGACATGTGACAAACTAATTTTTATGGCAGTGGTAAGGAAAGCACCTCAAACCGTTGACTTTTGCCCCTCTTGTCGAGTTTGACTTCTTGCGTACACCAATGGGGACCACACGTTTTTGAAAGCATTCAATGCAGTGATCGTTTTTTTAGTATTTCTGAAGCGTCTTCCATCTTGATGGCAGCCTCGGCTGTTATGAAACCCGATTTGTTGTTTTCCTTAACCACTGCTGAAATGAAGCCACCCACCCTCCCCCCAAAAAAGACTTTGGGGTGCCTGCTCTTTGTGACACACATTGTGGAGATCCCGGACCTTCCACATCCACCCCGACCCTGGTCCTGGACAGAAGGTCCAACGGCAGCCCCGGTGTCAGGTCCTTCAAGGCCGTGTGAAGACTGCCATTAAGTGCGCTAATCCATTGCGGTCCCCACGACGCACATGATCGAATTTTAGCGTTTGTCACGTTTGCATTCGACCCGAATGAGCTATTAATAAACGAGGAGAAGCTTGCAAGACTAAGCTCCGACAGACAGCATGTAAATAATACAGCCCGAAAAAACATGATCTGCGTTATCATATCAGTTATTGATCAGTTATCAGTTGGTGTTATTGATCTGACTTTGGCTCGAACTGAGGTGAGCATTTGGCATTTGGGAAGGTGTCGTCGTCGGTTATTTTTTTCTTTTCTCCTCGAAAAAAACTCCCCGTTTTTTGAGTGCATTGAGCCAGTTTGTGCATGCGAAACGTGACATGACCGACGAACGTAGACAGGTGCCTCCTCCACAATGAGGTCGTTCCAGTAACGTTTTGCTGCTGCATGGCTGAGTTGCTGCTGTTGTGTTCAGCACCTCAATTTGCAACTTTTCGTTGATGTTGTTGTTGTTGTTCTCGTCCGGGCTGTTTTGCTGCCTGCGTCCTCCCTTGGGGAAGCACCCGGAGGTGCGCTGTTGTAGGGTCGTGAGGGGAAGCAGGCAAGAGAAACTTCCCACGATTCAGTTCGCGACAGATTGCCAGCGCACGCACGCATGAAGAGCGACCATGTGGAATGCTAATGAGAGCCACAGACGCATCCTTGCTGATCTAATGGTCCTCACCACCAGATGACACGTTTAACCGGGGTAGCTTGACGATTGGGCAAATCTACAACTTGAGGAGGCCGAGTTCACTGGGAAGGTTGAACAGTGGACTTATCAGACGGCCAGTGACGACTATGGGCTCATATCAACTAGAGTTAATCTGCCTTTAAGGTGTGAAGCATAAAAAAATGTAAAATTTGTCTGGCAAAAGTTAAGTATCCTTTCTCCAAGCGAATACTTCAAGTCAACGGCCCACGAGAGCAGAGCGGTAGGTCACTGATGTCCTGGACAATGATGATAATTTCAGTCGGTTATTTTTTTCAATAATGATTAACACTTAATAAATTGAGTCTCAGTCATTGCACGTATGCACATGGCGGGTCAAAATACTTTGCCAAAAAATTTTGCGAGCAACGTTGTATGTTTAATTCAAAAACTAGCACACCAATTTGTCAAAGACATGTGTGTATCTGCGCAGTTTCTGACATTTCTGACGTTGCTTCTGCGCTGCTGAGACAACGTTGGAGGTTCTCTCCAAAGCGAAGCAAAGCAAAGCAGCCGCCAAACGGTTCGCTTATCATGAGTCTGAAAGGTGGACCTTTTGCCAGCCAAACAAACCGACCAGAAAGACGTACGTATAAATCGCTATTACCTACGCACGGGACAAACAGACAAGTGCAATTTTTGCCACGTTCTGTCCTCATTCGCGGCGGACGAGGTCAGAGAAGAGACAAAACCTGTTCAAGAAAGGTTTGCATCATCCTGCGAAACTTGCACTACATCGACGTTTTGTTTGCCTGCAAATTTGGAGACATTTCTCGTCTCTTCATGTTTGGGAGAATGATAACAACCGTCTGGCGTTCACCTTGTAGTCGACGGTTCACTTCCCTGGCCGCAAATTAGGAATGTGGAGAGTGCGATAAGCAAGAAGCACAACCACAGAGATGTGTCGAGGTTGGGGACAATTACTGAACTGTTGAGCCCTGCCACGATAACGAAGCGCAAATGATCTTGTTGCACACGTGCTTGCTATTCATAGGGGGAGTAAATGGTGTAGTAGGAGTTGGCGTAAGTGTACTTGGCGGACACGAGGGACGACCTCATTTTCTCTGTGTGCGTCAAGAGCAAACTCGTGTAGATTGATGCATGGAGAAGTTTTAACCGAGCTTTTAACAACCCTTCACAATTTGCAATTACTGCGAAAACCGGGGTCAAAACCCCTTTTTTCTCCCCCCCCCTCAATCCCCCTCTGTGCAAGCTGCCATGCTGGATTTAAGTCGTCGTCGTCGTCGTCTTTGCGCTCCGCACACATGTCCGACGAGATGAATGCATCGCGTGAAAAAGAAACGTGACGAAGAAGTGCAGTTGATCTCCTTTTCGTGCTCCCTTGGGCCTTGCCTTGGAGAATGTCTTTGCTTACTGTTGCCTCCTCCTCGTCGTCGTCGTCGTCGTCGTCGTCGTCGTCGTCGTCACCGCCGTCATCCCCGTCCTCCTCCTTTGCAGCCATCGTCGGGTCAGAGCTGGAGTCACACACACAGAGGAGGGTCGAATTTCAGAGCACGCATGTTGCAATCCTCCTCCTTCAAGATTAACGTCCTGTCAAATAAGAAGAATTCCCACCGCTTGTGTACCCGTACACACACGCACACACATCCATACGTACAGTGAGAAGAGAAGACACCTGATGGAGTAGCTGGCGGCGGCCTCGATTCGGTTGATGCTGACTTCGTTCCAATGCAAGCCAGCATCTTCTCCTCCAGCTTAGCAGTGTGTAAGGTCGGGTTACATGTGACTGACGAACATGTGTGACACATCGCATGATATGTGTCGTTTGTGCCACAACGTGAGAGAGAGAGAGAGAAACGTCGAAGGAAGGGCAAAAAATCATTGAGGATTCACTCAGTGCCTCCGAGCAAATGATGTCGCAACCTGTTTCCCCCGTCGTTGCCCAGAAATATTGCCTTTTCTTGATGATGACGATGATGATGGCTGCTCAGATCTCGCCGAGGGAGCCCCAGACAGACACACACAGAGAAAGCTTGACCAATATACGAGTCCCGCCCACCCCCTCCTGTATCCTTCCTAAAACCAGAGGAGGAAACGCGTTGGAATAAATCGACTTGGACATTTCATCTTATCAACACATATTGCTCTTCTTCCTCCTCCTCGACTCTGCCTTCAGCACAGTCAGCACTGATGATTTATTTTCCTGCCGACAGCATGTGAGGTTGGCACACCATTTCGGTGCTGTTCCAAAATGAAAAAAAAATCCCGGGCAGAATCTGGCTGCAAAGTGTCACACCAAATGATATGTTTAATTCCCGACTCCTTGTCTGTCGGGGTGGGAGAAGCAGAGCTCATCAGAATGGTGTGTTCGTTTAAAAGCCATGAGAAAAACAAAGAGAGCTGTGTGCGTTGCTCTGGGGCGACGCTTCTCACATTTATCAACCTTGTGTGTGCGCGCATAGTGGTTAAAGTTCCACATGGGAGGAGGAAGGAAGCAGCTACAGACGATGGGGAGGAAATTATAGACCGAAAACGAGTTCCCGTCACCCCATTTCTGAAATGCATATAAACAAAATATATCCTGCTGCCCATTAAGGGCTAATGTGATAAACATGGTGCTCGACGACGTCCTCGTGCACGTTGGACTCGTGCAGAGCGTCTCAGACCGCTGCCCGGAGCGCAGAAGTACAGGCAGTCGACCTTCCAGGTGGTGGGTATAGAGTCCAGGTTGATCATGTCTGATGCTCTGAGTGCTTCGATCGCTGCAACTGCGTCACAACACTCGTCGCATAAAGCACGTTGATTGCATATCTTTGCATAAATGGATGTAGTAGAGTCTTTCCGCTTCCGCCAAAAGTGGACAATGCAAAATTTTATAAATGCGCTCACAATTTCTGCCCAGTCCTTGATGACCGTTGGGGAGCGTATCAAGTGTTCAGTGTCATTCTCATCTCGCGGCCACCACGTGGAAATGACTTTTCTTTTTTGAAGAAAAAAACCTTTTCCAACACAAATTCTACATATGTAGCTGTAAGAGCAAAGTGGCTCTCTGCAGGAAGATGTGCTCATTCTGTACTGCGTGCCGAAATGCACTGTCCCAGTCCGTTATCTCATAAATGTACTTTAAAACCTCAAAATTACTGCACAGTACGTGTAGTATTACAATTTGTGTATGCACATATATTATTGAGTCTGTGCCACTGATCGACTCCAAGGTTCCATTTCAGTTCCAAGGGATGAATAGGTAGTCAACGCACTGCAATGTGACAGGACTTCCCCTTCTCACCCCCACTTAGCGAGACTTTCGTGTTATTATCACACATGCCAATGTTACTGCTGTCTCTGCGCACTTGATACAGCAACGTGAGCGAG
>JAAUXU010008027.1_pt1 | contig 17812 bp, 25 predicted proteins | sample 7278151 | NCBI WGS metagenome assembly JAAUXU01 (sample SAMN14350113, study PRJNA611818) | marine sediment metagenome | isolation source: surface marine sediment (1.8m) | place: French Polynesia: Moorea | collected 2018-08 | reverse complement strand
TCGAGTCTTGATTCGAGTCTTGATTCGAGTCTTGATTCGAGTCTTGATTCGAGTCTTGATTCGAGTCTTGATTCGAGTCTTGATTCGAGTCTTGATTCGAGTCTTGTCGAGTCTTGATTCGAGTCTTACTCGTGCCGTGATTCGAGTCTCATCCGAGTCTCATTCGAGCTGTGATTAGAATCTTATCCGAGTCATATTCGAGTCGTGATTCGAATCTTGGCTGGTGGGGGTTGTCGTTCACAATTCGGGGTAGTAGTTTTGGGGGATTCGACCACAGATTCAGATCTGAAGTCACGGATTCGAGTCTCAGGAACATCACGTAAATGCTCAGCAATTTGACTTTTTTGCAGGGGTCAGCGAGGAGGCAGGCAGGGAGAGAGGCTAGCATTCAGGGGGGGCAGCTCTGGCTTTGTGCAGATTAGGCAGAGAAGCCTCTCCCAAGGTGCCACAGGCAGGTTCAATTCTAACTTGTTCATCAATTTGATTTGAATCGCATTCAAATCAGAATGTACATTCCTAAGTGTTGAAGATCCGCGACGGGTTTGTGACACTCATTATTCGAGTCAGACTGAGGCACTAAGAAAGATAATACTCACAAATCCGTGCTTGTCCGAGATGTTGTTGGTCAGCTTCAGCTTGTGGAACGACACCACCTTCTGCATCCACTGCTCGCCCGTGGCCGGACTGTCCGGATGGATGTACATCCGCTTGGGCATCTCCGGGTCGGCCTTGCCGGCCACCATCCACCTGCTGGGGAGAGAAGAAGATGAGCGGTAGTGCAAGACTATGATCATCATCATGACGAACGTGCACAAAATGATAACGTGGTCGACGACGGCGACGACTTCTTACACGACGAAGAAAACGCTGCAAGAAGAGGAAGAGGAGGAGGAGACGAGCTGTGTACTATAATTTCAGACTTGGGAAGCAATGTTGCAATCAATCGACGAAGATCGAGAGAGCTGATGTGAGTGAGTGCGTGAGTAGGCCACGATCGCCCCCTTCTCCTCCTGCTTGCTCGTTCGCTCTTTCTCTCCAGTAATAGGCGGTTTCGTCAAATCTGATTGATTCATCCGGACATCCATGGGAAATTTCTTTTCAATCGCTTCATCGAGCGAGCGAGCGAGAGCGTCTTGGCAATCACGGACGAGACCAATGAGAACTGATCTTAGTAGCTTTTTTCCCTCAACTTTTTGCTTACCTATTGTGGAACTTGTATCTGTAGTCGTCGGACGAGACGATGTCGAGCAGCAAGATGTATTTTGATTTGGGGTCGAGGCCAGAGGCGCGAAATTTCATCTGAGGGAACATTTGCCTGCGAACGAGTGTGTGCACAAGAAGAAAGAGGTGAGGATCATGGACCAGGGGTTCACTTTGTGAGCAGCCGCACAGGCAGCACGCTGCAGTTGTACAGCACAGAAGGCGAAGTCGTCGAGCTTACCGTCCTGACTTGGTTATGACCATTTCCGTCCCGAGCATGTGGAACTGCTGCCACAACTCTTTGGCCTCCAGGGTCACTTTGGGATCGTCTTGCACCCCGTCGTCCTCCATGGGAGGCGGTGGCGGCGGAGCAGGCAGGTGAGCCGCGCCAAGCAATCCGCCGCCGGCACCGCCGCCGCCGCCACCACTGGCACAGCCACCGCCCGCGCCGCCGCCGGCAACCGCACGACCAGCGGCGGCGGCGGCGGCCGCGGCGGCGGCGGCACCGTCGGCCAAGGAGCCGCCACCGAACATGGGGTGATGAGCCGCAGCTGCTGCCGCCAAACCGGCCGCTGCTCCTGACAATCTGGGAAACAGCTGCCCGGCCGCGGCGGCCGCGGCGGCGCTCAACCCCGGTGCGTAACTACTGGGGATGCTAAGTGACGAAGGATTGAGTCCGGGCAGTCCGGGTAGGGGATAGCCCGGAGGAGGCGGGGTCAACAGAGAACTCACGCTAAAGTCTGAATGCTTGCCACTACTGTTGTTGTTATTATTGTTGTTGTTGGTGTTGGTGTTGCTGCTGCTGCTGCTGCTGCTGCTGTTATTATTATTGTTCGATGCACTTTCATTATCTTTGGACAAGTTCTCCTTCACTGAAGAGGATGGAGCTATGATCTCTTTGGTGTCTGCTGGAGCTAAGGACGACGAGGTGGAGGCAACGGTGGGGGATGAAATGGCCGGGGAAGAACTTCTCCTCATTGGCGACGTCTCTCCTGATGCAGTCGCAGCAGTCTTGCTCACCGGACTGGTTGTCGCAGTTGGTAATCTCTCCGGTTCGAACCTCATGATGTCGCACACGTTCATAACACTGTTTAGCAGCAACACATCTCTGTCGTGCAATCACCTGCGTCGACGATAAGGATCTTATGCCAGCTCTTGGTGGGCTCAGTCCTCAGTGTCAGTGTGCCATTGGCGAAATGACACCCCGGGCGGCGGGCGCAGCCTCCTCTACTCTTTCCTTGTGTGGGACACAAGTGCGTGTGTGTGCGCTCGGGCGACGGCGTCAACATGAGAGACGAGAGCGCCGCCGGGTGGGAGTGGGTGAGACTGAGTGAGTGAGCGAGCGGGTGAGAGAATTGGCCCACTGGCACCCCGAGAAGGAAGGAAGGGGGAGAGGCCTTTTCTTCTGTGTGCGATTGTTCGTGTGTGTGCCCCTTCTCTCTCTCTTTCTTGGGCCGGCTTCTCTCTCTCACACACACACACTTTGCCGGCCAGCGTCTCTCTCTCTCTCTCTGACACTTGTGTCCTCTTGAAGCTCTTCCTGCCCGAGGCGCCTGCAGAGGCGTCGCCGTGTGGCTTCGCCGCCGCCGTCGTCGAGTCCTCCGCGCGTCGCTTTTCACACGCACTCCTCTTTCGCGCGCGCGCACCCCCTCACGCACACACACACACACACACACACACCCGACCTCCCCCGGGCCGGTCCCGTCTCCTCTGTTTCTCGACGCGCGCGCGCTTCTTCCCTCACGAGGGTGATAACGAGGTGGCGGACACGTGATTGGTGGCGACACCAGCCTAGGCACCGACGAGTGGGAGGGGTCTGTCCGCAAGAAACTGACCTCACCGGACTCGCCCGGATTCGAGTGTTGATCCGGATGCTCCAGCGCGAGGCGTTGCCCTCGCCCCTGCCCCTGCTGGCGTCATGCCCGAACAAAGGTTTCTCTTCAAGTTATTTATTCCTTCCCAAGCAAGTCCTTGTGCACGTTGCCCACACATACAGCATATACGCAAACTCTGCTCCTCCATCCACCCCGGTCGTACCTGCATCCAACATCCTTTCCTCCAATAATTGAGAGCCAATAGAGTGGAATATAATCACTTAAATCAGATCGCTTCTTGCATGCATCACGCGAGCACCGGGAGAAGGACGACGACGACGACGACGACGACGACGACGATCTGGGTGTGCATGCAAACAAGGCTGAGCTTGGTTCTGTCGCCGTCCATCTGCTCTCTCTCTCTCTTCCACTCGGCTGAGTCCTTTTGAAGCGGCCAAAAATGATGAGCATGAAATGCGATAACGCGATGATTGCGGCCAGGCTGTTCTACGACGGAGACGACGACGACGACGGCGACTTCGTCGACATGCATGCAATCATCTGGTCACTTTTTCTCTTGCGAGCCGCAAGAGAAAATTGATTTCTTGCTCTCCGGCCCGATCTAATTATTCCCTGCGGAGACAAGAGAGACATGCATCATCGGTCAATATGGCGGCAAACTGCTTCTCTTCATTCCGTCTGTTGTGCTGTGGTGTACTTTAGTATGCTGTAATGGGCTATAGTGGGCTGTGGTGTGCTGTGTTGTGGTGTGTGCTGCAGTGCGCTATGGTGTGCTGTGTGCTGAAGTGCGCTGTGATGTGCTGTGGTATGCTATGGTGAGGGGTACAGCACTGAACGATAGTGAACCGTGCTGTGTTGTGGCGCTCTCTGGTGTGCTGTGTTGTGTTGTGCTGTGCTCTACGTCCGCCCCTAAAAATAGATGGGGGCGGCGGTCTTCAATTGATTTTAAATGGACAGATTTCGTCGACGTCGTCGACGTCGCCGACGTCGAAAAACGGACAAAAATGCCACCCGTGAAAAGAGCTGACGCGCGCACATCGTCGGGTCCGCCGCCTCCGCCGTGATGGCTGCCGCCGCCGCCACCGCTGTCGCCGCCTCCATCGCCTCTGCCGGAGGAGACCCCCTGTCCGTCGTCGGACCTCCCTCCCTCTCAATCTACCGGTCAATTTTGTAATGGGCGCTCATTAGTGTTATTGTCGTCGTTAGGGTGACAGCGGCCAGCCAGGAGATATCTATTACTGCTGCTACCGAGACAAAAGTGAGCAGCTGCTGCCTCCCTGTCGACGACGATGGCGAGGACGACGACGACGACGCATTCGTCGACGTCGACGTCGACGTCCTGGAAATGAGACTTTTTATCGGCCATCGAGACAAAAATGAACGGTCCTCCTGCCTGCGACAAAGTCTCTTTTTCTTGCCGCTCAAAACTGACGCCTTCCATTAGACAAGGCGAGATTAAGACTGCGTTAATCGCGACATTTTCCTGCTCGCTGCCATTCCTGAGCACCACCAGCGCTTCTGGAGGCTTCTGCCAACTTTCCCCTGACTGCGAAGTTTGATATCGTCGTTGCTTCCTGTGCAGCAATTACGACGTCGAAGAATGAGAGCCAAAAGTTGAGGAATAACTTATGAAGTTATTTGGTCCAATCACTGAAGACTCTCCAGGCCTGACCCGCGGAGGTTTGGGAGTGGCGCTGGGACTTTCTTATCTCGATCGATTGATCATCTGTCAGAAGACTCGAGATACTTTTTTTTTTCCTTCGCCGCTTATACAAAAGTAAAAGAAAGTTTTTTAATGTGCGGGAGCCAATCCGAAAATCGTCTTCGGCAAGAACCGTTTCTACCGTCAGGGTTTGGGAATGAGAGGAGTCACTTTGCAATTCAAATTTCAATATCCACCTAGATATCTTTTTTTCAGTTACTCTCTCATTCCTAGTTCGTGGCCAGCCAGGGCGGAAATCTCCAGGTCCACAGTGTGAGCAGCAAAAAAAAAAACAGCAATAACGGCTCTGCTGTCACTGGTTTGCCGGATAAATGAAAACTTTCGACTGACTCTGGTCTCCTCGGGCGATGCCTCCACTGCTGTCTTCGTCCACAGGCAATGTCAAAGACGTAGGCAGGGTATTGGGTGACACCTTGTCTTGAAATGTCGTGTCTTCGCATGAGAACTGACTTTGTGCGGTGCAGCAAAGTCGTCGCTGATGAGTGGAGGCTCCTGCAACACGAAAGAGTCGTATCGAGACCGAAGGAGTGGAGTATAGAGGTACCCATTTTTCAGGAGAAGAAATGGGCCAATTTTAGGCTTGTTGAGTGGCTACTCTGAGACAGTGGTTCCATTGTTTATGAGTGGCAGTACAGTAGGACAGATAGTAATACAATGGGACAACCTTTTCATGAGAATCAGACAGTTCTTTGAGCTGATACTTGGACAGAAATTCCACAGAAGTAGTTTAAGTGGCAATAGGAGGACACTAGTGTGATGGCAACACAGTGGAACAGGCTCTCTATGGGAGTCAGACCGAACTTGGTTCTTAATAAAAGACAGAGGTTCCGCAGTTGTATTGACAGCAGCCAGACAGTAAGATAAATAAGAGTGCATTGGAACCTCCTCACAAGAATCGGACCGTACTCCGTGCCTCTTTTTAGGCAGAGGTTGTCCACAACTTGTGCCACCAATAGGATGTTAGTGTAATGGCACTAGTGGGATATAAGAGACGGAGGTTCCTCTGCACTCACAAAAGGTGCCTAAGGCGGTCTTTGAAGAATTGCGACTACGAATGTTGTGAAGTAGCATTTGAAAGGGCTTCAGTTGTTGCTGCAACTTTGTTCATAAACTGTTGAAACCAGATCAAGTAGGGGATGTCCCCTGAGTCCAATTCAGGTCCTGCCGCGGAGTTTGTGTCAAAAGGTTGTCACTGCAGCGCACTGAACTCTCCCTCCCCCCTCGTCACTCCGCATGGCCGCCTTGAGGTTCTTCGTCACTGCCTCCCTCACGCTGGAGCTCAACATTGATCCCCGTAAAGCAGCGGATGACAAGCAGAGTCAGACAGGCTCGTTGTCTTTGGCGGTTTGGCTGAGCTGCAGGTTGAGGCAGCAAGACAAGAATCTTCTGCCAGAGATGACGACAGCTCCGGCGCAAACAAGTCCAACAGAATCGCGTGGGAGATCGCGGGAAAAATTCCGAAACGTGGAGAAGACAGACAAATCTCGGAGATCACGAGAACATTTCGACAGGTCGGCCACGGCCTCCTCGCCGCCCTCCTGCTCGCAGGTGTGTGAGGTCAGCCAGATCTAGTACGTGCACGTCAATTATGCGTTATCACACTGCATTTTTTCCTCCTCCTCCTCGTCGTCCAAGGACCACCACCTCTCCCATCTGTAGGAGCTCACCATCTCTCTGTCCCAGTGATGAAACAATCTCAGTGATTGATGAAGCACTGGACACAAGGCTGTTTGTTTGTGATTGCGCATTCCTGGGGCTGCCTTATTATGACAGTGATTATGATTGTGATTATTCGCTGTTGTGAACGTTTTGTGTGAATGCATTTCTGCTGGCCTCCTCAGGGGAGAGCCGCTATGGGAGAAGAAAGACTATTTCCTGCGGAGCAATTAAATGTTGGTGAGATTATTCACAGAATTTTTTGCTCCTGCCTCCAGCTGCTGCTGCAAAGACTCAATTTTACGCCGTCACACTGTAGCTCACCTTCTCTCAGGCACCGGGTGCGGAAGAAAATTTCGCACATCCACCATATTTCACGAGGGCTTTTTTTTTGGCTGTGACTCTGCCCAAAGATGTCTTCGTTCTGGGTCAAAGGTGAACTGTTGGGCCTTTTTTGTCGGCACCCTGTACGAGACGTGCAGTGCACGCCTGGTCTGATATTTGGAAGAGGATGAAATTAGTGGAGCTTGGAGAAGCCGTCATGATCTGTGCACTATTTCTACTTGGGTGTTTCTCTTTTCTTTTTTTTTTTTTACTGGCAGACGCTTGGTTCTCATGCTCCACACGTTTTTGAACTGAGAATCATTTGTGTCGTCATAATAAACATACCTAATTTCAGATGAAGATACATTTCATAAGTGTGAAATTGCCGTCACGATCAATGTGGCGTTCAACATCCTTTCGACAATCATATCTTAGGCAGGACAAAAATTCTTTCTCTACCCATTTTATTGGGATGAGTGAATGGTCCAGCTTCTCTCGTCAAGGTCTTCACCCCAGAGCTGCTGAAGATGTGTCTCAGCACCACCTTGGTCGTCGTTGAACTTTTCAAGATCTCGTGTACGTACAATGTGTGAAACATCTCAAAAGAAGCCCTGAGTTGTACGCTCATGGCTACGACCAAGCATAGATTGCTTAAGCCGCTGCATGGCCAATTCGGAAATTGGTGGCAGTGCAGGGTTTGAAGGAGTCTGTGACAAATTTCCCAGTCCTACTGATAAACTCTCGGATGGTACGAAAAAAAAACCCAGGAAAACAAAGACAGTCAACTGCGCACGACTGCACCAAGATCCTCTCGCTCTTCAACCTGATGTCCGAGTCGCTGCCTTCGGCAAAGTCGTAAACGTTCCTCCCGTCGACGTCGTCGGGAAAAATGTCTCCATTCACTTCCTGGCTCTGACTTGCCATAAAATTCCAGACACAGCGCCAGCAGCGATAAATGTATTCCTCAAACGGCGTTGTTGATGCCGAATGTATATAATTCATATATATTTATTAGACTAAACCCCTTGCGGCATGCAATATTTGGCGTATTTAAAGACGTTTAAACACTTATTGTATTTAAAGACATTCCAGTCAAATGGAATGAAAAAATATCCAAAAACATGATAGAAAACCCCCGTAAATGCTACTTTGCTGAGAGCAACAGCAAAGTCAGTGGGCCCTATGGGCCTCTGTGGACATAAATAAGACAAGAAAGCCATTGAAACGTTGAAGCGACAGTACCTGCATTAAGCATCCTTAAAAGATCAGCACCTGCGCTAGTCATCGGGCACTCAACATGTCGTTTTGAATACTTGGTCCCGATATACCGACTACTGCGATATCGGTCAATGTGTGATGTCGCAGTCTTAATATACTCTGTATATATAGGTATGCTGGAGCTGTCCGGGGTCTTCGCGTGAGCTGAGAAGAGGTAGAAGAAGAAGAAACAATTAACATCAGCTTTTGTTTGACTGGGTAATTTCGACGGGCACGAAAAGTAGATCGAGCAATAATGAGTCGGAGGTTGGGGGTCGCAGAGCGCGGACTTGCAGCCGCCGCCGCCGTCGCTGCTGCTGTCGTCGAGGAATTCTGTGTGCGCGTTGACGTGCTAATCGTTGGAAGCATCGGGGCTTTTTGTCCGCGCCTTCTCCTCCTTCTCCCCAACCTTCCAAAGGGTTAACAAGCTCGAACAGAACACGAAACGTTAATTGCGCTGAGGTGAGTGAGTCATTCTCGCTGCCATTTAGAGAGCATAAACTTTACAGATAGTTCAGATTGTCTCAAGCTGCACGAAGCGGGGAAAGTTCGTATCTTTCAAGACGTCGTTTAGAACGCGCTGGTTTGGAAAAGAAAAAAATCCACTTTGTCTGACAACTTTCTTCGGGTCCTGCTCGTTGTTCTCCCTCTCAATCACGATGAAGTTCGGTGGAGAGGGAGAGAGAGAGAGAGAAAAAAACAAATTTCGTCGAAGCTGATTTCAATTATGTTTTCTCTTTTGCCTTGCGGTCTGACCTCTTGTTCTCCTCTCTCGAGACGATGTGTGTGGCTTCATCATGTCATGGGATATCCATCGTGTGAGCCGTGAAGAAGGAGAACGAGGAGAAGAACCCCGCTGGTCCGGACAAAGAGCCTTGCTCTTCCTTCTCACCTCACACTGTAATGCACTCCACTCGACTCTCTTGTGCTTGGCAGGGAAGATGATGACGGTGTGATAAGACCTCCGCCAAGCTGTTGAGGCTCTTGGAGGAGAAGGAGGAGGAGGAGGGGAAGGCTTTGCCGAGAATTTCCTCGCTCCGCTTGACAGGTGGGCATTTCCTACTCAGCTCGCTTGCCTCGCGTGATTAATGGGCAGAGGCCTCGAGCGAATAACGATCGTGGCGGTGAACAGTGCGTTGGTGATGATAAAGAGATGAAGGATGAACATAGCCCGCTCGATGGAGTACTGGGGGAGGTCGCACTTGAGGGGGGAGGCAGAGCTGAGCATCCCGCCCATGAAGGCGTGGATCGGGGCGGGGATGCTGAACAAGATGTGGCTCGGCGGCAAATAGGTCTTAAAAGAACTGTAGACGAGACACACTTACTCCAGTATCGTCAATGTTGACGTACAAACTCTCCTTATGCTCACACTAGCCTTTAGCTTACCAACACTAAAGATGCTGGCAAGGTTGCCAGTCACTTGGCTCTCGAATGAACCAAAACAGAGGCAATTTGGCAGAGAAGTAGCCCAGTTTTCACAACACTGAAAAGTTGGAAGACAACGAAGACACATTGTAAGTTTCTCTCTCTTTAGTTTTTTTCGGTTATTGTGTGGCGTGGAACATTCTGAACCGTACGATGGTGGTCGACAAATGTCTTCTTCATACTGGTGTGCGTGACCCCCTCCATGTAGGTTATATGCATAGCGGAGTACAGCAGTCGAACTTAGGCATGAACAACATCTTCATCTACGACATCCGTACCTTGCTGTTTTCACCGTCAGAAGAAAAAAACATTTCAGGAAGTTCTGCCACGTTCGAATCGTTGACCTGATGCCAAATAAACAAAAAGTGGTCTTAAGAAATGTGACGAAAATGCCAAAGTTCAGAAGAGAGACTTGGCAGAGACTGATGGAGGCTGCGGTCGCCGCCGTCAGTGCCGCCGTCAGTGCCGCCGTCAGTGCCGCCGTCAGTGCCGCCGTCCCGGTGGGCCGGGGTCTCAGACGGATCGACACCTGTTGGCGACCTCACCCACAACGGCCTCTGGTCCCATTCACCTCAGAGGGGTGAAACGTCCTCTAAGTGCTCTGATTTGGCACGTGGTCGACTTTGTAGCACGATCGGTTGCATGCATAATTCGTCCCAGATTGACGTGACCAAGGAAAAATGAAGGATGACATAGAAAATTTGGAGTGCATGATGAGGAAGCCTTTCATGTCTGGCGGTTAAGAAGCTCAATCTAAGTCAAAGGAGCTTTCAATTTTTTTAGCCCTTAGTCATGAGACCCCCTAACTACGTTAAGAAGGTCCTTTCTCTTTGTGTTTGCGTGAAATGTAACGCATGAGTGATCGCTAAGAAGCATTAATACCACGCTCTCAGCCGCTTATGTAAGGGGACAAATGAATACGGACAGAATAGGACGATTCGTCAACTTGAAATTTCATCATGCAAGCCAGAGCTGAGCAGAAGTTAGCACAAGACTGCAGGAGAGAGAGAACAAGGCTACTACAGGGTGGGTCAGAATTAGTGCCACTCGTGTGTTTAAGCGGGTGATCAACGAGGGTCCCCTCATTGGAGCTTGCAACGCATGCACTCCACGATGCATTTGTGGAGGGGAAGAGAAACTGCTCACTTGGCCTCTGTCTACAGGGTGCGTCACAATTGGTGGCACTCATGTGTAAAAGCAGGTCAGCCACGAGGGCTCCCCTCAGATCCTTGAAGTGAGCCAGCAGCAGCTTTGTTGGAATGCTCAGTGATGAACACGGATGGGGGTTGGCAACGAGTCAAACAACAGCAGCATTCGCACTATTTCATGTTAAAAGAGATTGTGGAGCCCAACGATTGTGGCCAATGCACCTTTTCTCTGTCTGTGGGCGAAATGACAGAAGATGGATGTGCAAAAAAGTGGCTGTCGGCATCCTCAGACATGACATTTCTCGTTCGACCCACCAAACCTGTAACGTCACGTCTGTTTACAAGAGCAGCAGCACTGATCCTGACGCTCCCTGTATGTATCCTTGAGTTATAATGCCTCTTGTTCTGGGAAGAGGAAAAAAAACCCTCACTTTTTGTTCTTTGAAAAAAAAAATGTTGGCAAAGCCGGAGAATTGAGCAGGCATCGACGTTTCTGCAGCTCATTATTGGCAACCCACATGTAGGTTAATAGGATTAGGAAATGGCGTGCTGAGAGAGAGAAGAAGGATAGTAAATAACCTGGAGCTGCTGCTGTTGCTGCTCTAGGTCTTAACGTTGTTGTTGTTGTTGCTGCTGCTGCAGGTCTTTGCGTCGTCGTCGCTGCTGCTGCTGCTGCTGCAGGCTGACGTGTGCTCCGCCGTGACCGACGTGTCCGAGACCTGCGTGTCTTCGCCTGACGAGAATCTCTCCGCGTGTTGTTCTCTGTTCTCGTCTGGTCTATACTTGTGTGTGTGTGTGCAGTACACTATTGTCATCGACTTCCTGCGTTTGTCTCGGTCTTTTCTTTGCTCTGCTCGATGTTTTTTGCCGCGCTGAAGGGAAAAAAGCACCTCCAGAGACACAATGATACCTGTCGACGAGGCCGTGGTCTCCTTCCCGTTCTTGAAGAGAGAGAGAGAGAGTAATCGCCTCCTTCTCCTTGATTGATGTGTGTAAGAGTTTCTTTCTCGGCTCAATATGTGTCATTTGTCAAAGCAGCCATCTGCTCCTTGTGGACGTAACAATTGATGCGGTTTCCAACGGGGGGAAGAAGAACACAGAGAAAAAGGGGAACTCGGAGAGAACACAGAGAGGTCGTGGGACCCGGTGGAAATGGGGGAAAAGGGGCGGTTCGGAACCTGCGGTCGCACTCTGGGCTCGTCCTGCCGGTGAATAAATCCAGGGGAAACTGCCTCAACCTTGAAAGTGACGCACGTTGGGGTGTCACGGAGGATACGTCTGTGAGAAGCGAGGTTTCCAGATCAGCAGGAGGACCGAGGCTGGCGACCTCAACTGGGACCTCCGTTGACACGATGTCGAGGTGGGGCAGAGCTGAGCCATCAATGCTCGGACCAACTCATTTGAGGCTGGACTGAAGCAATGTGGACATCATGCCAAGTTGGCCTAAAGCTACATGCAACGAAGCTAAGGCTGGATATAAGTCAGACTTGGGCTAAAACGTTTGCAGTGGAGTGAATCCTGTATATCTTCGACCGGAGTCGCCGATTGGCATGAGAACTTGGGGGTGGGGGCCTTTTTTGGCACCGCCGCCGTCGCCGTCGCCGCCGCCGTCGCCGCCGCCGCCGCCACCGATGACGACGACGACGACGAGTGACATTTTCGATACCTGTAGAACTTTGATCGCCCACGCGCGCCGACTGCGTGCGTGGACGGGGCCAGGACAGGACTTATGGACTCTGCGTCCTTGTAAGGAGTCCCGTCATCATTTATGTAGGTGCAGTCCTTATCAGGCTGGGTTACAACAGACCAGATCTCATCTTTAATGCAGTAGGGAGAGAAATGACTGAGTTCTCTCTCTGTCTTTCGACTGAAGTGAAAGAGCCGAAGTCTCGCCCGCCGATGCCCCCGCTGACGTCCTCGCTGTCGTGACCGTGGCCGCCTGCGCCAGCCATGCGTGCACTCCAACCTGCGCGGGTCCATTCATCGGGACGTCCTTCCCCGAGACGAACACAAAGTTCCGGACTCTTCTCTCCATTGAAAGGAATCAAATCTGACATGATTGCCGGTCACACACGCATGCGCACAATAATATGCATGTCTTTTCACAAAAAGAGGAAGGGAGACCTCACCTGAAAAACATGCGCCTTTGTGGGGGGGGGACATGAAAAGAGGAGCCCCCTTTTTTATTTCTGGCTTTTTTGGGAAGAAGCAGAAGAAAAAATTGTACGAGTGAAAAGTTCTGCCGGCGCCTGATTTCGACACATCGTCACGCACGCAGTCGGGGCAGACCCGGCCAGTAGGGCTGGCCAGTGGCTGGGAAGATCCAGAAGAGCTGGAGGGGTCCAGTACGGAAAAAGAGAAGAAATATTAGGAATTCCCCAAAGATTATCTGCAGGGAAAATCTCATTCCGTAACTCCTTTTCTTCTTCTTCCTCCTCCTACTGTTTGAGGGACTTGGCAGAATTTACTCGGCGTTTTCCCCCGCTGCTGCCCGCCCTGGGGAGGTCTGGGGAATCGCCTGATGCGCGTGTGTCTTCCCGAAAAAAACATTCCAGGCTGAGAAGTGCGCGCTTCATCAAGTCGGGGTCTCGAGCTGTTATTTGGTTGGCGCCCCATCCATCCGTCCCCGGTCGAGATGTGTGGTGTCATCGCTTGCGGGAGCAGCGGGGGGGGGGGGTGAATGGGGGGTAAGGAATGAGCAGGAGCAGCGCACACACACGCCCCAAAAGAGGGAAACAAAGGAAAATGAGGCAAGTCATGAGCTGCTCACTTTTCACATTAGTTTCTTCCTCCTCCTCCTCCTCCGTGAAAAGACGTAAACGCCCACAATAACATCTCGTCCTGACGACGGTTTTAGGACCCCAATTTTCTCCCTCCCTCAGTGTTCGGTGGTGACGAAACCTTAATGGCAACCCCGACGTTTTGTGTGGCCCCCCCCTCCTCCTCCTCCTCCTCCTCCTCCTCCTCCTCCGGGCTGAGCAGGCATATTTGGGTCTTGTTTGGCACCAGCAGAAAGAAATTGTTCCTCCTCCAGACACTGAGGCGTGGCCGTCCTCCCCTCCCCCCCCCCCGCCCGTCGGCCTGCCTGGCTGCCTCCTCCTTGGAAGACTTGACGAGCGAGACCACCCTGGCCCCCACTTAACACTAGCCCGCCTTATTTCACGGGAAGGGGGGGGGGAGTTGGAGCGGTTAGAAATTCATTAGAAATCGCCGGACCAAGACTTAATGCTCGAGTGTGTGCGTGTGTCTCAATCGTGCGGAGGTGGCGGATTCTTCGCTCGATGTGCAGGGCGTCCGCGGCCATGGCCGTGAGCAAGGAGAAGGAGAAGAGCAGAAAATAGAAGTCGAGGACTGCGTAATTTCTGGCGTCGCGGTCGCTGACAGCTCTTGGCGGGTGGGTTCGGACGTGCCAGCCAACAACAGCAGCAGCAGCAGCGGCGGCGGCGGCGGCGGCGGCGGCGGCCAGGTCCACCAAGTGCAGCCCAGTCTTCTCTTTCTCTCTTGCTCTCTCTCTCTCTCTCTCTCTGCGGGTGCCATATGGCAAGATGGCCGCCAGTGATAATGTCAACCCGAAGGGCTTCTGTCGGGCCATTTGACTAAGACCAAGCTTTATGTACTCGGAATTAGAGCCCATTTCTTGGCTGTCTGGCTGTGCTGCTGGCTCCACCTGGAGGAATGACGCCAGGAGGAAGAAGAAGAAGGTCTCGTCCTCGTCCATCCCCTCTCCCAATCTGCGGAGATGCAGTCTGGAGGACTCGAACTTCTTCTCGTCCACCCAAGAGAAATGAAGATCGATATCGGAGGGGAAGGAGGGGGGCGATGACATCTTCCTTCCCCTGTTCCCCAGAAGATGATGCAAAAAACTGGCTGCTTCTCCTTGTTCTGGTTCTAAATCCTCCCAGCCTTTTTGTACTTGCTTTCTTCTTCTCCTTCTGGAAGTGATTTTCGTGAATTTGGCAGTCGCGTGTCCCCTGATCTGTTACCCCCACATCCCGGCAGCATCGATTGGGGGCCAACGGCCGGACACGTGCGCCAAGATGGAGGAGGACGAGGAGGACGACGACGACGACAAGAAGAAAGTCAACTGCGAGAGCAGCAGCAATTTACCACACAGATTTATCTCCCTCCACCTTCTCCCCCCTTCTTGACTGAGGCAAACTTTGCCTCATTCGCGCGACTGCCAAAGTTATGCATCGCTACTTGGTAAATCAGCAGGGAAGATCATCTACTTACTGATGCAGTCGGAACATTTCTGCTGCTCCAGCTCCCCCCTACCCTTAAAGACGCATTGACCATCAAACCTCGATACGTGAGTAGAGACAAGGGGGAGAAGGAAAGGAAATTGCATGAAAGATTATGCAAAGTGGCTGCAATCTACATGCGGGAGCCACCGACGAAGAAGATGGACATTTGTCTTCCCTCCTCCCCTTCTTTCCGGCTCATGAAACGCCCGGGCTGCGATTCTCTTACTACTCGCAACTGTCGTCGTCGAGAAGAACAAGAAGGGTGAGAAAGTTGACTCAGCCCACCCAAAAGTCGAGTCGCTTCCCTCACTTGCCTTTTTTTCTGGAGCTTCTGGGCGGAAAAAAAGGCAGATCAATAAAAAATATGTCCCGAGTCAACATGTGGGAAGTGACGTTGTTTCTTCATTTTCCAGACAGCTGCTGCTTCTTGGCAGGGTTTTTCCCTCCAGTGACACCGTTTGTAAGCCACACTCTCGTTTCCTCGTTCCGTAGTCCTCTTGAATGGCGAGGCCTTTCTTTTTCGCACAGACAGAGCAAAAAAAGACGGCAAAAGAAGACCAAAAGAGAGATATTTGCCTTTTTACGATCGTCCCCGCTTTCATCTTCCCTCTTTCTCTCTCTCAAACGATGCTACACGTACGCATGGATAGAGGAGAAAGAGCGCTTTGCTGCTGCTCAGGCTGCCGACGCTGCCGGCAACGACGACGTCGACGACGACGACGACCAAGTTGCTGCCGTTGCTGGCGCTGCTGGCGCTGCTGGCGCTGCTGCCGTTGCTGCCGTTGCTGCCGTTGCTGCCGTTGCTGCCGTTGCTGCCGTTGCTGCCGCTGCTGCCGCTGCTGCCGCTGCTGCCGCTGCTGCCGCTGAGAGAGCGCCGAATTTATCACTTTACGCCGGTCGTTTGGAAAGGCGCTTCCAGAGACATTCGAAGGAGGCTGCTTCTTTCATGGGACTTTCTCTATCTCCCTCTCTGCCATGCACCGTATGAGCCACAAAAGCAGTGGCGCACTTTGACATCACAGCCTCGCGGCCACTCAGGTCCCCGGAGAGTATCGACCTCATGTTTGGCTCACACGGCGCAGCCTTCATACCCCGCTGGAAGTAGCAGCAGTGGGGAAGGTTAAACGGAGGAAATCATAGTGTTTGGCAATGGCAAAAGGTTCTTCTCCCCAACGAGCAACAGCAATAGCAACTAGCCAGATGCTTCCATCTCCCCCTCCTTCACCCTCCCCCCTTACGTTATGTTCCATGGTCACGGAAAGACTGGATCGAGGCGTGCTCATGTATGGGGAGGCTGCGTGCATCATAGATCAAAAGCTGAGGACGAAAATTGCCAAAAAAAGGGATCAAACGCAGACTGAATATAGTGTTGGCACGATATACATACATACATACATACATATATATATATATATATATATATATATGTGTGTGTGTGTGTGTGTATATGTACTTGTGCATTACAGACCAGGAGAGGAGTGTGCGCTGCCACCCACAGGATCGAAGTAATGTGTGCCAGAACACGTACGAGGGCTTGATCTTCTTCGTCTCCTTTTTTTTCATGCTTGCGTGGGCTTGGACCCGGTGGACGTGGGGGCTCGAGTCGGAGGAGGACGACGACGACGTCTCAGCACTGGACTCGAGCTCTGGCCGGCCCGAAGTCCATCCCTAGTCTCTGCTAACATTTCAATTCCTCAACTGTCGTCCCAGATATCATCTCGGTCGTCTTCAGTTAAGGGAGCAGCCACGACCACGACTACCTCGTTGCTGCTACCATGACAAAAAGAAGCCGCCCCAAATTTTCTACGATAAAAAAAAAGAGGCTGCGCCATAAACGGTTACGAATACAAAGACCCGATATTTTTCAAAGGGGGGGCCAAGTTTTGCTGCCTGCACACCTCGTCCGCTCTCTCTCTCTGCGCCTTCACCTCCGCGGGCGCGGCCGCCAATGGCGTGTCTGGCATTGTGTACAAGTGCTAGAATTGACGCCTGCCCTCGGCCAATGAGCGTCGAGCTCCGGAGGTGCGAGGTTTGACGCCTGCAGCAGCGGCGGCAAAGACGCCAACGAGGGGGCTGGACAAACCAAGGAGGAGAGAGACCAATGAAGAAATACGAGAAGGAAACCTGACACCTCAAAGGAACGTCCACGGCAACAACAACAACAACAAGAGGCAGTAGACGACGGAGAACGAGAACAAGGTGACGAGGAACAACAAGAGGCAGTAGACGACGGAGAACGAGAACAAGGCGAGGAAGAACAACAAGAAGAACTACGAAAAGGAGAAGAAGAAGAGCAGGAAGAACCAGATCTCGAAGAAGTAGAAAAACAAGCGCCAGAAGTTCTCTGCAGTCCAAATATGAAGTGGATGCAAATGTTTGCGTACAACAAACTGGAAGAAGAAAAATTGACCGAGTCAGTGAAGTTGAGAGTCCGTGAAAAACTCGCCAGCATTGTTAAAACAGCTACAACTTGGCCTCGATCGATTTTTCTCTGTTCTGCCAGCACCTCCCTCGTCTCTCTCGTACATGAAGACGTCGTGTGCACACACGCAGCAGAAGCAGCTGAAGAAGAACCATCGAAAAAAGAGCAAGAAGAAGAAGAAGAAGAAGAAGAAAACCTCATTGCCTTCGTCGTTCCATCGACCCCTGGTGAGGAGGGTCTTTTCGGCTTTCTTCGTTCGCGCTTCCCTCTTCCGGCTGTTGTTCGGGAACATAAACAGCACTTTCTCCGTGTGTGCGAGCCAGAGAAGCAGCTTGTTCAGCCACTGCTGCAAGTCCAAACTCCGGAGAGACTCATGAAGCGAGTTAAAAAGGGCCGGCAGCTGAGGTGTGTGCACGCACCGGAGGTACAGGGCGGTGCAGAAGAAGTGGCACATCGATCCCCTGCGCTTGGTGGAGGGGAAGACAAACTGCTCACTTGGCCTCTGTCTACAGGGTGCGTCACAATTGGTGGCACTCATGTGTAAAAGCAGGTCAGCCACGAGGGCTCCCCTCAGATCC
>JAAUXU010055862.1_pt1 | contig 17813 bp, 13 predicted proteins | sample 7278151 | NCBI WGS metagenome assembly JAAUXU01 (sample SAMN14350113, study PRJNA611818) | marine sediment metagenome | isolation source: surface marine sediment (1.8m) | place: French Polynesia: Moorea | collected 2018-08 | reverse complement strand
GACTGCATGAATGCTTTGTTCTGCATCATTTATTTGATCATGTTCAGATTTGTTGCCTCCTTGGATGTGACAAGAGTGAAGCAAGAGATTACAAGATCCTTGATTCAGGCAATTCTTGGAGGTGAAAGGCAGAGCAGGATAACGAGTCTCTGAGTAACGAGACAGACAAGGTGCAACCTTACTGATTCTGGGCTGCAAAGGCCAACGTCATTTTAGTGGAATGCTCCACTTTAGTGAACTTTCTGCTGCTGACTCGACTAAATCACATTCCAACTGTACGTACAGTCTTTTGTCATCCGGCTGTAATTTCTAAACAGTACTGAGAAATTATTAGGGATGGAAGATGCACAAAAAATCGGGCTCTGTGGGCTCGATCAGGTCAGGCTCTCACGACTATATGCGGCCTACAAAAAAAGACCATCAGATTTTTTGGGCTTGGCGTCTCGTTAGAATGGACAGATGCTTTAGAAAACTCAAGCGGAAAATCTGTTTCTGAGGTCATCAGTACAGTTGCATAAAAGCCTTCCTTCCCTCCTCGTGTACAACAGCTCGTTGAGGTCAAGTGCGAGCCCTGTCTGACCGTTAGGGAGTCCGGAAATGAAGCGGGCTCTTGGCTCAGCATCGGGTCGACCTGAAGCCCGTCTTGGGGTTCGAGCTCACCCCGGTTCCACCCGTAGACCTGCTGCTTTGCTCCGGCATCAGCGTCATAGCGGAATATTTAGGGTCTTTCATTCTCACTGTGCCAGCTCAGCAACACCAGGTTGTCCTTCCAGTGTGTAACAACGGTCATTTCTTCTTCCACGGGTGCCAATGACAACTTAATATATGGACTGCTGGGCCCGCAAAAGTGCCGAATGGCCAAAAAAAAACTGTCCCAAAGCACCCAAATTTTCAGCGTTGCTTTTTTTCACGCCAGAGTTGACCGCAGTCCAACAAAGAGAGAGGTGAAAGTGGCCTAGATCTCAAGCCCGAAACAGCTGCTCGATCTTCACGAGTCGTAATCACATCTCAGGTATTGGCAAACCTGACTTTTTCACTGAGGAACATTGCAGTTTCCAACAGTACAGCGTGCCTAGGACTATATGCCTACTCTATGGTGTCCCTGGCCACCATGGAGGCCGCAGAGGTGGGTGTGGTTTGAACAGTTTTTGCGTGGAGTTGATCCTGTGCAACGTGAGCGGAACCTCATGAGCAAGCACAAACTTTCTCTCCTCAGAATTTTCTCCGGGTCTTCCTCGGGTTGGGGGAGGGGGCGCTCTTGACAGTTGCCTTTGCCTCCAAAAAATGGGCGTCCTTTAACTTTTCCGAACTTCCTCAAAGAGTGAGCTGAGCAAACAGGGTGTGGCTAAATGAGGTCGATGCTCGCCAGTTCAAGTGAGGCTCGTAGGGCGTGCCACAAGTTCAGGAGCTCATACAAAGTATCATATCTTGCCAGCAAAATATTGTTTTAAAGCACTTAGAAAACATTGTCTAGGGCTGTTCTGGGAACTGAAAGGCCGCTCGGCAAACATATTGAGGTGAAAGTAGAGACTCTGTACTTCACTCCGACGAACTTTCTACAGTGACTTACTTAAAAACACACACGCAATTTTGAAAGGACCCTTTTAAACATCATGCTGCACTTCGGGGGTTGCAACCTCGCATTTGAGAGCTACCAGTTCAAAAGTCTTTTGCAGAGCAACTGATTCCATCCACATCACTTGCTTTGACTATTACTCACAGCTGTGCTGTTGACCTTGCATTTGCTTTCACTTCATATCAACATCAGTGAAAGAAATAGTTTAATAATGAGACTGTGTGCTTTTTGCCTGTAGGGCTGATTCAGATACACCCAGGGCATCCAGTCAGGGTTATGCATGGGGTGCGTCCGGGTGCGTCCGGGTGCGTCCGGGTGGGGGGCATCTAGGGACATCTCACCTACTCACACCATGGAAAAATGTAACAGCCTGAATAGATACTGTGAGGAGACAACAATTATCATCTGATGCAGTTGAAGAGATATAACAGGGGCTTCAACACTTGCAACATCTCTAAGACACCTGAGTATTGTATCCGTCCTGACTCACCACGTTGTAGTCGAGCGGGAAGTGCACGGCCACGTACCGCTCAAAGGCGATGGCCACGGTCATGTAGACAGAAGCGGTGAGGGCGATGTGGTTCACTGGGTAAATGAAGCTGGGCACAGCCATGTTCAAAACGTTGTGACTTGGCAAGAATCTGTCAAGAGAGCAGTCAGTCATGTCCTCGTTGGCTGATGCGTCCACGTACCTGGTCCTGACGGCGTCGATCAAGGACAAGAGCAGGTAGAGAGAATCGAAGGCGGAGAGCGCCAGCAGAAGCCGGTTGAAGCAGTGCGTTCGCATGCGAGGACGCATGAGGACGGCGGCCGCGGCCGCGTTTCCCAGCAGTCCCAGGGACGCCAGCACCGTCTTCATCGCCCCGTCCGTCCACAGCGCGAAAGTTTCCACTGCGGACGTGGTCCAGTCGTCGAACAAGGGGCAGTGGGACAAGTTGCCTTCGAGGGTGAAGTTCTCCTCCATTACGATGACCCTGAGGAGAAGGAATGTGCTCACTCAGCCCTTAAAAGTACGACAGTCATATTAGCTAGGAAGAAAGTATAAACCTAATGTTATTAGAAAATATTCCTGACTTTCTCGACATCGAAGGGACAACAGCCAACTTTCCAGACATATCAAAAGTTGCTTCCCCGTCAACACAAGTGTCATCCATCTTGGCCAACGTGGCCAACATCCTCCATCCCAACAAGGGTGGGTGGGTAGTGAAACTCCATGAGTGGCCCCGTACTCTTATCAATGCACTTCCATCTCCATGGACTCCAACGCCAAGTACGAGCAGGCCAGGACTGCATCGGTTCAATATGCAAAGCCTTTTGACGTCACCTTGAGCAAGTTATTGAAAGCAATGGAGACTCCATTCGATAAACATGTTCTAGGCATGTTCTTTGTCCATTGACGTGAGGGAATTCTGATATGCTTTGAAGTTTTCCTTGGTCTGAACCTAAATTTCATCACGTGCACTGCAGTGCAGACACTTGAGTGCTTCGGTGGTGGGACTATTTGCCTCAAGTGCAGTCCACGGTCCCTGTTGTCGCTTGTTGCTGAGCAGGCATCACACTATGTGTACATAACTATACATCAGGCTAGTTGGAAAACGTACTTTTGGGGGGCAAATGATATTTTCGGGGGCCTTTGGTCAATACGTTAGAAAGATTTTACTAAAAACATTTTGTTCTCAAGGGCCATTTACCATGGGCTCCTTTAACTCAAAGTTTCATAACAAACTGTACGTGGTAAGTACACTCCGGGTTTTTTTTCAGCCATAACTTTTGACTGAATTGAGCCACAGAAGTTGTTCACTCTCTTAAGGAAAGCCAAGAAGTTCCCCTGAATCTGAGGTTATATGCACTTTTACTCTGGCGCCACTCGTATTTTTCACTATACAGTCCAGTTCTCCGCAGTCAACTTTGCCCGAGTAGCAGTAAATTTTGCGTCTTTGCCCACAGTAAATGACCCTTAAGAAAAAGCATGTTTCATAAAGTCTGAATGTTTTGGCTCATCTCCCCACACCAGGGAGCAAAAGTGAAAATTTCAAACTAACTATATTTTTGGATATATAGTGCTACATCTGTGCGTCTGTCACGAGGCTGGTGCTCCAACCGCTGAACCGGTGAGCTTAGGTGTGCTTTTCGAGGCTATTCAAGACCAACATCGAGGTCGTCCAAAGTTGTATTCACAATGTTCTACATAAATGACAGATAGCCGATGGGTAGCTACAGTCTCTTGGGAACTAGCTCGATGCTGAACAAGCACCACAGCATTAAAAATCATGCCTCAAACTTGTGATGTGCAGTATGTCTGAAAACTTTTTGGTGGAAAAACTGGCAATAAATGTCCGGTTGCGAAAGTAATGTCAGCCACAAGAGCGGGACACGCTCAGCCTCTAACTTGGGAACAAAACATGCCGGCATTTTGGCAATGCTGCAGAGCTCCTTACGCATTGGAATGGGGCCATCCGGGGGGTCACATCGACCTTGAACAATTCCACAAGTGGCTTGGAATGAGGAGTCTCATCGAAAATTTGCCATCTGTCTCTAGTCGTATGAGGCCATAAAATGACAAACTTGGACAACATGGAGCATGGTGTACAAGGACACCCTCATGTGTGCCCCAGTTGAGAACTCGTACTTATCAAGAGCGATCCTATAGTGACTTGAGTGGTGTCCCACAACTTGACATGTCGCAGTGTCCAACCTAGATTTCTGCAATGCAATGTGAAATGGAGCAGCTTGATAGATCACTGTCCACGCTTTAGTGGCTTTGTAACATGGTTCAAGACAACTGCAGAAGAGACAGATAGCAACATCTTTTATGCAGGTGTGATTCTTCATTCCAAACCACCTGTGAAATTGTTCAAGGTCAATGTGACCCCCAAAAGGTACAACCCTTTGAGAGACGAGTTGAGAAAACTCCGATTAATATCAAATTTCATGCGCTCCCCTCAGAAAAACTAAGCAGGCCCCATCTTGGAAGTCTCATCTGCACTCACATCCAACAGCGCTTGTAGATGCTGCAACAGTAAGAATTTCGGTTCAGACGACTCTTGAGCAATGTGCAAGAATTTCCTACCATCTGATCACACCCTTGAAGCTCAGGACACTTGAATGAAGACATCGTTCAATAACACACATGCTGTTGTGCCTGGAGAGTCCGTCCACTTCACTGTTGGACCGAAGTCTGTAGGTGACGCATTTTGCATCTTGAACAGTGATGGCTGCGGAGCAGCAAGTTGGTTGGCAGCCCACAAGTACCTTTAGTCGAGGGTTAGCCAAAGACTCTTCTGTGGCATCGGCATATTTATGAGCAGGTACAAATGACAGAGGTACTCAACTATAAGATTGGTGCTTACACGTGAGTCTATGACCAGATCAGTTAGCCACACATGTAAGCATCTGTCTCATGCGTTCTGGCGTCGGCTGTCTCGATGTGAAGTTAGCAAAGAGCTCTCATAATAAGGTACTGAAGTCAATGCTTTTCTGCAATAGAAAAACAAGTTACCTTTGATTAGTAAATGTCTGTTTGAGAATTCAGTTGTTGCCCAGAGAAGATGACATGACGTGAAACAATTGGAAAGGAGGAGTCGAACGATTTTTGTCCAACACGAACCTTGAGAGCAACTTCACTTTGAGATCTTTTCGAAAAAGAAGAAGATCGGAATTTTTTTATCAGCGCTTGATCTCCAGGATCAGTATCTGGCAGATCAGAGGGATTCCCCATTATAGGGATGAAAGCCAAGTGAGACATATTGCAAAAAGGCCAAGAAAGTAGACCATTTTTCACCCAAAGGCTCATTTTCTCTCCTTTTTCTCATTCAAGAGGAAATGAACTAGTTAGCAGCTCCAAATGACAGGCATGATTTGCCATGATGACTTTTCTAATGATGATTTGTGCTGCTGGTGATTTCACTCCAGTTCAAAAAACAGTAATTACCCACGTCATTTCCGCCATTTTGAATTTTAACTTGCAGAATGTAATTTTGGCCCTACCTTTTTTGCACTGTGACACTCTCGGAAATACTCAATTCAACGGTCAATTGAGAGTACGACCTAGACAAGATTTCGACTTTGAACTGAGTATGAATGTCAGACTAAATCAAAGGAAACATTTGTCGTCTGCTTGGCTGCTCAGAGAGTTGGTGCTGCTCGATTATAAAATCTTAACCATAGCATAAATGGCGTTTTTCCTCACATTGGGAGCCTCAGACATCACCTGGTGTGGTCTGAAGATTGACAAGTCTCTTGGGAAGTCCTTTTTGATGCTTCTGAATGGCCGAATCAAGGAGTCGGATACAGTGCCCAGCCGCTTATAGCGACCAAATGGCTCTGGTCCCATAGTGGTCGTTATATCCGGCGCCCACTGTTCTGACGCGATTCCGTCCATCACTACATAATCCATGTACTGGGTGGGCCTCACACGGTCTCTCCGCTCTCAAAATGGTGTGAACGCAAGCCAGTCTGCACCCTGTTTCGGGTCCTGATCGACATCGACAACAATGTGGAGGATGTCAATGTGGAGGATGTTGCAGCCACCCTGGAGGAAGAAGTCATCTGCTGGAGGCAACGTTCAGTGTCGTGTGGCAGCTCTTGGAGCAGAAAAGGTCATTCAAAGCTAATTTCTTATGATTTCTCACTTGCTCTTGTGATGAAATTCACAATGCTGACGCAGTGCATGGAGCAGACGAACATCAGGCGCAAAACCTCGGACGTCTCTCCTGCTGGTGAAGTGATTCTCATTCTCGTTCACGATAGATTGCGACAGTTGTGATCATGTGAGTGGAGAACAATGTGTCCGATGTTCAGCTTTCATCTGTGACACAGTGATTAGAAAAAAAACGTTAAAAAACCTTGTAGCTTCCTTTTTGAATCCCCTGTAGGGTTGAAATTTTGACTTAGACGTGATCTGTTCTTTCTGCTACAAAGAACAATTTGTGTGTGAGGCAACCAGCGGAAAAAGGATTCATATGTCAACAATTTCCCACTGCAAAAACTTTTCATAGTGCTCGAACAGACATTGTTTTTATCCATAACAGACATTTTGAGGTCAAAGGAACCGACACAAAAGTCGTTGTTCCTGTGGTTGTTGGCTAATCAACTTGATTCGAGCATACTGTTTATTAACATTAGCAGCAGTCTTAGTAATGTTGATGCATCAAAGCGTCTCGACTTCCTTAGCAAAAAGGACATTATTTAATCGATCCTTTGATGCGCATATGGTACTTAGTGCCATATACTATATACTAGTACTATATGCGCAGTACTTAGTACCATATGCGCAGTACTTAGTACCATATGCGCAGAACTTAGTACCATATGCGCAGTACTTAGTACTACATGCGCAGTGCTTAGTACCATATGCGCAGTACTTATTACTATATGCGCAGTACTTAGTACGCAGTACTTAGGCAGACCGAGGATTTCACGCTGACACAAGTCGAGTTTCGTCGTCGCCAAGCAAACGAGGGCATCCTGATCAGGGGTGCCACGATGAGAAACGGAAGCAACGTTGCACTCAGTCACATGGGACTGATCAGCTTTGTTTCTGATCCTCTCGATATCCGGTTCGGCAGATAGCGACAAGGAGAAAGGAGATCTGATATCGAGACACTGAATCGGAGGATCAAGCCAGCGCCATTTCCCCCAGCGTGAAAAGTCCACTTGGATCTTCAGTCTTTGTTCCAACGAAGAGTCTGTGAAAGCTCCCCAGAAAGTACTCGTCGGTACAATGAACTTGGTACTTTCAGTCTCTTTCAAGACAGGACCCGAGACTCATCGCGAGGTCACCCGAAATACTGATTCCTGCGGCCCACAGAGAACCTTTCTTTTCTTCTTTGTCTCTCGTATGAAGTGTGAAGTCAACATCTATCTTGTACACAACAGTTGTTTTTTTCCAGACTCTGTTCTTTCAGAAGAGCTGAGACGTGCTGAAAGAGCTCAAGCGAGGCTTTGATGCTGAACCTATTCTGCAGCCTGTGAGTCTTGTCTGGCTGACGACACGTTTTAAGTCGACCTTTGTACAAGCTGGAGGACACAGCAAGCTTTAGAATAGATTCCCACTACTTGCATATGCTGATTCAGTCAAATGACAACGCTGAGCTAGGGACTCACCCACTTGTTGAAAGTTTTTCTGGCGAAAACAACCAGAAGCTTAGTTTTAAGAACGCTCTTTCCCCCCGTCAGCCTGAAAACATCTAACAGCAAATGTTTGTGTCTCTGCTGACAAAAAAGAAAGATTTTAAATAAACAACCACTGGCGCAAGATCAACAACATCTGCTCCAAAGATATGTCTGCCCCCAACCCCGCTGCCACAGCCATACCTGAAGCCCTCTACGCAGTGCGCAAGATGTTGCCCGCCTTCTCCCTCTACCCCAAGGCCAAGGAGTCAAACAGAAAACCCGTCATCAGTTCCACGTACGTGGATCGTACCTCAACACCACTTTGACGAAGACACCCTGTACTGAAGTCGACAATAGAAGCTGACGAGACTCGAGTATAAGAGAAGTACACGTTTGTTCAGTCCGCCAAGAAGACGATGTCGGCCTTCGAAAATCTTTCCGTCAATACGAGAAAGTGTCTTCTGCCCCTCGCGCTAGACATCTGATCGCACTTCCTGCACCTCCAAGTACTGTTGACTGTACTTGATACTGTTCAGATTCCTCTTTAACTAGTGCTGGAGCCCGCCAAAGTGGCACTTTACACCATGGCTGCCTGGCTGCCGGCCAAAGTGGCCACTCACACCACGCTACACATTGGGCATTGACAAGCCAAGGGTGAGGGTGCCAGAGGTGACCTCAACAAGGTTCTGGTGGCATCTCTTGATGGACGTCGAGTCGTTACAAATTGAAGCGCCCCTTGGTGGTAAAAACTTTACATAATCAGCTTAGGGCATGGTGGACTAACTCTCCTTCTCAGCTTTTTCCGTTGAGGGCTTGCACAGGGAGATGGACATAAAATTTTCTCTTCATTTGACAATGGTGACCAGCAGAAAAGTAAATAAAGTCGCAGTAGAATCAGCGAAATTGCAACTTTAGAGTGCAATTCTTGCCGACGACTGCGATGCTGCATAGGTCTTCTCCTCCCCGAGAAAGCCATTTCTTTGCTGCTCAGACTTTAAAGTCGATATTGACGCTGCCAGTTATGAATGAAGAAGCTGTCAAGGCCGCAGACATGAGAGCAACCGCATGAAAATTGAATGAAATAGCTTAGAAGTGCAATAAAACTACGTGCAGAATGGAGACGTACTGAATGAGCATTCGAAAAACCTCGATAATCCATCTGCACACCGCTATCTGGCTCATATAAAGGTTTCTGCAACAAATATTATAGCAAACAATGCTGTGTACAGCCAAAGGTAGATTGTTCGATAAATGGTAGCTGGTATTGCAAGCAGCAGTTTTTGTAGCAAGGAATAATTTGGGTAGCAAACAATAGTTTGTATAATAAACTGTAGCTTGTATAGCCAATGCTAGTTTTTATAACAAAAGTAGTTGCATGCCTTGTTACTTTAGACCCCAAGCCCCCAAACGCATTTGAATGCCATTAAAACGCATCTACCTTCAGTTTTTCCCACTTTCCCCTCCCATCCACTCAACTGACCTCACTTTATCAGGTAGGATAGGTCAGTTCAGTTAAAAAAGTACTGCAAAAGCTATGACATTTTTTTAAAAACTTTCCTGGCCATGCACAACATGGCAACAGAGGAAAGGAATGAATGTTTTCTACTCTCATTACTTCCTTTGCTTCTTGTTCCTCTGTGGCTCAGTTAGCAGAGTGTCAATCTCCTGATCCCAAGGCTGATCCAGAGGTTGTGAGTTCCAGTAGGAGGAACTCGAAATTGCCATTGAATGTTTCACTGACCCAGCCTGACTCGATTGGCTCAACTCCAATCCCACTTATGAGTTTGTAATCTATGTGGGCTTATTGCAAGAAGGGAAAACATGCACACTCTCCTCGTTCCAGAGTGTAAATAAGTATGAATGATTTTGTGTCCTGAACCTAAACAGGACCCCTGGTACAGTGGAACACGCGATCGCGTTGATTCTGGGGATTTCAATCGTTACATTCGTCAGATCTTATGTTTGATCATTTGATTCGGTTCTAGGAATTTTAATCGGTACAAGCGTCTGGTCGTAACATCCGGTGATCGTCGCATGCATGTGCCAAGCCAATGCACTCCACTGGGTCTATCAGCTTGAGCAGCTCTGATGGACAAGAGCATCAAAAAATGTCTAAAAAGATGGCTTTGTGTATCCTTCACACTTGTTTTGCTTTGTGGTTCGCAACTAGGGGTGGAGCGGGCTGGCCAAAATGCGGGCTCGGGTCGGGTTGACAAAAAATGCAGGCTGTGGGCTTGATTGCGGGCTGATGGTAAAAATCAGCAGCTTTTGTCATGGGCTCACAGACCGCTAAAACTGCTAAGACTGCTAAAAACCAACCAACTTTGGACATGCAGGTTGCGTTGGCAATTTAGGGTGCGAGCTGGCGGGCTCGAGTTATAATCAACCCCTAGTCGTGACAGAGCTCGAATGACACTTCTACGTTGCTTCTGCAACCAATTTTTCAGCGTCTTGGAGCTTAGAGCTCTAGAAATGAAGTCGAGCTACTTTCTTGCGAGGTCTTCAGTTTCTCACATATCACCCTGTACAAGCCTGAAAGAGTGATTTGAGTGAGAGAATTGTGACGTCTTATGCGGGCTCTGACGTTGTCCCTGGTGTCGAGCTAAGCGGCGCCCACTGTGATTCCGGGGAGTATTTAAACGGAGATGCGAGCTTCAGTTGGCCAGAGGTGCCTCTCATTGGCTCATAAAGAAGTGGCCAACTGCAGTATCTCGGAAAGTATTGGTTCGTGTGAGGACTCAATTGTATTAACACTCTCAACCACATCAATTGCGAGCCTTTGCAGAGACCCCTGTACAGCAGTAACTAACTCTTGATCAATGTGACACTGAGGGCCAGCAAGGTCTTTGTTTTCTGTTGGGCTTTGGCTACTGCAGTTGTCTCTCATTTGCTTCTTTGAGGATGGAGTAGACATCGTCTGGTGTCTTTCCAGACAGCAAAACAAGTGTCTGCAGTTCAGTATGGTGACGGACGACTCTTACTTCTTCCTCTGTGGGTAAGACCACGAGGGTTTAAGGAATAAGACGCAGGACAAGCTTGGTGTATCATGAAGATTGGTGGCAGACAAGAGTACACTTGTGTATACAGCCTTGTTTGACCATGTAAGAGATAGGGTTGGAGTCAGAGTAGACGTAGGTGAAGGTGGAGGAAGATGTCTTCCCCAGCCTTAATTATTGCACCTCCCTTACTTATAGTACAGGTCAGATGATGGCAGCAAAGGAGATATGATCTCCTCCTCACCTCATCTGTCCCTCGTACACGCGCACAGCTCAGCTCATATCGCCTCACGATCCACATTTTGCACTATATCGTGTGCATGATGCGTGCTGCTCTTCTGCCCCAGGCTTATTTACTGTCCTGATGGATGCAGAGGATTACGGTGCATCCATCAGATGATCTGTTAAACAGACATTTTAAGTCTCTGCCTCATGCATTCAGCTGTCTTGACCCTGAAGTTGCAGAAGAGCCTGTGAGTCTGACAAGAAGGTGCCAAAGTAGACGACCTTTGATTACTAGATGCCAGTTGAATCTGCCCTCACACGAAACAGTACAGTGGGTCAGGAAAGTCTCTACAGTGTAGAGAAGAGCAGCACGAACAAGAAGCAGGACTTCTCCTCCCGCCCGTCAGGCATGAAAGTCGCGCCCGTGACCATCGCGGCACCCTTGCTGCTGATCGGCTTGATCTTGCCGATGATGGAGACCAAGACTTGCCTGAGAGACTGGGATTGGATCATGGGCGTCAGGTTGGAGAAGCTGAACAAAGCCATCGACGCCGAGGTTCAGAGAAAAGGAAGCATTCCGATGGCACACACATTCGACAATCACCCTACTTTTGGCAATGCTTCCATCGCCGTGAATGTCAGTGGCTACAACATGGAGCCCATTCCAGACAAGAAGTGAGTGTCCCCTTTTGAGCAGCGTTGCCCTTATTGCATCCGTGGGTTTCCTTGCAGACAAACACTCAAATTGGTCCTGCAGTTCAGCTCATTCGAATTGAACAGTCCAGACGCAACCCCATATGACTACGACTTGGCAACGGTGACCCGAGCGGAGGCCGAGGTGGCTGTTCTTGCTGTCGGACTCAACTCCACACTTGACAACACTACAAATCAACCTCAAAAGCCTGAGGTCAAAATCGACCTCAGGCTTATGGAAGATATTAAAGTGAATGTATCTATGGCGGCATTGGCAACGTTTTTGGGTGACGCCCTGACATTCATTGTGGAATGGGAGATTGGCCGTGGAACGTTCAGGCTCGGGAAGATGGAGATGCCGAAAACCAACAGCGCAGGGGAAACAGTCCTAAACAGTCTTGTGCCTCAAGACGTGCGCTTCATGCTGGTTCCCGATGTGGAACAAGGACGCTCTGTCCTATTGGCCATGGGGGTGGCTCTGGATTCTCCAGCCATTGGCAGTGACCTTGGGGAGGACGATCTCAGGCAAAAGGCTTTTCTGCTACAGGGTGTCTGTTACAAAAAAGTGTCCTTATGTTTACAGACTCGGCTTCACTATGAGCGAGGTTATGCCGGACGACGCCTCCGCCAGCATTGTTGTCTCATCCACCACGCTCTTCAAGACGATGCTGCCATTGGTTTCAGACACCTTCTTTAAAGCTCGATTGAGAGAGTCAGGTACGATGAGTTGACCACGGAAGTCTGGATCATGGTGCTGATTCTGAGAACGACGACGCCGTAGGTCGATGTCCGGCAACCTTGGTGAATAACGGCGTTACGAGCCGCTGGAGGCATTACAAGGGCAGCGACTACGTCGACTTGGAGCGCTTCGATATGCACATCGAGGACCACAACTCGGCCAAGATTTCACTCTTCGCTGAAGATGAGGGGGGCTGTTACGACGTCGAAGTTTCCGTCCGCACCGAATTGAGGATCGGCTACGACAAGACCAAGCAAACAATGACTTTCGACGTCTACACAGCTCCTGGCGGTGTCAATGTCGACGTCAACAAGGGTTTCTGGTGCTCTCTTTTCAGTCTCCTCACATTTGGGATCTGGCAATCGATAGAGAACGATATAGAGAGAAAATATGAGGGAAATGTCAGGGAGCTCTTGGATTCGAATGACTTTGGCGATGTTGCAGCGGCAGTTGTTGCAGACGCGACTGACAGTTTGGGAAGGTTGAAAAGACTTATGTGAGTATCACAGGATAGTGTAATGACAAATTGTATGACTTTGACGAAGTTCTTGCTCTCACAGGACCTTGGAGAGTGGATATCCAAAGTTTTTGGGAAGTGGTCGGAACTTCATGTTCGCCTACGACATCGACGATGCAGACCTCAGGCAACAATAGTTCTACGTCCTGTGTGTTCTTGTCACAATACGAACTGTTGCAATTATACTGGAGTTCAGCACAATTATCTGCCATCATCATCACGATAAGAAAAGAGCCAACGTCTTTTGCTCCTTTGGCACTAACGACAACAGCACTAATATTGGCCGCCGACAACGTCGCGCTGTTCCTGAGAGGAGATAGTGAATATGGGTTCCAATCTCACCGTTTATCTATGCAAATGCTAGAACTGTCTTTGCTCTCGAACTTCCAGACCTACTTTTTTTTGGCAAGCATTAAACTTCCGGCAAAAACCTGCTTCAACTCTATCTTTCAACCTATAATTTGAGTCTTTTCTATCCCTAATGCGTTTTCTGGGCATGCTCTCCCTCCCCCTTTTCTTCACCACTTGCTACAGAAAGTGCTGACGTAGGGAAAAATGGGCCCCATAGGTGGCGTCAGGGGGTTCCATCCCGAGATTTAGGTGGGCCAAGGAAGGCAGAATCTACCCACAAAAATTTCTGCACTTTTCACAAAAAAAAGTGTCCAGAAATGGCCAAAAACAGCCAGTGTTGGCGTGGAGTCATCTGTGGGTGGCTGCAGTTTTGAGTGCTCTAGTGTCACTATGGGTACTCAATACTGTGAACCTATCTACTCAGAATTATGTGTCACTGTCTGAAGAACTCATTCCATGTGAAAAATCCACTCAAAAATGACTCCACGCAGCCTATACACTAGGTTTCCTCTCACTGGAATTACTGATGCCAAGGTTTGTATATTGTTTCCCAGGAACTCCTATACAGGCCTGTAGGTCTATTTTTCTGATGGAGAGAAAGTCTTTTTCATACATTGAAGGCAATAAATTGCTCTATTAGGTAAATTTGTCATTGTATTTCTTAAACAATGTTCTTGCAGTGCCATCACTTTCCAATTTTTCAGCAGCTTTGCTGTGACAAACTTTCAACTTGCTGTAGCATATCTGAAAAGGAGTTAAGTCTTTTCTTGACATTGAATGCAATAACATGCATTCAGTCCACACAATTTACTATCCTCATCTTGATGTTGTCTTACACTGCACCAATCTATTATTTCATTTTCTAAACATTTTGGAGGGGGGGGGCAAACCAAATGAATTAGAGTACTCATAGTGAGACACAACAACCCAGTGTGTTCCAGGATCTGTTTTTTCATGTAAGTTTCAAAACAAAACACCCATTTTTGGGCGGTTTTTCATCTCTCATGAAAAATCCTTTAAAATCTTTCTCATTTTGAGAAACCTTGGGTAATTTCACTCAACAAAATTTTACTTGGCTCTACCCCCTTTTGGGTAAAAAAGCCCCCTTACTATTTTTCTTGGGAAAATCCCTTCCCACTTATTTTCAAAGCCCTCGTAGCTTTTAGCAGGTTTTCAACCTCTTTGCTATGTATTCTGGCTTCTGCTTCTCTTCTATTATTGTTGTTTTTTTCGTCATTAACAGCTTCGGCTATGTCTCCAGCCACGCCAGCTGCTGCACCTATAAAGTGGGAATAGTTATGACGAAACGTCCATTCTTACTCAGTGGTGTTTTAGGAAGTTTGACGTCTTTAGTAATTCCTGCACACTTGGCTGTCTTGAATTAGTTTACTTGAGTCTAAAAACAAGCTCCGGTGCTATCAGCTACTTTCAGGCGTTTTTCTTCTTGAGGCTTCATTTTTTGATGTGGATCAACCTTGTTTTTGTGATCAGCAGAGGAAGCTACAGCTCTCCTCTATCGAATGAATGAAAACAAAATTTCAATAAACAGAGAAATCCCTATTGATGTAGAGGGAACTTCTCACCGCTACACCCTGTAAGGATGGCTGCACTCTTGGTAACTTAAGGTCTTTTTCTTGCTTGACCCTAATGAGACACACTGTAGAAGTGGCCAATTACGTGCAAACACTGAATGCTTCTCCTCGACTGCAAGTATTAATCGGTCGGCTCACAGTTGTCGTGAGGAGGACAAAGAGCCTCTCTTGCCCTATTTACAGGGTGACACAGATGTGTCCTTCTGAACGAAACATCAAGGCTTGTTTAGATGAGGGCCTGGAGTGAGATGAAAAGTCTTGGACGCACGTTACGGACCAGGGAAAAAGTGTTCAATGTGCAAAAAGTATTGGAGGCCTCTTCACGTGATCTCTGATATGCATGGAATGAATCATCGAGACCATTCCCCAGTGAATTCCTGAAGCCTGTGCGTCACTGGGGAACCACTGAGAGAAGCAGAGAGCTTTTCACATCAAAGCTGATGATCGTACGGGTCTGCCCAGAGTTGATGAAGGACAAGAGTAAGGCCGGAACACTTTGAATACTCAGACGTTACCCATATTTATAGAGACCGGCCACAAAATTGTTGATTGATCCTTGATGCAGATATAATTCCTCATCCCCAACTGCTTGTGAAAATGTCAAAAACTCAATGTGACCTCAAAAGGCCCACCCACCCTATTGCCCAGGCCGTGCACGACATGTGGAACCAATTTCTGGAGTCTTGAAGCGGAGGTTGCGTGACAAGACAATGGCCACAATGTGACAATGTCGACAATTATTGCCACAGTGTTGTGCCACGACTGGGATCTTTTTGAAATTCAACGAAGCAAACCAAGGGTCCCTTTCCACAGTTCCAAAGTCTGTTTGGGAGGGAATTGAACTTAAAAAAGTGCGGGCTTTTTCGGGCTCAGGAGAATCCTGTTTGGCTTGGGTCGAGCTCAACCAGGAAACCATTCAGGCTAAATTGGGTCGCAAAAACCCCTAAAGCAAGATGAGGACTGTAGGTTCAACTTTGAAACACAAAATTTTTTTTTTGGCCTAGTCGACCCAGGAAGTCTCTTCTCTGTGTGCCATCAAGAATAGGCTGACTTCACTATTGAGCCTGGAGTTCACAGATTGCATTCAGGCTCGTTTGAGCTTGCCAAAGCAGGATTCCGGGTATCCGGTTGTCTGGCTCGAGCTCAAACTGACCACATCACGAATGCCCATGTTGGGTGGTCAACGCTGCCCTACGAGCACGTTTCTTGCTGAGGTTTTGGCCCTGCAAAATAGCTTTACCAGAGCCGACATCTACTTTTTCCCAATGTTTCAAGACTGAGACAGGCAAGACTTCCAAATGTAGTGGGTGAAAAAGCTGTGGGTGCATCGTGAGTCAGAGCTATCAAGGAAGTACAGTGTAAGTAAAGGAAATAGAGGGTGTAGCAGCAAAAATGTGACTGAGTCTCTCAATCTCTGGCCACACCTTGGTGATGGAGTCTTACAAACTCGGCCCGAGAGTCAGAGCGTTCAAGGAAGAAAATGACTTGAACAATTTGACTCTCGGTTTCAGAGACTCCATCACCAAGGCGTGACCAGAGATTGAGAGACTCAGTCACGTTTTTGCTGTTACATCCTATATTGTGTACAATGGAGGGCGTTCTCACTGCATAGCCACCACCCACCCACACACCGAGCTGACTTACACCATAAATATGTCTGACACACTGTAGTTACAGAACATATTGATGGATACAAGAGTGTTTGCGCGCACAGGGGCTAATTTGACACAATCTTTCCTGTGCCATTCATTTTCTACAGGGTGGCAGGCAAATGCCTTCTTAGCTGCTATGGCCTCAGAGCAAATGCAGACCTAGGACGTGACCACCCTGTATGCGTGCACGCGGCTTAACCGTGCCACAGCCCTTTCACTGGGATATTTTTTACTTATCACACCTCGTCGTACAAAGATTATTTCTGACTGGAGCGAGACTGCCTGTATGTCCAAGTTGGATGAGTTTATGTTGGCAACCCTATATATATGGGATGGTCACTGCCCACGTGAAGGATAAATTGCTCAAAGTGGAAAAAAACTTCAGCAGTGTTATACCCATGAGTCTGACCAAACTTTGGAGACTCACAGTGCCTGAATTACGCTTTTCACGGGGTTACGTTTTTAGGAAAAAAAAATCTTCATTGGCATCGTGGCGGCAACTGTTATTTTTTGAGCATACCAGAAACCTGCTACCTGTTTTTCCAAGTTGCCGCATAATGATTTGCAGACAGACTCCACCTGCACAGAACTGCACTCAGAGGCTGCAATCTTCCTGAACCTTCAGGTCCCCAGGAAGAATGAGGCCATGGATGCTCTAGCAGAGTGCATAGCAGTCATTCAGGACTATCTAACTAAGAAGATTGATCAGGGCTCTTAAGTAACTATCCCACGGCACTTGTTTCAAGTAGATCACTTAAACAAACTTCGTAAGAGTAAAGTTGATCATTATGAAGACCTGCCTTGTCTTCATTCCTCTTCTTCTAACTGGATATGCCTGAAAAGTGCTGCCATGGTTCCTGGAGACCAGATTCGGGCGTTCTGAGCTGATTTTCTGTGACCTCACCGCCGGCAGTGTCGCCAATTCAGCCCTCACCAGGCCAGCCAAGCGGTGCTCCCGGTGATGACGTCACGCCAAATGCACTGTTGCCGGCAAACGCCTGCAACAGCCTGATGTGGAGAGTGTCTAGGGTAACAGACACGCTTCTCTGCCAATTCGGCCCACCCCCTCATACTGCAGCACCTTCTTTTTTGAACAGCTGATCTGTGCTCCCATGTAGTGATGCAATGTACTGTCGAGCATTGGACAAGTGAGAGAAGCGAGAGTTCGGGAAGACAATCAAGTGCTCATTCAACACCCATCATCATCAGCGTACACACAGGCCTGTCCTTTTATCCCTTCCCCACTACCACAGACTTAGTAGTTACACCCAGACCTCCAGCCTGGCAGCGCCCCCTATTGGATCCCTGATAGGCAGCTTGGTGCAGAATGACAGCTTAAGTAGTGATGTTGGGGGTCT
>JAAUXU010051996.1_pt1 | contig 17814 bp, 13 predicted proteins | sample 7278151 | NCBI WGS metagenome assembly JAAUXU01 (sample SAMN14350113, study PRJNA611818) | marine sediment metagenome | isolation source: surface marine sediment (1.8m) | place: French Polynesia: Moorea | collected 2018-08 | reverse complement strand
GGACAAGATCCCCAAACTCGAATCTGTCTCCATCCACTCCATCCTTGAGGGAAGCCTTCTCAATTCCCCTAACCAAGACAGAGCTGCCTGCAATGGACTCCGACCAGGAGGTGCAGGCAGGTGAGCGTGGCTTAAAAGATGTAGTGAGTATTGTCTTGGACAAGTTTTTTGACCAAATGCGACACACGATATGTGTTTTTATATCGTGTATCGTGATACTCTTGCCGTATCGACTCGTCAAGAAATTTGGAATATCGCCCAGCCTAAGTTAGGTTCAAGCATGGACAGTCGATTTGTACATTTGTAGTTGTTCATGCCTCTAGAGCAAATTTACTTCACTTTAATGAAGAACTTCAAGTTAGTGAACTTCGTGCTGCTGGCCGATGAGTTTACTAACACGAGCGTCGACTGTATAATGTCATACGCGCTTGTTATATTTGATAACAGATGGTACCACGGCTAAACAACGACTATGTTCAAAGACTTGCACAAAGAGGAGCTGGCCAAGAACCGACGGAACCGCTTAACTTTTAGTCACAGAACCTCGATATATTTTCCTCGGGGAAGACAAATCGGCGAGAGGAACATCAACTTCACGAATTGCACGTGCAGAAAGAATCGGACGAGACCAAAAATAACTTTGAGGCTCTGCAACCGCCACTTTTTCACTGCCATGCCTGTCTTGCTCGCAAGCTCTGCTATAGCTGAACAGACGTCCACGTCCAACTGCACTTTTTGATGCAACTTTCATTCAGCCAGTCACCACTCTGAGTTTTCTGTCAATGTGCTCAGGCAAATCTTCCTTGCTCGTGTTCAGCCTTTCTTCTTCCATGCTGGAGACGGTGGCGATGACTGTCATGTGATTTGAAAGTGGCCATTACATGGAGTACAGAATGCCATGTACGGACACCACCTGGTATGTGGTCTACAGCACGCACGATTGTATGGATGTATATAGATGTATATGCGCGCATCTGCGCACAGGCCCTAATGGCAGGCACATCATTACGCGCTCGCTGTCAACCTCTGTACCTACCCACCTACCTGCAGCGTCTAGAATCTGGCTCGTAACATGCCTTTGAATCCTCAACTGAGTAAGTACGCGCTCCAGACGTAAAGGCCGACTTTGAATGGGCAGATAGGCCGATGCACTGTGGCTGGATAAAAGAAGCATCCATTCTTGTGCGACGCTGCACTGAACCACCTTATGGCCCGAACAGTGACTGCTGGGGCGACGGCCAGAAAGGGTCAAGTCAGTGATTGGCAATCACTGACTTTGGGGCTTGATCACCCAGTGCTGAAGCCCTCTTTTCACGCGCAAATTAATATGTTCTACTTCTTCCTCCTCCTCGGTCGTCCAACCTCTGTCGGTTTTGCTCGACGAACATTCTTTTCACGCGCGCTCAACAACTTCACGCGCGCCGCCGGAGAAGTGCGCGCGCGTTCAGGCCACGGGAGGCAGCTTTGGAAGGCAGTCGCAGAGAGAAGCAGGCCCCGTTCGGTGCTTCAACCTATGTGCCAAGAAGATACGATGATCTGCTGACTTGCTTTGCTTCTTCTTCTTCGGCACCGCCAGCTCTCCCCCCACCTTCCCCCCCCTGTGCGTGTGCGTCTGCTATTATTTACCTGTGCCGTTGGTCTCTTGGACCAAAGCAGTCACGCGCATGCGTGTGTGTGAGAAAAAGTCAAGGAAGAAGGAGGAGAAGGCAAAGAACACATCCTCCCTCTCCCTCTCGCTCTCCAACTCACACACACACGCGCGCACTCACGCACGCACGCACGCGCAAGCATACAGTCATACAGTGCCCAGCGGAGGCAGCTGATGTGAAAAATATAGTTCTTAGTAGTGGCAGAAATCGTGTGGTAGCTGTGCCACCACCCAGAATTGGGTGGATTCGCCAGTGCCTCTCATACATGTGTGTGTACAACGCAAAGCCTCGTTAGAGAAGACGTGATAACTTGATATACAAGGCTTGTGTGTGTGCGTGCGTGCGAGTGTGCGCATGGTATGAGATAAAGGAGGCAGTGTTTGTACCGACGACAGTGTCAAATCTATCGAAGCAGTTGCTTTGTAGAAGCAAAAAAAAGAAGTCGAAGAAGAAGGTGTCAATTGTGTGCTCGTGAATTTTTTTGCAGTGACCGACGGCCAGATGTGCTTGCAGTACCAGCTATAGAGACTGTACGAACTCGCCCCAATCGATCTCTGGCCATGAAGGATTGATCATAAAGAAAGGTGAGTCAGTGCGATGCGCTGCTTTTTCGGCTGGGACCACCTTTTTTTTCTTTACATTTTCTGCCAACGAGGTTGGTCTCTTTGCTATGAGACGTAACTTGGGCCAGGTGAGCCCACATTTCTTGAAGCTACGAGAGTGACGCCTGCTATAAACGTCCAAGTTGCTAGCAAAGATTCAAACTTTGGCAGTGATTTAGCCTATCTTTGTTCGTTGGAGAACTTGCGTGGGTGCATTTTCGGAAGTTCGAATGAATGCTCTTTTTTTTTGCTCTCCTCCAGCTCTTTTTCTTTCCACGGCAGCGAAATTCCTACCGTTGTTTCCTGCCTCCACCTCTTCTTCCTCCGATTTGGCGAAGAGAGAGATTGTTGTTTATGGGAAAGTGCGCTTTTTCTCGCCACAAAAAGATTATGCATCGTCACGGAATAACAGAGATCTTGCAACGAAGCACACGAAGGACATTTCATAGTGCAGAAAACGGGAAATCGACTTACACATTCTTTGTTTACACAAATTTCTCGTCCAAGGCCTCGTCTGAGGACGTGCGGAGCCACGGAGAGCTTTTTCCCCTCACACTTTCGATGTCGTCTTGACTGCTCTCTGTTATATATTCATATGGTAAACTGGATTCGAACGTGTGTAGATGTGTGAGGAGTGATCACACTTCCTGAGAGGAAGCTTCTTTGCCAGGTCGAGTGTGTTAGAGAAAATTCGCTTACTTCCTCTCAAGAAAGTAGTATCTCCGGTGGATGAACGACTTTCGGAGCATTTGTCACAGAGTCAAATGGCGCAAAAACACTCTTGTGGGAAACCCAGTTATTTTCCAGAGCTGCTTCTTCTTCGTGACGTCTCCTACAGTGTGACACCAAAGTTTTGTCCTCTTCAGGATACCACTGTAACATTAATCGTGCCCCTTTTTTGCGCTTACCAGCAGTGTCTTTTGTATTGTTCCGCACTTGTCGGGATCAGATAACTCCTCAGTTCGAAAATGCTCCCTCAACAAGTCCGGGCCGAATGTTCAGCTACCCCTCCTCCGTGTTGCCCAAAGAGCCCGACATCTCCGAGGGGGGCGGACCTTTGGAGTCACCCGGTATGTGTACGTGTGTACGTGTCTGTGCAGCCAAAGCCCCCCAAAAACAACAGCGCACGAAATCACAAAGCACGAGATTAATTAATGCCGTCAAAGGCCCCGGATATGATCCCGACCACCACCGACCCCGGGGGTCATTATATACGGACTTTGCGAAGGTTTTTTCTTATTCCTGAAAGACTTTTCTCTCTTGTGCGTACGTACGAGTCTGTGTGCGTGTGTTTGTAACGGAAAAGAAACCACAGAAGAAGAAAAAAAAAAGCAACCAAAAACCAACCGTAGGAGCGAGCGTGCTACGAGTTATGCACGTATGGACATAGCGTACGTACGACAGTGATTAGACCAAGACTCATCCACCCTGTACGGACGTCTGGCCCGCCAGCGTTGGTAACCAAGGCCCGGACGGTGTAGAAGTGAGCGTCGCCCGGCGAATTAGAAGAAATCGAGGCTTACAAGTGATGTTTTATGCTTAGAAATTGTCTCAAATAATTCTGATTCATGCGTGCATGGACGTGGGTGGACTTTTAGAAATGACTAAAGACATGAACAATGTAACTTTCTCCAGATTGTAGCTACGCAAATCCTCTTAGTACCGTTGCAAGGCTTGTGGGCTTAGCAGTTGAAGTTTTTAACGCCACTTTTGGCAAAACTGCATATTTCAGGCAATTTGGTCCGTGTAGCGCTTGTGTACTGAGCCTCGGTAGCTTCTCACACGACAGATCGTAACTTTCTCAATACTGTATTTGCGCAGTCCCTCCTTGAGGCCTTGATAGTTGAGTCATATACTTCACATTGGGAGAAAATTGTGTATCAAAGGCAGCTATGGCGATTCAAAAAAAAAACCTCACTGCATACCCTCGATTTTCCACTACTTAGCTGTGAAGCGCTCACTTCGTCGCGCCAGTGGCCATCCATACGTAAGTGCCGTGCGTCCAGTTTGGAACGCGATGACAAATGGACGCTTGATCGGGCTCAGTTCTTGTTTACACAGATACGAAGATCTGCCTCTGCTTTGTAGTGTACCGAAATTGCATCGAGACCTGCACGAACGCAGACAAGCGTGTGCAGTCACGCGTGGAACACGTGCGCGGACCACACCGTGTGTGTCATAATCACCGTGCAGCTGCAATTGGCGCACGAAGAGCGCCATTTTCATCTCGACGACGATTGGAAAGCGCCAGCCTGGACCGCCCTGAAGTGCGGCGACGCATTTGAAAATGCGTAATTGTAGCAGTTTGCGTCAGGCCGGCTGGCGTCATCCATCATCATTGCGTGATAAACTTTCCGTTGCCGTCGCCAAAAAGGTTGAATAATTTCACTCGCAATCAAGGAGAAACCATCCCTCCGGGGGATTGAAAAATATTGACAAAATTTCTCTCCCTCGCTCAGTTGTCTTTGCTCTCCCTCGCTAGTCTCCAATAGTACTTATGAAGGACTTTTCGGTGAAAGTTCGATAAACTTTCGGCAAGCACCAGCTTTTCTTTCCTAACCCTTCTCTTTTCATGCCATTTGCATAGCGTGACCACGAGGCTTGATCTCAGCAATAGCGTAATCAGGGCTGGACTGATCTTGGCCGACGATTGCCACCAGGCAATCAAATCGTGCACATACGTATATACCTATGGACAGGTATATAAGAAGTTCATAACTCACACCCAGGAAGGTGGGGTTGTTCACTTCAACAGCACTTTGAGGTCAATGCAGATAATATCCGGCCAGAAAAGAAAAAGAATTCTCCAGTCCTACCAAAAGTCTGACTTTCCCTACGAACTCTCCTGCCGTATGTAACGTACAGAGTCCGTCTCTAAAATCTTGGACTCGTTCAAAAGCCAATGGATAAAATTATTTATTGAATACCTCAATCAAGTCCGGCTGTGCCAGTGGAACAAACATATTTTGTCTTTTTTGTCTTCTTCTTTCAAGGAGAATTGTAGAAGATAAAACTTGCTGTTGCCGCCAATAAATGGCCCTCAATTAGCTAGCATATATGAGCCCAGCTGGGGGAGGGATTTGAGTAGGGGGTACTTTATTACAGTATTAATGAGACGCTCTGTGCAATCTCCAAGTGAACATTACAGATCCACGGCACAATGTGAGCCCCAAAAAAGTCCGAACTCAACAGTAGAGCATCAGTTTTATTGACGATGCCTTGAATGATTCCCCCCCCCCCTATTGTTGAAGCATCCATGGGACACGAGTATGACCTGGTTGAGGTCACATTGTGCGCAGGTCACTGTTTGTTTACCTTTATGTACTTCTTTAGCAATGGGGCATTGTCGTGCTCATGAGTCGTATTCATAGCATGCGACCTATCTACAGCCATGTTAAAAGTTGAACTGCTTCATTTTAGTGTCCAGACTCGTGAGTTGTCGTGAAAGACAACCTACGTCCTTCCAGTTTTTGGTAGCACAGATGTCTGCTCATTTTGGTGAAATGTGATTGAATTTATGAGGCCCATTTCCTTCAAGTGCTGGCAGTAGAAGTAGGCCGATCGTCAGCAGAACACTTCTTCTTCGTCCTACTCCTCTGGCAATAGCAGGCAGTAGCGGATTTATTTATCACTCCCGCCGTGGTAAATCTTCGGACATGGAACAGCACACGTGTTATACAAACAGTGCTGTGAACAGGGTGCAGACGGCGTAATGGGCATTTCTCTTTGCCGAGCGACCGGTACTTTTATTGAACAGCATTGAGACATGTGAGCTATGATGGGCAGATATAATGTATATTTCTCTGACTCGACGGCTGTGGTTCGCTTGGGCATCCCAATTGTGGTCACGATGTCTCCAGCGCTGGAGGTCAAGGATGGCCACTTGGAGGTGCGGAGGTTGTTCTTGCAGGTGCCCTTTCATGAAGCCTCGAACAGCCTCGAACAGCCTCGCGCTGCCTGACCATTCACCCATGCTCGAAGGCCATCAGTGAGGGGCGAGTCCCATTTCGCTTTCCGCACACAGTAGTTCAGCACTTTCCGAGGCCGTGACGATCTCGCGACAACAGCGAGAGCGACGACGATTTTCCTCCATTACAAATTGATTCATTCGTCGCTTTCCCCCTCTCCCCGAGGAGAAGGAGGACATCATGGAGACGACGGACACACTTTTCAAGTGCTCCGTCATACTTGGAGTGAGAGGAGGGATGCGGACGGCGCCGCTGATGCTCTGCGAGGAGAGAAAAAGAGAGAAAGAGCAGAAATGTTGCGTTAAAAATGCTCGTGTTTTCGAAATGCTGCTCCAGACGATATTTTTTTGTGTCTCATCGTCATCTGTGTGCGCTTAAAACCTGCCAGGAAGAAGGAGAGAAAAGCGAATGTATTAAAGACCCGTTTGCACGTGCACTTTCTGGGGTCTTTCCCGTCTACGCTTGCAGACAGAGAGACGAAATCTCTCGGTGAAAGACGCGTTTGCCCTGGCAACTTTTGTCCTCCTCTACGGACTTGAGCGCGTCCTCTTGAACCTCCTCCTCCCACCAGTGTCACGCTCATGTCGTTTTTCGCCTTCTTCTTCTTTCCATGTTACCCCCCTTTTTTACTATGGTGTTAAAGTGCTACGACACAATTTTAGTAAAACATCAACGTGCCCACCATAACAATCGGGCAGGACTTTGTGAGTTATTCAGCCGTCAGCAGGGGCTGAATGTGCGTGATGCTGCTGCGAAATGAATGTGTTACAAGGCCGTCTGGTATAGAGATCACGCCACTGCAGCTACTTTTTTCCAAACAAGCTTTGTCTCTCTCTTTCTCTGTCTCACACACACTATTTTTCCGAAAATGAGAATTGAGACAATTAATTATCCACCCCTGTTTTCTGCGTCATTCGCATGAGTAAGAGCAGTGTTAATTTGAGGCCATACTGCAGTTCGAAATTTTAGTTGATCACCAGAGCAATACTTTTTTTTCCATCGAGGCTTTGGCTGAGATTCACCTAAAATGCCATTGATGACAGGTGAATTGCTTTGACGATGTTGATGACTGCGACATAATTCACCTGAGGCAGTACCAGCAAATGTCGTGGCAGCACTTTCCAGTCAATGGCTCCACTCCCCTGCTGTGATTTTTCTGGTCAGGCCTCCTGACTGGACTGAACTGCCAGTTCAGAGCTTATTGAGAACAGAATCAAGCAAACAAAAGCTCCTGAGCTCACTCCATGAATTGCTTGGTGGGCAATGGTGAAAAACTTTAACCTAACCGGCGATGAGTGGTGATTTGGGCCCTACAATTTCACTTAAAACGTTTATCCCAAGCTAGCAAAGCTACGTCGAGTAAGAAAACCGTAAAAGGCCAAAAATACCACAGTTTTGTAACCATTTTCGTTTTCAAAAATGTCACTGACTGCCGCAATTTTTTCCTTCTTCTTCAATCTTTATTATCAGATGTTTTGCCCCGGAACTTAACGCTTTTAGATTGTCACATAAAATTCCGATGTCCCGTCATGACTTATATCGAACATAACGGAATATTTCCCTCCTTTTTTTGCCATTCTTAACAATTTTGCATGCGTGCACGCGAGCATGAAGAGGAGTCGACCTAATTGAATCATCTCTGTCGTCACGTGTCCTGAGTGAAAAAAGAAGACTACAGGATTTTTGTTTACCTTATTTTATTTTGCTCATACGCTGCACGTAGAGACGTGTGTGTGTGTGTGTGTGTGCTCGTGTGTCGGGCCCGTTGAGTTAGAGTTAGAGGTGAGAGTTAGAGGTGGGGTCTTTCTCTCTCTCTCTCTCACTCTTCCCTGGAGGCCTCCACCATTTTCCTCTTCTTTGTCCTCCCTTTTTCCACTCCAATTTCCTAGCGAAAGAGACGCGAAAAAAGGCAATATCTGAGAGAGTAAAAGGAGAGGAGAAGCCTCAAGTGGGTACCTCAACACTCCCTATCTCACACACACACACAACAGCACAGATTCTTTTCCTCTCTGGTGGCACTTTCTTCATTTGCACCTTAAGGGAGAGCCTTTGCTTACACCTCTGGGGATGATTTTTCTATCTCGCTTCCAGTAAAGAAAAAAAAGTGAGGAGAGGGAGAACAACTTTTCCCTCCTTTCTGCATGTTGATTTAGTGCACGGAGGACAAACTGCGAAGGAGGACGGAGATGCTTTGAAGTAACCGATCTGAAGCATTTCCAATAAGTTTTATCTGCCCCCTGCCCTACCTTTTTTCCATCCGAAAGAGAGGGAGGAACGTAAACAGCTTAATCCACGTCCCAGAAGGGTTCTTCTCACCCTAAAAAGTTTAGAGTGTTCCTGCCTTGTTTCGTCAACTCACCAACAGCCAAGCCAATGGGAGGATGGTGCACAAACAGAGAAATCTAGGAGGATTTGGAGGGAGGAGGGGAGGGGAGCATAAAGAGCTCCTCTTATGTGCAGAGGTCAAATTACGTGTAAAAAGAGAGAGAGAGAAAGATTGCGTATCACGGTCCTTTTGTCAGAATATCAGGACAGGATGCAGGTATTATTAGGACAAATGGTGCTTTACAGCAGTGAACGGAAACCTTACGTAAGAAGCCTCACCCTCACTGACCTAACAGAACAAGCTGAGTCTAAAGTTTAGGCTAAACCTGACATAACAGTTACACTGAACCGAAGCCTGTAGCAGACCTAACAAGCACCACCACTTCTCCTAAAGAAAGCTAAGTACAACCTGTCGTTGTTGTTATGAGTCATGAATGTACTGTCCGTGACACAACGGTGAATGCACACTTCCCTCGAAAAACAACAATATAATCCATGGTATGTGCATATGTGTCCTTTCTCGTCATGTCAGTGCTGTGCTTATGCATGCACGTGGTTGCCTCGTTCGTTATCTCTGCCGTCAACTTCTTCCTCTTCTCGAACTCCTCGCACATGCATAGATGCGACTTAAGTCGACGTTGGACACATTATGCCTACATTGTATAGATATCGGGGTCTATAATGAAGGCTGGCTGGCTGGGTGGCTGGCTGGCTGGCTGACTGGCTGACTGGCTGACTGGCTGGCTGGCTGGCTGACTCACTCGCTGGCAGCTGCAACCTCTGTAATGTAGTTTCTCCAGGAGAAACGTAATTAAGTGCCAGTCGTTGCACTTCAGAGGTTGTTGCTCGAGAGGTAACAGTAACAACTTCCCTTTCCTCACAGCTCCCCATTTATTTAATGCCTTGCCCCGGTGGCAAAGGTAGGAGAAATCTTAACTGTGGCCTGCGATCTTGTTGTTTTTCGTAAGAATCCCCTTCACGCAATCACTACTGCGTCACACACAGTTTGTTCATCACTCTGTATAAGAATTAAGGGTGATTTCACCTACAAATCAGTCTCTCAGCTTCTCACGCACTGAACCACACAGTTATGTTATAGACAAGGCAAGAGCGTCAATTTCAGCTAGACCATTGTTCAACTTTCATCGGAGGATGTCAACAAACGCATAATCACGTCTATCCACATTTTACCTTCACTGTCTTTGGTTCATGAATTACTCTGTTTCAAGGGACCAGAGTTGTACGTGAATCACCTTCAGATCGTAACCGTAAGGACTACATCTATTTACATCACTTTTATCATTTCTGGTTCATGCAGATTACTGCATGAATGATAAAACTATCATCATTCTCACTATGTAGGTTGAGTCATGGTCTTTTTTCACACTGAAACTCTTTGTAACTCAGAAATATTGGTATCGTGGCAACCCTGATTCTTCGACCATTGAATCACATGGTGACGTAAAACTTTTATTTCTTCCACCAAACCAGCCTTGGAAGACAGTTAACACGCAGAGGTGAGCGATAAGAAAAATTCTTCAGTCAAAGGAACTACACTTACACAAAGGGGTGAGTTCCACGCAATTTTTGGATCAAAGTTCCCCAAGTTTAGTTTCATACATTGGGAGGGTCCGAGTTCCTCACCGAGTTCCGATCCAAGTTCCTCTGTTGCTAGAACAATTGACGGCAAGGGAATACTTATTGAAGCTCCACCTCTATTGCTCATATACCGTACAGCAACCAGCGGCAACGCTGCATTTGTATGCAAATGTGTATAATGCAATACATTTTGAAGAGCAACCTTTTCCGAGAATCTTCTCAATGAATAATGATAAAATTTGGGTGCAAAAATCACGTGCTCAGAATTTGCTAATTGCACACCAATTTAGGTACTTGTGCCTTGTACCTTGGCTCGACATCGACTAATCTTACTTCAAAGCACCTACCTGCGCCGCACTTGTGCTCTAAATGGGCCACTCGTGCTCCACATTGGCTACTTGAGGGCCACCGATTGCCGAGGCTGCTCCACTTATTCAGACGCGACGCTGCTCCCAATTCAACTTTCAAGAGTTTCGCGATTAAGAGCACAAGAAGCTGATTGATACAAGAACACATCGAAGTGGTCCATCTTGGGCACATTCATCTGCACACCAAATTAGTGCCAGAAGCCCTCAGTTTAGGAGCACAAGCTTATTTTCCCCGCTTAGTTTACCACAGAGACGGACGGGAACACTTGTAGCAGGTGCACAAAGATCGGAGTGCCTTTACTTCGGCGTTCAAGCTCAACTCCCCAAAGGCTTAGGAACTTCGGAACTCCTGGGTGAGGATCTGGCCAAAGACCCTGGAGAGGGGTCAGACTCTGTGCACTGACTTGACAGAAGAAGAGGTCACATTTATTAGTCTCACTGCTAATTGACGAAGTACCGAAATCCTTCTTTTTCCGTCGCACTTTGTCAGATCGCATTTCAATTGTGAAGGAAAAAAATGCGAGTCTGTGACTGAGACAGAGCGAGATTGGCGTGGAGAAGAGATCCCCAAGCTCTTTTTTTCTCAGGAGAGGTTGTCGAGTTGCTGTGCTGAGCTGTTTTGCAGTGCAGTAGACGTACATAGCTTCTTCTCCAGACGCATCGGTCGGGGAGGCTCTCAGTGATTTCTTACCGCCATCAAACCCCTCCTGGAACGGTGGGAAACATCTTAGATCATCTACGGCATTAACCACAGGCAAGAAGGAGCCGGCGAAGCATAACTTTTTTTTTTTTTTGGGGGGGGGGGGAGAAGACCTGGTGACAACCAAGATAACATCTCAAGCTCAAGTCGCCAGAGTTTGTCGCTCCTCGATTTAAACTCAGACTCGTCTGATGAAGGTGTCCTATGTACATGGATCACATTTGGGTGAAGAAGAACTGAGAGATGAAGGTGATTGACCTTAAAGTCCATGAAGCAGAATACAGTAATGAAACTAAGTGTGATAATGCCTTGGGTGACATCCTCCAGTGAAGGTCGAGCAAATGTCTAGTTGAAAATGCCGTCATGTAACGAACTCTATGTGTGCGCACCGAGAACGGGACAGACAGATTTTTAGGTGAGTCCCCTTCAAATCCTGGACCCAGAGATGACAAATGTCTGGACTCTTCTCCTTGCCCCTCTCTAATGTTGAACAGAACTGCTGCTCGTCACAAAATGGCAGCGCCGGGTTCTCTTTTCCTCGCAAGGAAAATGGCTCAAGCACAGTATTGATTTATTCTCCCGAGCCACGAAGAACAAACAAGAGTTTCTTCCCAGAGGTTATTGCATGTGTTCTTCCTGGAGAAGAGGGGCAATAACAGTGAAGCAACAGCAACGAAACACCAAGTGTTGCAAGAGTCTTGGCTCCATTGATCACTCATTAGCGGGCCCACGGCCGTCGCCGGCAGACTAATCACTGGGCTTTGCCACTGCTTCAAGCGCGTCGCTGTGCAGGCGGAGGCGTTTCTCCAGCTATGAAAAAAAAGTGAAGCAAACATGTTCAACGTTAGTTATGTTCTGTTCCCGAGTCTGTTTACAAAGTGGTGGCTTAATTGGGCCTGATCAAGTTCAAACAGTCTCAGCCTCACCAAGAGCAACATGAGCAGAGGCTCCATGTTGTGGAAGATCTAGATGACGTCCATCATGACGATGGCATCTAAACTTTGTTAGATCCGTAACGTGGAGGTGGTTGCAGTTGATGCTCTTGGAGCTGTCGCACTCGTTCCGGCGATGGCTTTTCTTCCAGTCTGACTCCTTCTCCTTGCCTTAGAGGACTCAATCTGCGCCTCAATTGTCCCTTTGGATGGGACTTTTGAACTCACTTAGGACAACACTGAAAAGTCTTATGTTTGCCACCACTGAACACATAATGCATGTACATTTCTTGTCTTTCGCTGCCTTTGTTGTAACTCAGCAGTCAGTAGTAGAATGTTCAGCCAGAATGGACGTGAATTCAATTTCAGGAACGATGACTTTCACCGAAATGAAGACCAGGCTGGAAAACAACGGCTGAATGGAAATTGCATCTCCCTTCTTGATTCCAGAAGTTATGAGGAGGCGCTCGTGTACAATACAAGATGGCTGAATTAATTACTGACGTAGCAAAACTGGCTTTTCGTATCTACAAATCTCATCGCTGCAGTGTTGTGTCATTATTATTATCCGTGAGCTGGTGTTTTCCGCCATTTCTGGACTGGAGATCTTTTTTTATTCTCCCCTAATCGAAGTCTTGGTCTTGATCACAAGACCTCGGAATTTTAGGTGAAGAACCTAAGCGATTTAGATGACCACAATCGCACTTTTGGTCGTTCTTTCTTAGTATTTCACCTTTCATTGCCATTTCATTGCCATTCTTCTCCATAACGTGGAGCATTTCTCCTGATTTTCTAATTTTTATCGTCACATTTCTAGACCCAAAAGAATTATTTTAGGTTCTTAACAAAAACTCCGACCTCTATCACAGATCATAATCTGAGGGGGAAGGGACGAAGTGGGGGGCAGGGGGTAGGGGGTAGGGGGGCGGAGGTCCCTGGAACACAAACACGCCCTTCCAAGATTCCTTCCCTGTGTGTGTTTGTGCTTATGCCATCGTGGGTTGTCTTGTGTAATGATGTGTCCAAAACTGGAGACTTCCCTCAATGCATTTTATTAGACGGGCTTAAGTACTTAATGAGTGCCAATTAACAGTTTCATTGACGAGTTCGTTACGTCTTGAACTGTTTAGTGTCACTGTGACTGAAGTCACTGAGTCCCACGCCACCAATGGTTTCATTCTCTGACCAAGCAAGGGTCGACCTGAACCTAATCTACGTACCACTTGTGGGAAACGCTGTACTTGCAGCTGAGTATTTACTGCACTGGGTGTTCACTGTATGCCTGCAGCATTGTAGGCACTAAACACTAACCGAGGGCCTAGCGTAAACGTCAGCTATGTATGCATAGTATGTTTATTTTCTTTTGTTGTTTGTTGCTCTTCCAGGCAAATTTGAGGCCCTCTATCATGCGTACGACTCCTATTCCAAACAAGCACGAATTCGTCATTTTTTCATTGTTTTCTTAAACATTTGCAGTGTGGTGGAAAACGACAAAAATTGCCAGTGCAAAACCGCCTCAAGCCCCAACTGCCGCTGTTGTTGTCATACTGGTGTTATACATTTTAGCAGGGATTTTTTGCCTCTTTCCTCGCAATCTGAGATGAATAATGATGCGACATGTTTGCGCATTCATCAAGATCTCTGCAGTGCTGACAGCGGACCCCAAAACCTCACATAGGAAGCATATTTTTCAATCCTCTGACGCCGAAAGAAGAGCTGGCGCGCTCTCATTTTGACGGAATCGTTAAAGGTGAGCAGGGGTAAGAAGGCCTGAAAAGAGAAGCCAATTCGTCTTTCTCAATCGTGGCAACATGATTACCACGTCCACCCAGAAGATTGTGAGGTGTTAGGTCCAACCCCCTGAGCAAGTGAAATCCCCTCCCCCCCTTCGACTGATGCAACCTTAAATACTGTTAAGTTTAACTCTCTGGGGAAGGAAAACGGAGCAACTGCAACTTTGCCAGGACTTCCTCCAATCGCTGGTTTGATCTGCTTGCGCACAATAATGCGCAAGTGGACGACAACTAGAGAGAAAGAAGAAAACTAACTGCACATCTCTGGGGTCCAATTACAAAGTCAGCTGTCAGGTGGGCACAATTTTTCGCTTTCTTCCCCTTTCCCCACGGCTGAAGTCCAGTTTATGGAAGGCAAAATTGGCGCACAACGAGCTAAGGGTGCAAAAGTCTGCTCGCCTGAACCTGCCCTAAAAGAAAATCCTCGCCAGAAGCATCAGCTTTAGGATCCGCAGAAGTCTGTAAGACCGCCGGCCATAAGTTATTATTTCATCAAAGCAGCCATTGAACAATTCCCTTCTTTTGCGATGCTAAATTTCTCTCGCCTTTAATTGCCCTCCTACCTTATAGAGAGTGCTAAAACCTAAACAAAAGAAAAGACGAGGAAAAAAGTTCACACGACTCTCTAAATTTAGCGGTTTTTCTTTCTGCAATGCATCACTTTACTGCACAAGACGGATGATTGTTTTCTACAATATCACGAAAAGACTTTTGCTTAGTTGTCTTCGGATTTTGTGGGCGACAACCAGCTTGATCCGTCGTCACAGACGTTGTTACCCACATGGGGCTCGGAGTCATCTTGAACAATGTTTCATTCAGTCGAGGATAGATGGATGTTCTTCTGACTCGATGCATCCAGCGGCTTAAACACTGTGTTTACAGCTAAAAGGCGGGTAGGATTTCATTCTCTCACTTCCTATAATGCTACATATACAACGTGCAAGGACAGAACAACTGCATCTTCTACTGAACGAACGTTCTCACGTTACTACACACGTACGTACCATACCTTCGTATATACGTAAGGAAGGAGAAAGAAAAATGGAGGGACAGCGTGTGGGAAAAAGTTTTCAATGTGTAACGGTAGCATGAAGCAAAAATTATGTGCGGGGTGATGGGCGCGTGCCAAGTGCCAAGTGGTTCAGACTGACTGTGAACGAACGATGCCATTTTCTGGACAGCCATATGAGCGACAGATTCAAGGGGCAGCAAATTGATACACTTCTCCCAAAAGGCTTTCCTGAGACATGCATGAGACAAAAACACAGATAAAAAACCATTTTCCAGACATCGGATAAAAACAACAGCAGAAGAAAAAGACGCGTTCTTTGCACCTCGATGCATTTTATAGGCTGCAGTGAAACAATTTTCAATTTGTACGTACATGTTGTGGCCTCAAAGCAGCCTCATTCACATGTGACCTCGAGGGGTCAAGACGGCGAGTACCCAAATGAGGTCAGCTTATCCCAGTTGGATGCCATTAGTTAGAGGCTTGGCACATACGTATATGTCCATGTGGAACTAAGACTTTCCAGAAGGCTGAAGATTGCGCAGGTCTCAAAATTAGGTGTTCTGAACACTTCCCACTCAATTAGCCGGCCACTTGTTAGCTCTGAATATGGTCTCGGGCCAGTCAGCACTATGTGGTCTAAGGTAATACCAACTGTCCCAGGTCTAAATCCTGAACTTTCAGTTACCCATTTTGGGGGGAGAGTTTTGCCTCCTTCTGCCCGAAACAGGCCAAGGTCGAGGCACCCTGCATTAAAGTTCCGTTCCTGATCCCCATCATACATTCACGAGTTCATGAGAGCCTCTAGCTAAATAGCCGAAACTGTGCATCCGAGACAGGGGCTCCCAGTGCAGTCCTGTTCCATGCAGCAGTGAGGACCCCCCAGAGGAGAAGAAGTCACTCTCGCGAATTTTTGTACTACAGTCTTTGTCCAGAAAGTATGCGTCGCGAAGAGCTCTTGTTCGAAGGTGTGACAAAATTCCATGGCGCTGATGATCGTTTATGTCTGGTTAATATGGGGGAGTCTCTGCGATCACCTCAATCGCTCTTGAAAAGTAGTGCTTGCGTGAGAGACAAGGGAGAGACTTTCGCAATAGCAAAGCCACAAGAGAGAGAAGCGTAAATTTTTGACACTTTTTCTGCTTCTTCTACATGTAAAAGAACCGACTGCACTTTCGTCGTCCTCCTGTCAGAGTGAGAATTGCCAGATCCGAAAATTGGACTGGACGCAAAGATGAATTTATTTGTTATGTCCGTCACTTTCTGCCATAGTCGAGTAGACAAACACCAGCACCACAGAGATCTATGAGGGCACGAAAAAGAAAACGACCGTCACAGTATCGAATAACTACAGGGTGAGCCATTGTTGGAGACACTAGACATGTCAGAGGAGAAAAATCCGATTGAGTCAAAGAAAAAAAGCCTCCGGTTGAGGCAATTTTTCTTGCACAACCGAATTTTTTTTGCTCTATAAGAGCCTTTGATCAGCAAAATTCGTGACCTCCCAGTTTGTCCATTTAGCTTTGACTGAATCGGAGTTTTAGTGCGCTCGACATTAAGACTTTTTGTTCCGGCTTAATAATTCAGCAAAAGTGCACAGTAGTAATTCATCATTTATGCGTGATCATCAGTTAAAATGGCTTCTAATTTCCTACTCTCTTGACAGGTGCGTACAAGGTGACTTCTAATTTGCTGTCTTTGTCCTCGTTTTTTCCCCCCGTTTCATGTCAGTCACCGTAAAAGTTGACTTTGTCTACACCCTGTGGTCAGCCCTCAAGACTTCGAAATGCTCACGATACCAAAGTAGAAGGTGGCTTTAGAGAAAAAAGTTTGCTCCTCCTGTCCGTACCTGAATAGAACGTGGACTCTGATTGCACAAATCCGACCTTGCTAACTTTGAATATCTCCCGGTGGTGGGTAAAGACATGTACGCAGACGACGGACGGTGAAACATTTTCATTACTGACTCTTCAAACGCAAACAGCCCAATTAAACTTTACTTCTCGACAGTGTAAAGAAACTTTCTCATCAATACCATTTTTCAATGCATTTTTGACTACCCGACGAAGACACATCCGACCTACTGCAGTGCCAACATGATCCCGGCAAGTCTAAATCCATGAATCATCTGCTGACTTCATTGCAACTGTAAGTTTTAGGTTTGCCAAAAAAGTTGTGAGTAACTCTTACACTGGTCGTGTCAGAGGAAGGAGGAGCAGGAAGCGATTTAAGCGTGATCGGGGCCAAATTCGTTGCTCACGAAAGAGCCTCATTAAGAGCTTTTTTCACGCGCTCAACAAAACCCCCATCCCAAGGATCGAGGACTTCTTACGCACTGCGCAGTGTAACTTTCGGAAAGTGAGCAGCTGTACCTACCAAGGACAGTGGACTCCACCGGTGTCCGAGCCGACTCTCACCGTATGCGGAGTCCACTGTAGTCACTGAACGCACTTGCATATTCAGCCCTGGTCAAAAGTCTGGCCCGTCAGTCGGATAACAATTATAGCACCGTTTTTGGTCATTCACGTTTCAAAGCTCAATACGATTCCACCACTTTTGCAGCCCAGCAAACTCAATATAGTGGAGATTGAACTCAGGCAATACTTTTGAGCAGGACTGTGCTGGGCCAAGGATTGGGATTCTCCGTGGACATCCCGAATTGGTTTGTAGTAGTCAAAGAAAAGTGGAGAGCAAGGTGATTTAGCCTCTTGGAAGATTTACAAGATCAGCTCAATACCGAGCACACAATCTGGTCTCGATAAATAAGAACTGACACTTTGTGATGATTGCTGACATCGGAGGTTAGGTACGACAGACAAGAACAAAACTTTGTAGTGAAATGAAGATGAAAAAAGTGTGTTAATGTCAG
>JAAUXU010093747.1_pt1 | contig 17821 bp, 14 predicted proteins | sample 7278151 | NCBI WGS metagenome assembly JAAUXU01 (sample SAMN14350113, study PRJNA611818) | marine sediment metagenome | isolation source: surface marine sediment (1.8m) | place: French Polynesia: Moorea | collected 2018-08 | reverse complement strand
CAGGTCAGGCTTGGTCAGCTAGGTCGGGCTTGGTCAGCTAGGTCGGGCTTGGTCCACTAGGTTAGGCCTAGTCTGCTAGGTTAGGACAGAAATTAATTAATAAATTTCAGCTTAGTTTACTGCTGTAATGCATCATACTTTGCAGCACATACAATATTTCATGTATCTATAAGACATACGGTATCTATATGCTAGCTTGCAGTTCTGTACATTCTCTCACCTCTTAGCTACTCAGCTCTCTCACCTACTCAGATCATATTACAGTAGACAATAATCACTCTCAACCTGACCTTCTCTGAGTTCATTTCATATCTTATGAATTAGCCTCACCCTCGGTACATTACAACTGCGTAACATTGTTTTGCGCAATTTCTGCTGAACTCTGATCCCGTTCGTTACCTGGACAGCCATTCAAGTTGTCGATTAATCTACTCCGTCGCTGTCTTTCTGACTGTGATGTGTTCGAGCCGAGCTTGAGTCAAGTCGAGCCCGAGCAATCACTCTCCTTAAGTGAGTCGACTCTAGGTCCATCTCCTCATTATTCCAGGGCTCCTGCACAGCATGCATCTGGTCGTTATTGTCCGCCCTGTTTCTGCACATGTTCGCGACGTCGTTGCTGTCCGTCAACTGCCCAGTGGGCACCCCGAGCGTAGTGAATAAGTGTTGACCGAGAGAGCTTTTTATGGTGTCAAGCACCATACGTGAAAGCTGGAGAGCATGAGCGCGCACACTATCAAAGCTCACCTTTTAGGCTTCTGCTTTAATCTCGAGGTCAAAACAACTCACGATCTCCTTTTTTAATACTTATGCTGGCGCACGTTTATACTATATGTTGTGTAGCCGAGAAGGAGGTCTTTTATGTGGTCCGAAAGACCCAAAATTTCCTGAAGGAGGTGGACAAGAAAGAAGAGGGGTGTGATTCACATACACAACTCTGTGCAGAGCGGAGAAAACAAGATTATCTAGCATCAAGTGGCGAACACTCCGGGGAAAAGCAACGTTTTCCGGGCAGTTTTCAGCAATTTCGTGTGGTCACCAACCTGCATGTAGATCCTCAGGTTGAAGGCAGCCAAGCACGTGAAGGGCACGATGTACATGACGACGAGGTAGAGCCAAGTGATGTAGACGCTGTGGAGGAGGAGAGAACGAAATGTGAGAGTAGGACTGTCTGCCGTGTTGAAAAAGAGATGAGGACCGGGCTTTACCCACAGTCCCTTGTCATCAACAATGAGTGCGGCTCGAAGAAAAATGTTTATAGGGGAAAACTTATCTAGTGAAAGGGTGACCCGGATGCTGTATGATGGCAAGGGGGGTCAACGGCTCCCCCCCCCTCCCCCGTCCGGTCAACAATGAAACATCTACTGTATGAAGTAGATGTGACTGCTCTGACTCGCGAAGGGCGTGAACAGCAGAGGGACCCTCCAGTCAGAGATGCGACGTGAACAGACGGAATTAATATGTCCCTGAGGTCCTTCATCATCCAGACTCAGCGTCTGCGTCCTCAGTCCAGAGTAGTCACAGAAGCTGTGGCAAAAACGACTGGTGGAGTTGGACCAGTGCCATCATAGACAGCGGTTGATCCATCGAGGAGATTCGCGAACGCAAGAACTTTTCCATGGCCAGGATTTTTATCTGAGGTATTGCTCAGCTGGGTGGCAAATGGCTACATAAGTTGAGGACATTGTGCAGAAAGGTGCAATAATGCAAATAATATGCATGAAAAATGATGTGGCACCCACTCAGTGAAATGTAATGGAGGATCAGGCGTCGGCGAGGATCATTTTTGGTCGAGACCCAATGTACATTGACACGCAACAACGCACAAATTGACTGGTTCGCTAGAATCAGGGATCAACAACCGACGAAAAGTAGGAGTAAAGTTGAAACTGGCGAGATTGTGGCAACCCTGGGTAGGAATCATCTGTTCTACTGACACTCTTAAAAGAGGTTTTCTCTCGTCCTGCGCTGCACAATGAGTTTGATATGGAAATTAAGGCTACTCCAGCCAAAGTTGTTAAGCGAGCTCATGCTGGAAAGCAATTGTCATTATGTAGAGTGATTTGATCTTGTCAACCTGCAACATTGACGTCGACGTTGGGCTTGATGTCACGAGGGTCCTGAGTCAAACACCTTTTTTGACTGAATCATCCAATGAAACGAGCCCTGACCACGCAAAGGTGGACCAGAGCTTAAGAGGCGCTGATCCAAGAAGTCTCAATTTCCAAGTCTCGTTCACCTATGTGGCCCTTCTGAACAAGGGATGAGACATCGAATTTTCTCACTAGTTTACTTCATGAGATAATAACATTTCGGGTTAAACTTAGGCTTTAAAACAACAATATGGCAGCAATCATGATGGATATAGAACTTGGGGGAACCCCTATCAGTATGATCTCATGGCAGGAAGTGAGCACTGCTACACTCATAAGTGGGGAAGGTTGGATGTGCGGATGACCTAAAAATTGTTTTGCTACTTGCATTGGAACTGTTGCTGCACCCTGTAAAAGTTCCCTTCAGTTGATAGTTAGGTTGGGCTGAAATGTTATTTACACAAGGACTTCTTTCGAGCAAAAAAAAGAATATAACAAAATGTTTGGTGTCCATACCAAAACATTCATTAGTAACATCATGTTAATGCTATTATGAGACTACGAGGAAGGGCTTTATATGGCGGCATGTCTGCTCAGGCCCAACTTGCGAATGCGAGGTTAGCGAACTAAGTCGGCAATATTTAACAAGAGATGAGCCAATCACACTGCACCCTGAACAATCCTACCCTCCTGTTAGTATAATAATATAATAAATAATAATATATAATAAGTACTACGTAAGTAGTATAAGTACACAGAAGTAAAGTGTAAAGTTGCCAGTCATTCCCTTTAATATACAGTATGCATGCAGCCAATTAATCAGGAAGGTAATCCTTGCTACGTATACAGCGAATTTGAACATCCCGTAAGCCTGTGCGATATCACGCATTTCCAGTTATCACGATAACTGACATGTGCATCGAGACCAAGTGATACTCGATACCGATACCCTTCTAGTTCACCCTTTCGCTCTTCACTCAAGGCGATACAGATATTCAAATTACTAGGGCTGTTCTGAACTTCCATGGCCGACCCAGGGGCCGGAGCAGTTGTAGAAATTGGCAGCTTCTGCACGATATCTCCAAATATGGCGACGCAGCCGTGGGTATCGCGATGTCGATACGACACGTCGCACAGTCCCACTTTGCCGCCTCTCAACCCTGCCCTGTCCGCCCCGAGGGTCTCTCTCATTGTGCAAGCGCCCGGGTCAGTTTCGTTCGCGTCGCACACGGTCGTGGTCTTGGTGCTGGGGACGTTCGGCCGAGGACGTGAGTGAGGCCGAGGCTGCCTGGCCGAGGCGTGAGGCAACTCTTCCCGCCCATGTTGGACGCGTCCGCTTAAGGGCTGGATGTTTCTCCTCGACGACGGACTTCACGTTGGTCGTGTTTCTCAGTCACGCGCCCTCAAGTGGTCGTGATATGCATTCTTCAAACAGAGGAGACACCAAAAGGGGAGGGGGGCTCAAACTGGATTCTGGATCTTTCATCCTCTGCTCCGTCGTAGAAAAAAAGTTGGCAAACAACGGATTTGCTCATAAGAGCATTAGACTGCTCACGCTTTGTCATACATAATTGAGGGAAAGCGTGATAAAGACTGCGGCAAACTGCTATCGTACCTGATGTAGGTGGTGTTGAGCCTCAGACAGGTGGCCTTGACCACTGTGCGGTGCTTACCGGCCTCGTCGTCGTACACCTGGCGCCACGTGACCTCGAAGAACCTGCCAAATCGTATCGACCTTGAGTCAGGCAGAAGAGACAGAGTTCACTATTCATGACTGAATCGGGAAAACTGGGACTGTGACGTTAGGACTACAATTCTCCAATCTCTAATTATAGAGTGATAGCCTTCCACTGATTGAACCGTCAACCGTCCTGGCTTTCACTACAAAATGAGCCTGGTGGTTAACTTCTGACAGAGCAGTGATGTAGGCGATTCGGGCCAATTCAACAATCCTCCAATCGTAGGAACCGACTCGAGTTCGCCCAATCACTACTGGGCGGTCACGTGGACGCTGGGGAGCGCCAAGATGTCGTTGGTCTTCTGGCACGCCGACATGAGGAGAGGCAGTTCTCAAAAACCTTGGGCGTGCGCAGAAGTGAGTCTCTGCTTGTTACTTTGGGCCTCATGTAGGCCCAGATTTTCTTCGAACTTAGATTCGATTCGATTCAAGAGTCAGGCTCGCCTACATCACTACGACAGAGTGACTCAAAGCCTGGCCAAATCATGAATGCCCACACATTCATTGAGGAATGCATAGGAGCTGTGTTGTTCTCACCATCATCTGCCCAACAATTGTTTTTGAGCAGAGGGAAAACTTCCCCCCTCCCCCCCTGGGGGAAAGTTTCTCTCCACTCGTCCGGGGCAAATCGGTCTCACCTGGGAATGTTGTAGGCGATGGCTGCTGCGCCCAAGGCGATGACGCAAGTCCTGGCCCTGCCGTAGGTGCACAAGGCTCTGGCCTTGAGCGGCCTGCACACGGCCACGTATCTCTCCACGGTGACGCACAGCGTCAGGTACGCGGACGACGTCTGCGCGATCAGCCCGATCGGGTAGACCACGCGGGTGATGTAGGGAAACACCTCCCAGTAGTACCAGGAGAACAGGGTGCGCGTGTACAAGTACACCGAGGGCAGGCCGAACATCAGGATACTGGAACAGAAGTACCGCACGTCAGTGGGTAGGTAGGTACTAGACTAGTTCGAAAAGATACGCATGTACTTTTTAAGGAAAACAATAGCAGGAAAGGCCAGGATCTTGGGCCTTTGACCAAAATACCAGCATTTCATTGTACTTCGCGTTTCATAAGTCCATCACGCTTGTACTCGAGTTGTGTTGAGCCTGTGAACTCGAGTCTCACTCAAGTGGTGCTCACTATGCGCATTTCGACTCAATATTCAAAAAAACATGTTTGTAATCTTTTGCCTATAGCTTTTGACTGGATGGAGCCACGGCAGTGTTGATGGAAGGATAAGAATCTCCTTGAAACCCAAACTTATATGTACTTTCGCCCTTGGATCGCTCATTTATCCACTCTACAGTTAAACTTCAACATAGAAAACTCTGCAGCGGAAAGTAAGTTTGCAACCATACTATGAACAATTGAGTGGTCCCAAAGCAAAAGTGCACATAAGTCCGGTTTTGAAGGAGATTCTTTGCTTTTTAGAAAGCGGCGAATCATCTCTGTAGCTCAATCTAGTCAAATGTTATTGGCAAAAATATGTGCAGGAAATAAACTAAAAACGTCGTCACAAAACTTTGCATCAAAAGTGCCTATTGTAAACGCAAATTGTTCAAGCAAATAAGATTTGTACGAGATAAAACTATGTTCAGGCCAATTTCCCACTCCAGCAAAGTAGAATCGACATTTTCGAAGTAGCCTAGGAGGAGGTTCGGTAGGTACACGTGTGTCGCAGTGAATAATGACAAATGAAAAGTTGTGGCTTTTCCACGTTCTTTTCACTGGAAACTTGATATTTCTTACTTGCTTTCTGTCTGTTTCTTTCCGTACATCGAAAAAAAAAGAAAATCGATATAAACTTACCAATGTGGCCAGAGTATGAGTGAAAGAAAAAGCCACTATTGTGATAACTCCTTGATTCTGGCCAAGCTCTGCTCCGTGATGATCCTCACCAACAACCCCTCACCCGTGGACTTAGCAGTGGTCTCCAAGGTCTCTCTCCCCCCCCCCCCTTGTCCTGGCCCTTTGAAACTCAGCTCAATACTTGTCTCCTTTTATACTCACTACTACTCAAAAGAGTAGTTTAAATAACTCGTGGGTCCATTACACTGTCAAAGGTGCCATACAATATGTCAATAAAAAATTATACTAGCTTACCTAATCCCCTCCGCAACAGCCAATATTTCAGATTCAAGGACTGCTCGAGCTACGTTCGACCGATGACATTTTTGTGACTCACACACATGATAAAAGCAGCGTGATTCGTGGAGTCCATCAATTTATCATCTCTTTCGCGATGCCCTAGAGCAAACAGGACGCACAAGAACATCAAACTGAAGAGGGAGAAAAAGAGAATACAGAAGGAAGGAAAGAAAGGAAGAGCACGGAAAAGAAAGAGAACCAAAGCGAGAAAGAAGGAAAGAAAGAAAAGAGAGACAGAAAGAGAGGATTAAAGGGAAAAGGAAAGATAAGGAGAGGCAAATAAAGATAAGGAGACGCAGATAAAGATAAGGAGAGAAAAGCAAAGAGAAATAGAGAGAAGGAAGCAGAAAGAGAGAGAGAGAGAGAAAGAAAGAGAAACAGAGAGAGAAAAAAACAGAAAGAAAGAAAAACAAAGAGAAAGAAGGAGAGAAGAGAAGGTGATGAGAGGAGAGAGAAAAGCCAGGAAGTCCACACACACACACTTCAAGATAACTTTTAGCTCCGTGTTGAAAGCAACAGTCTTTGTAGCTGCCTCTATCTCTGCCAAGTGTCAGCGTTTATTTTATTTCCTCGCCCAAAATATGCCAAGTTTGGCACCAAACGCCAGGAAGTCCTCATCGTCCCTGCAAGTGTGAGCGTGCGTGTGTCAATAGCAAACATCAACTGGTAGTTTCACAGGAAGGAGAAGAGGCGGCAGCAAACTCTTAAGTAGCTGTACTGCATAAGGAAAGTTTCTTCTGCGTCTAAGAATCTGCCGCCTTTCCAAAGACAATTTTCCATTCGAATGAAAACTTTCTTCTCTCATCGCGTTTGCTCGCGAAGAAATTCTCAGCGGCTTACCAAGACTGAATAAGATGATTCAGTTTGTTTGCACCACACGTGTGCGCGCGCTGGCGCGTGGACGGCCCGGAGGAAGTGCGAGTCTAGGCCCAATATGCTAAGCTTTGTTTAGGTTTGTAGCATCACACTTAGTGCAGAAATGCGATCCACGCCCACTGCACGTGCGGTGCAGACAGCGCGCGCAGACAGAGGCTCGACCGGACGTGAAGGCCAGGGGTCCGACTCGTGGGGCCTGGCAAGGCCTGTCGAGACCTTCTCTTTTGTCTGGGGGAGGGGGGGGGCTGCAGAGTGGACACAGATAAAGGTTTTCCCTTGGACTTGAATGGAAGCTGAGGTCCACTGAGGGCTACGATGAGTCAGATGAACGTATGAGGAGCATCTCATAAGCGACTGCAGGGGGTGGCTGGTTGACCAACGTACGGGGAGGTAGGGGAGTCGATAGCCTCCGAACACGATGTGCCAATAAGATCACGCTTCTTGTACTTTCCGCCTTCCAGATGTAACTCACGCTCACACATCCGAAGAAAAGCTTGTCCTCGCCCTCTCTGGGGATCGGGAGATAGGGGGTAGTCAGGCCTAGCAGTAAGTGAGAAAGAAGGGCCTAACAAAGGCCTTTAATTTGCACGCAGAATACCTTTGCGGTTTCGGGAACAAAGGCCCCGGGGCGCAAAGCAATTTTGCCAATATCTTCAACAAGGAACAGTGCGTAGGCGTTGATAGACAGATCCGAGATTTTTAGATATTTCATGATTCAATTGATGTAAGGTGCTGCAGTTTTAGTCAATGCCACCAGATCAACTTCTGATGTAGCAAAGTCTTGCTGAGTAACGGTGCATCGCACCCACTCGATCATGGAATATCTCGTAAAATTATCCCATTAGCTCCCCCTCGCAAAGGTGCGGACAGGGGGTAATTAGGCGGACGAGCCGTTGAGTTTCTCGCAATTATATGTGGGGGATGTGTTAATGACCCCGCTTATTGCTTAATGGAGGGGCAGAAATGCTTTCATGACCTTCCAAAGTTGCACCTCAGTAACACAAAGTCTTCTTTGGATCTCACACGAAATTAGACTGATTAAGACCGCTAAAGTTGCAGGGATGAAACCAGGAGCTTCCCAATGGGTGCAGTTGTTTTGTTCCTCGATGAAGGCACGATGAAACCATGTGTGCAACCTTGAAGAGAGAGTGAGAGAGAGAGAGAGGCTGAGGACGAGGACGAGGACGAGGCTGTTGCCAAGGGAGGAATGCAGGAGAGGGTCAACATCTGACAGTCATGGAAACGGTTTTTGCCCCCAGTCTCGTGGGCGTACTTTAATCTGTTGCTTATCTTTCGTAGGGTCAAATGATTCGATGATGAATGAGGCTATTTTTGGTGTCAGGTGGGAAAACTCTAGCTTTAGGGAGCCAATCAGGATACCATGAGTGTCATACTCGCAGCCGGAGGAGGCGTTCACGCCGGCGCCGTCTTGGCACACGTTGGTGGTGTCGGTTGCGCCGTCCGCCATGCGTGTCAGGTGGAAGAACAAGTTCGTGGCAACCCCGCTCAACTACAATTGTACTGACACTTCTTCTCGCAATTACACTTGTATTTTCCCTGAACATTGCAGTCAGTGAGGTTACAATCAAATGGAGGAATTCTTAAGGTAAGAAGGTGGAATCACTTGCTCTGCACAAGGTCTTGGTACCGATCACGTTCCTAGCTCATGGAATTCTCTGGAGGAAGTGGTAGAAAGAAGCATGCAGTGCACAATGTGCTGATTGAACTTGAACAAACTCACCATGATCAACAGAGCTTTGACTTTTAGATAGGTCACGGCAACGCTGCTCTCCGGATGCTCTTCCCAGTTAATTGCCAAAGGGATTTTGAGCCTGGCCCCGACGGGCCCATAGGCTCAAGTTTAGGCCTATTCCCATTCCCGACTACTTTCGAAAATCTCAAAACGTGCAAGTGGGCACTAAACTGAGCACTGTGAGCGAGAGAAAAGGGCGCTGAATCGAGCTGTGCACGGTAGAACTCCAATTTAGTCAAGTCAGTCAGGAGTCGGAAGAAAAGATGGCCATGCCTGACACTGTCAGTTACATAACTTTCGTCCACCAAACCTGCTCCAAATCGTTCAATGTTCTTGAAAAGGTCCCTCTTGTTCTTGACCAACTTGGCAACAGTCACAATGGACTCCTTTGCAACGGTCACTTGAACAAATCCAGGCTTGTCGGGCTCCTCAACAAACTCTGCAGTGTCTGCCTCAAAGCGACATCTTTTGCCTTTCTCATTGGCCACTTCCTATGTTGATTCTGCCAATCCACAGTTGACTAAATTGCCAGAACCAGTGTTGCTTCGGGCATTGACTTTCAAACAGTTTGACCTTTAAGCGCAACATTAGTTGGTTGACTAAATCAGAGACTTTTTTGACGCACAAAGACAATTGTTCAAGTCTAAATTGACTAAATGAGAGCTTCACCGTACAACATTGGAATTTTGGGTAGGCAGACTTTAGGGCTCCAGACCAAGCCTGCTACTAAGCTGAATTGAGTCCGGTATCATTTTCGTTTCTCCTTCCTCGTATCTGTTGCATTTTCAGTGTTTAGGATTTGGCACCAGTCAGCCTGAGCCCGTAGTAAGTAAATGTAGGGCTTCCTCTTGCCCAATGCCATGCTGCCACTGCCCCACATTGAGCACAATTGCAAGAATGATTACAAGTGCAACTGCAAGGGGAAGAACATATACGAAGAGAACAGCAAAGGCAAGAGTAAGCGCAGAGGACACAAACACAATCAAGTACAAATAAAACTGTAATTTGCAAGAGAAAGCAAGTACAACTGCAAGTGCAAGAGAAAGGACAATGACGTAAGTGTCGGTGAAGAAGGTTGCCACTCAGTTGGCTTCTGTCATGTACAGCCGTACTGGCACTGTGCAGTACTCATGGGTGAAGCATTCCTCCTGACTGCCAGACTGAGTAAAAGAGTACAACCTTGTAAGATTTTACGAATATTCGTCCTGAACGAATATTCTGGACTAGAAAATTTCATTCGACTTGTTTTGGCATTCACGATTTGGCGATCATTTTACTAGGAGACCAAAAAAGCAGTGATGGAACCTGTTGATTCATTTTTTTTTTGCCAACAGCGACACCAAAGTCCTGGGGTAGAGGAAGGCCCACTCCAGCAGCCTCTTCCAGCTGGCCAGGAAGTACCTGGGCAGTTCGGCCTCCAGTGCCACCTCCGAGAGGACGTTGAGGGTGTCTGGGAGCCTGGTCTGCAAAGTCAGGACCAGCCTCCACACTAAAAGTGTTTCAGCACTGGTCTAAGTTCACACTATTCGAAAGAAGTGGCTTAATGGGAAAGGGGGGGGGGCAAGTATTTATGAACATTTGTCAAGCACAACAAAGAATATGATTCATTCGTCTGTTCAGTTCGTGATAAAAAGGCGCTCACATGTTCGTCTACTCGCGAATCGAATAATTTGGTCTTTTAGCAAAGCCCTACAACCTTATGAGCTGGAGATGTTGGACACTAACCAATGACCTTCACGTAAAGAAGGATCCAGGTCTTTCCCCTGATCACTAGGACCTTCAAGAGGGCGGACAGGACCAGGTGCAAAAGGTCCTCAGTGGTGTCCAGAAAGACCCTCCGCAACTGTCGCACTTCCGCTACAAAGGATTCTACCGTTCCCTCCTCAGTTCTCCGCATGAAGCGCTTGACTGAAGTTGTCCGGCTGGCCAAGGACCAAGAGTCCTCAGACAACACTTTTAACAGTTTTCTTGCTATGACACAAGCGAAGTCGCAACCTTGGCGAAAAAAAGCCGGACTTGAACAATCGTCGTCCATGTAAGCAGAGCAGAAGCAGGAGAAAAAAGGCCGTTGTTGCAAAGGAGTCCTCCATGAATGCTGATTTAAAGAGAGAAAGCTCAGGGGAAATTTCGCCAAGGCTGATGGCAGCGCCATGCATGGAGGACCCATCCGGGGCCAAGTTTATTGCAAAGCCCTCAAGGCAAGAAGAGAGTTTCGACATGCCCCAGAGTCGTGATACGAGTTCTACCATACTGAAGTACTGAAAGCATAGGGTCAGAGTTGACAAAAGCAGTCGTAGGGAGTCAAAGGTCCTGACTTGTTATGAGGACTTGGAAAGGAATGTGGTGGAAGCCACCATGAGAAGATTCAAAGAATCATCATGGTTTAAGCATTGTAAACAAGGTAAGAGCTGTGGTGGTCGAGGCCTTCAAAAGGCCTCACACAAAGAATCAGGTTCAACAGAGTTATGTGAAAAGGAGTTGGAAAAACAAAACCTAGCACCGAACTCGACAAAGCAGCGTTCTGGCGATTGCTTGATGTTTGTGAAGGTGAGAGCATAAAGAAGACAACGACTCTGACAACATCCCTGATGACTCAGTTAGAGTTTTTCAGCCTGTCGAAGGAGGATTGGAAGAAAAAGAAAGCTGCACTTTCTGTCAGATTCTCGTCTTTGTCTTGCAGACACTTGAGCAGACGCCATCAGCATTGGCAGAGGGAGAAGCTCCCGGAGGTTGGAGTGCAATGCTAAAAAAACACTGTCTAGTTTGTGCCTCATTCAATCCCGGATGACGAAGACTCTGTGCAGAAATAGCTTGGAAGAAGCCATCACGGAGTTGTCGTACAATTATGTTGTTTTCCACACTCAAAATGAGTTTCAAATCTCCTCCGTCAAGGAGATCTGTAATCCATACACATTCAGATCTGACGCAACACTGTCGTAGGCGCGAATGTCCGCAAAAACGTTTTTGTACCTTGGTGTGTTTACGTACACCCAAGGTGGACTAGGGTTGATTCGCATCTACGTTGGCTTTCCCACCTTGAACAAGAGTTCCCAACCTCCCGAGTCCACCCTGTGGTGCCCGTTCCCGAAGGTCGAGGTGGAGCAAGTGAAGCAGGGGCATTGATGAAGCTGTCATTGAATCATATCTTGAAGATGAAGCAAATCTGGCCGTTAGACTTCAAGAGGCAGCACGACCGAACCTCACATCTCTTTCACAACAAAGATGTTGAAGGAAGAACAGTGCTACTGTTGAAAAGTCACAGGTGAGATGTTTAAGAAATGCTCACCTCAGATCCACCCCAAAAGGCTGAGACCACAGGAGATTTTGAGTCAAATGAGCGCTGATCTGAGTCCCTCCACCCTTCAGTCACGGCAGTCAGGCGTTGTGTGCATGCGTGCGTGCGTGCGCGTGCGCAGCAACTTCTTCTTCAGGCCAGAAGAGCCCAGTAAATAACTCCTGCACGTGACTGTGGCGTTCTGATCAATTACACTTTCTCCCTCTTCTCCATTCCAAACCAATATTTGGCACTGTGGGTGCATCAACAAGACGTACCCGACCAAGCAGCTCTACACGTCCAGGCTGGCCTTATGTAGCCCTGACGTGCGTAGAATTCACGTCGATCCCAACGTCTCTCATCGTGTATTTTTCTTCGTTTGGCGAAAACACACGCACGCACGACCACAGAAGGATAAAACGGAGAAATCCGATCCCTTCGGGCTGCAGTGACAAGGCATTGTTATTGTGTGCGGCATTAGAAAAGGCCCGGAAAATGGGCTTATTTTGGTCGACGTAAAATTGCTTCCCTTCCGTGTCCGTGTGGGTGTGTGTGTGGGTGTGTAGGCGGGTGTGCCCGCCCCGGCGTGGCCGTGGTGTCTGCTTGTGCCCACGAAGAGGGCGTGCGCGTGCACATAGAGATTGATCCTCATTGCCACGCGAGGCAACCAGAGCTGTCTTTCAGTCTCCCACATAATTTGAGAGGGCGAAAACTGAGCAGGGGCGGAAAAAAGTGGACAAGCCTTGCACGTGCTAGGCCTAGATGGGCCTTCCCCTCCAGGCCTAGGCTGTCGTCGCTACCACCCATGCTGCAGATATACTTATGTAGTAAGGAAATATTAGATAGCCTCTGGCAGTTGTCTCCTTGGTTTGGTTGCTCCCCCAGCAGCTGGAGCTAAATTTGGCCGCCCGTTTGCTTCATTCTCAGCCGCTAGCAGAGATTCATCCATATTCATGCCTCTGAGCTCAACTTTTGTATCACTGCTGTGTTAATAGAGATGAAAACTTCTTGAGAACCCGCCTGTTCAAAATTAATGATGATTCCCTTGAGAAAAGAAGAAATAAATGGCTGACTTCCAGTGAAATCCGAATGAAACTTTGCTTTATATCTGATATTTGGTTTGTAAAGGCCAGAAGGTGTAAACTCCAACTGGCCCCTCATAGGCTGTCTTGAAGGATGCACGCGTGCATGAGTGACACGCACAACTTTGCAGTGCATCGATCTGCGCTGATTTGATAAGGCGATGATAAGGTGGCCACTTTCTGTGCACTTGGCAACAACTTGAAGCTGCTTTTTCTTGAAGATTGCACTGAAAGTTTATGCCTTGCAACTTTCTCCGGTCAGCCCTGAGCAAAAAGAGGACACGACTGCTCTGCTTCATGGCCAAGGCCAGAGTCAAAGTGATGCACTGAGCCCACTTGAAGCGAAGGTTTTGCCTGACTGAAGTCAAGCCCAACTCTTTCGAATCATTTTTCCAGCTCAATTTTTTTTAACTCGTTTTACTAAAAAAAAAAATCGAGCTGAGTAAAACTAGGAGAAACTGAGACAAACTTTTCCTTCTGGGCCAACACGCCTGTCTTAGTTAGACGTTATAAAGTTAGGGTTTTTGCTTTACTATAACTTGCGTAAAGTACTTTTGCTGGAAGCTGTAACTGGAGTAAAAGTTTACCGGTACAGAAAATCTGCTAGAGTGAATTTTTCGTTACAGTAGAAGCCACTTATAAGGAGAGTCCGTATAAAAGAATGGATATCTCAGGAACAAAATAAATACGCACTTCATGTGGTGACTTCCACCCCACATGAAAACACTCAAAGCTGCTTATAAGAACAAAAATTCATTGAAAATTGCATCAAAAACAGGAGAAACCTGCATAATTTTGAGCATTTCACAATCCAAATGTGAGTAAGACAAGTTTGCACAAAAGAATTGAAGCATCGTGGCAAGAGATGTTTAGGGCTGTTCTGTGCAAGAAGCTGCGGACAAGAGATTTTGACTTTGAAAAGCTCAACTGTTAGCAAGTGGATAAGGATCTCAGTGCACGTCTCAAGCACTTTACCCTGAATAAGTTCTTTCAAAAGTGAATGTTCGTGGTCTCAAGGCTTTAAGTACACCGTTATGTTTCTTATACTGCTAATTGTAATGAACAAGTAAGGTCTGTTGCAAGAACAATCCACTTAAAGAACATTTTAGCGTATAACATATGGCGTTCTTATAAGCGGCCTCTACTGTGCAAGGTCAAAGTCCCCAAGTCCCGACTCAAGATCTGTCCAAATATCTCTGTTAAAAAAAGGAAATACACAACATAAGGTCAGAATCTGCCCGAGAAAACCACCCACTGTGCCCCAAATAAATGCATGCATGTGTGGATCTATAAGATTGCCAAGCGTTCAAGTTCACCTTAAAGATGGTGTAAAGAAAAGCTCTAAGCAGCAATCTTTAGGTATCCACTCGGGACAAAATTCATCGAAGTTTATAGGAACGAAAAGTCCCAATAACCCCTTTTTTAGGTCCAATTTGAAAGATCAAATCACTGGCCTTATAAGGGGAGTCCATTGTACAACTCACAAACGCTTTGTTTGTTATTCCAGTTACCGCATTTCAAGACAATTAGGCCCACGGGAGGCCTTAATCAAAAGAAAGATTTCAAGGGCACCAGGCAACAGTTGTCGGTAAGGACGACATCGGGCTGAAGACGAAAGCCTTTAGTGGGCCCGATGAGCTCGATGCTCGACTTTTTTTTGAGCTCGTTCCATTTCTAAGCAGTTGTTGGCACTTTGTTGTACAAGGAAAACTTCTTAACCCCTGGAACGAAACAGTCGTCAAATAGAAGGTCTGCAACGACCTCGTGTTCATGGAGAAGAAAACACTGACAGAATGGAACAATCTGGCAACTCTGAGCTTCAGTTCACGAGGACGAATAAGTTCGGGGTTGAGATAGCAAGGATTATAGTTCGGGGAGGGGGATAGAATCGATTGATGCATCGACTTTAAAGGTATAATTTAGGCTCAGATTCTCAAGGGACTTTGCCTCGAACCGCTTAAAACATTGTAGTGAATAAAATGGAATGAACAGTCTATGACGAAGTTACCAGCCCTGGATGCAACAAAACACCAATACAAAACTGCTGTTGTCTACCTGACGACCAGAAGTGACCGTCAAACTTGTTGATGGCCTAAAGGACATTTTGGAGTCTGTCTTATTAGAAACCTTCTTGTTTACGTGCTCCGTTTTAACCGAAACCTAACATTACCCCAATTCTGGCAGTGGAACAAAATGCACACACGTGAATCTATGATAGAGGAAAAATATCCACCAAAATGTGTTTCGTGAGAGAAAAGTCTCTAACAATGGGTCACTTACTCTAATGTCTGCCAGCAGATTTTCTACCTTGAGCACCTTGCTCAATACTGATATGTCTAAAGTCCTCCCCCTCCCCCCCCCCCCCCTTCGTGTCATGTATGGGGCAATGTAGTGACACGTCTACGTTTTAGGACAATCAATAGGAATTCTCTCACGATGTCAGCCCTAATCTGCGCAGTTGGAAGGACATTTCGTCTAGAGTCGAGGTCGTGACGAACGACAACCGTCAACTCTTACTTCAGACTGTACAAGGTGGACCAAGCACACTCTGCCACTTGTCCGTCCTCCACCGGTGGAACGACTGGCAAGTCATTCCGCCCCACCCTGTGCACACAAACGAATACAGGGTGGACTGAGGAGGTTTGTGTACCAACTTTGGAAGGAGTGGCCAAATCTCTCCAGTCCATCTTGATGTGTCTACCTTCGCAGGGTGGACTAAGGAGACTTGCAAAGTCGGATTTCGCCTTAAAAAACGAGTTGCAATTCTCCTTGGTCCGTCCTGTACAGTCCCACATCGGGTCGGACACAACAACATAGGTAGGGGGTGGCAAATCTGCAACACCCTGTGCCAACATGTACTGGGTGGATCAACGAAGCTTCAGAATGTCAGTTTTCCAGTCTGAGATCGAGTTTCAAATCTCTCTGGTCCGCCTTGTGCAGCCTCCTTTTAGCCCTGACACGACATCATGGATTTTCTGGAGCTTCTAAAACTTTAATACGATTTGCCTTGACTGTGACCTCAGCGCAGGCATTTTTTGTCTGAATAAATCTCTTTGATTCGGCACTTCAACCTTGCCTCGTACCAATTTCAGGGTTCATTTTGCGCGTACACCTCAGGGCAATACGCAAGTCTGCTATTGTTTTCTTTTACTGGGGACATCCAAATGAAATTGCACGCTCAGACCAGGGATGAGACCAGAAATCAGACGGCAATAATAGTTATAACGACCAACAGTTAAAGATTTCCGCCATCAATGTCCAACTCCTCAAAACAGTGCAATGTGGACAGAAAATAGCACTGCAGTGCACCCATTAGCAGTCCCGAGATAAGGTATCTCTCTGTCATGACTTGAAACTTAGTTGAAAAAATGCTAGACTTGTGTAGCTTCCGAAAAATCTGATAAGGTTTTATCTATACCTATACATGAAGGAAAAGTTGATTTTTTGTTACGTTTTCACATGGTAACTGCAGGACATCAGCCTCTGAGACCATGTATATTCTGAATCAACACGACAGGGGGAATGTTTTAGGCCACTTCCGTCAGGGTTAGGGTCTCGGGTCTCGGAACGGATTTGTCAACCGATAGGTTAAGTAAGTTCTGATCACAAAAGAGCAAGCACAACTGACTGTTCCTCGACAACCCTGAGGGTGAACTTCCTCACCCCACTGCAAGTGAAGGGCCGAGGAAGCAACCAAATTTGACGGCACAAAGTGCGTGGTCAGCACAAATCACGTGACCCAGCAAAGTGGGTCAAGTCTGCCAGCTTCGTGTTGAGGCAAGACCAGCCTCGCGTTGAGCACGAAGTGCATGTTGAGCAAGGGTTAAGTCCGCTGGGGGGTGGGATAGTCCTACCTGACCCGATAACCCGAGCAATGCCCGGTGCCTCTGCTAGTCATAAACAACTGCGAAAATTTAATTCGTCACCTGTTTTAAGGTGGATTCCACTAAAAAGTGTCACCCAAAAAAGTGGTTGAGGTGGTAAAATAAATAGTTTGTCACCTAAATTGGCTGACAACGGAGCTAGATTTGTCACAGACTGCTCAAACCACTGTACTGACTGCATTGAATAACATAACTGAAGTTAGTAAAAGTGTCACAAGCAGTCTGTGATCACCGCGAGTGAGTGTAGAGGCTACAACAGCAACATGACTGGATCATCATGAGTGTGAAGTCGACGATAGTGACACAACTTCCAAAACCAAACTAGTGCTTTTAACATTGAGACACATGTTCATGACTTGATGTTAGTGGGGAGACAGTGATATAGGTCCCAAAGAGTTGATTTCAGTGCCAAACAGATGAAAAAAGTTCCAAATAATTGATTTTAGTGCCAGACAATGAAAAAAGTGCCAAAGAATTGATTTTAGTGCCCAAACAATGAACTAAGGGACAAAGAACTAATTATGGTGCCAAAACATTTTATATAGTGACATTTATATTACTTTTTCCCAGGGGATAATTGGCAGCCTAAATAACTGGTTTCTATTCAGTTTCTGGGCTGCCAAAGAAGAACAGTATGAAGGACGCATTTGCCTCTAGGTCCACCCTTCAAATCTGATTCTAGTTAGCCATGCATGTCTCTTTGTGGAGAGGACTCGTTGTCACTGTTGTCCTCGCATCCTCAGATGTGGTGTGTCTTGTTGGTCGTGTGCTTGGGCTTCATTCTCCCATTTAGATTGCGTATTAGGAATGCTGATGAGCCTGGCTCGAACTCGTAGGCTTGCAGGCTAGCATCACTCTTCTAAAATTTTCTGCAGTTTGGGGGGGGGGGGCGGCCGCGGGGGGGGGGTGGGGTGGAGGGTTTGTGGTGGTGGGGGGTGTGATTTTTTGACGGATAGAGTGGGAAAGATAATTAGATTTATTT
>JAAUXU010084707.1_pt1 | contig 17826 bp, 10 predicted proteins | sample 7278151 | NCBI WGS metagenome assembly JAAUXU01 (sample SAMN14350113, study PRJNA611818) | marine sediment metagenome | isolation source: surface marine sediment (1.8m) | place: French Polynesia: Moorea | collected 2018-08 | reverse complement strand
TGTCTGTGACTGGAAATGTCTGTGACTGGAAATGTCTGTGACTGGAAATGTCTGTGACTGGAAATGTCTGTGACTGGAAATGTCTGTGACTGGAAATGTCTGTGACGGGAAATGCTCTAGCACAGTGAGTCGTGTCTGATGAGGTTAGGGTTGCCTGCCCTGTGTCATGAAGCTGGGGTCAGGACGTAGGATAATGAGATAGTTTCCGTCTAAGTCTCAAAATAACGATATGTCTCAACTATAACTATGCTTTTGCGGTTGACAAGGGGCATCGTTACTTGACACGACTGCGTATCTTTTCCCCATTGTGCTTCAAATCAGTGTTGCAGTGCTATAACAGCTACAATTTCAGCATCACTCTTGTCGCAGATCAGGCGAAAAGGAGACTGAGAGTTGGTCTAAGCCAAACCTAACATTCTGAAGCGGTGGGGGTTGACGTAACCCTAGCCAAACTTATCCTTGGAGAGGGAGTTGGTCTAAGTTTAACCTAGTCGAACATCCCTGGTTGGGGGGTGGATCTAGGCAAGCCTAACCTAAGCTCATAATTTTGATTGTGCAAAGCTTACAAAGTTGGAATGGGAATTCCATACATTTTTAATGCATATGTCATGCCTCTATCAACCAATTTCCACATTTATGCTTTTTGGAGTACTCCGCTTATAAGAGCAAATTTTCGACCCCCTGAAGCTGCCCTATTAGCGAGAGTTCACTGTGTTTGGGCTTGAAAACTCGAAAGAGTAAAATTCAAGCTTTACCCCTTTAAACTCGAATTCAAGCTTTTTTATATCAATTGTGTATTCCCTCCCTGTAAAGCAGCATTTTATTGTTGTCAGATTAACTTGATGGCACGAGGGAAGATTTGATTTACCTCAGCTTCGCCTTGGGAAATAAAACTGTTCGAGGACCATCAAGCCCACCCAGGGTCAATGAAGGCACTTTACAGGAAGGGAAATTGTAGTTTGACTCAAGGTTTTTGCCAATACTATCATTTCAAATACTTTGTCAATCTTTCAAAAATCTTTGTCCTCTTGGTCAGAAAGCCGGAGGGCAGGCCGTCACTGGCAGGTAGACTGGTTGACCCGGACTGGCTGGGCCATCTTTTTCTGGGTGCGCAGCCCCGTCTCTAGTAAGCTGACTTGGGCTGGATGGGCTGATCTGCGCCAGTACGCTCACTTCTTCACTTGCTCTCACTTCATATCCTGTTCTTTTTTACTCACTCTCATGCTCACCCTCACTGTAAAAGAGTGTGTGATTTTCATACATTTTCATTTCTAGTAATATATGTTTTAGCATTACTCTAACGCTCAAGATGCAGCACAGCGAAAAACTATGTTTAAAAGGGCCTTTTTTGACGACACTCAGATTCTTGGGGGACTTTTCTCGAGGGCACGCTCAATCAGGAGTTTATTATTTGACTATAGTGGAATTCGAAAACTCGAAGTTTTAACCAAACCCTAACTTTTTTTTACAATTCAAGTATTAGGAAACAGTTGCAGCATGTGTACATTTACTTGGAGGTTCAAGCAGTGTACCTTATACGAGTCAGGCAGGTCTGATGTATGCTCTAATGGGGAGCAGAGCAGTTGAGGAGGAAGAGGAAAAAAAGACTTGACAAGTCATAGAAGAAGAGAAAATTTGAAGATGGATTACCTGCAAAGGAGGCACAACAGTGCCAAAAACTCTGCCAAACTCAGTCTGCAATACCTTTTCTCAGGTCTCAGGGCTAGGGGGAGTACCTGTAATTATCCCTAGGGTCAGTTCTTTTGTCACAGTTTGTTCTAGTTTGTTGACGCTGAAGATTTGTACACGGTGAGAGGTGCTGTGTTAAGCACAGACTACGTCAGAGAGAGAACAAGAGGAATTAACCGTAGCGTATCATAAACTAAGTCTCTAAAAGCCCTATGATCAAAGACATCAGTAAGAAAGAGACGCATCTGGACAAGTCTTAGTTTTCTGCTCAGTCAGTCCTGGAGATGTCATTTAGGCAAAGGTGTTAAGCTTTTGTTTTACAAAAGAAAAAACTCTAGCATAGTCTCAGTTCTCTCTCTCTCTCCCTGCTCTGTTGTTAGATGTTGCCTTGATTGTGACTTTGGCAGATTTTCGCCCAAATAGACCTCGGAATTTTAGGTAGAAATCTACAACACTTGGAGCGAATAGTTTGATCATAAAACCATGAAAAAGATGCAATAGGAAAGGCAGTGAATTTTTTAAAGAATTTTAAATAAAAGAGGTTGCACGATGAAAAAACAGGATGAAAGCCAAAAAGCTCGCTACTGTGTCGGGCAAGTAGGACTTACATTTATGCTAAGCCAATCATCAGCGAAGAGTGCTCGTCACGAGAACCTTACACTCTCCATCAGCATTAAGTACATGCTTCTTCTGTTTCACTCACATTTCTTCTTCCTTCTCTCCTTTTTAACTATGAATTTTTCATCAGCTCACATTTAAAGGTGGACGGAATCCGTTTGGAAAGCGTCAGAAACAGAGTCCACTATTTATCACTCAGCCCATGTCTGTAGTCAACCAGACTCCCAAGGTCAAAGCCGTGCGCGCCAACTTGGCGGTCCTTGGGGCCAAGTCTCAGTGAGCGAAAGGGCTTGAAAGAGAAAAGTGTTTGATGTGTTCAACGGTAGCCAGTCCATTCACTCTGAGACGACTTTCCTGAGCTCTTACCAAACATTTTGCACTCTTCTTCCTTGAAGCATTACAGAGTCGTGCAGAAGTGAGCGTGCCCTAGTTCTGTCGTAGCCGCTTCAGCGCATGTAACACTTTTATTCAAGTCGTACTACTATCTTTAATAAGCAATTTTTTGTCCAAAGTGAATAAGTTTAAGTGCTAAGGCCTCCAGCTTTGCAACAATGCAAAGAAGGTCTGCTCAGCTACAGCGTTGAGAAAGCTACGTTCTGCTGCGTCAAAAGATGCAAAGACCCAGTACAAGAAGCAATGCATAGAGAGAATTGCTAGCGTTGCCTGAAATACGCATTTTTGCGAAGAGAAAGTGAATGAGTTAAAGTACTAAGGCCTTGACCTTTCCAACCGTATCAAGAGGGTCTGCATAGTTGCAGCAGTACGAAAGTTATATCTTTATGTTCCGTCATTTTTAGTCACTTTTTACAAGTTTCTACCCGTACAGCACACAAATGCTTACCTGAATCTACAAGACTCTTACACTTCCAACCCCCGATTTCTGGCAACTTACAAGGAGACGCTTACTTTTACACGTAAGTGAAGATAAGGTAGCAGCACATTTACTGCAAGTAGACCAAGGTAATGATGACTTTTGTACTTTGTAACGCAGAAACTTAATTTAGTTTGGTTCAATTTTCAATTTATTTTTTAAATGAAAATTTTTAATCTCCCCTTGCCAAAGAAACGCGTTACGGCCTCGTACGTCCTTCATAGGGCTGGCCAAGGCCTCTAGTTGGAGGCCATAGCCTCCTGTCCACCCTCTACAGCGACATACATCACGCCCTGTCACAGAAGAGATGGAATCTTCAAATAAATTGATATCGTTCTTCTCGAGTCTGTCGAGTTAGGCAGTGGAGGAGCTGTTGCTATGCACAGCACAGCATTCGTACCAGACACGTCCATGAGCGGAGCAGTAGAAAGCAAAGGAACTCAGTGCTGACCCACTTTTTCTCCATTCTCCAAGATTTCGGTGAAATGCTTGGCCGTGCGAGATATTGCCTGTTGGCACTGTCGTGAAGACCTCCTGCCACCAGTTCCAGGGAAACTTTTGTGGGCACATTGTTCCTTCTGCTCGGATTGGCATCTTTGTTGGCGTAAAGTCAGTATGTAACCCAAATAATATTGCTCATTATAGAAGACATGCTCGTGAGCAAGAACAGACCAGGAAGGCAACTTGCTGAATTTGCATGGAGAGAGACATTGCAGGTCTGCCTACAAATGCACACTTCTTCGGCTTCCTCCATTGTCTGCGGCAGCTGCACAGACCAGGGGGTGCGCTGCAAATGCCCATCTAATGCAGTAATACACCGAGCTCCAGTCAGAATCTTGAATGGGTTCCTCCAGCATTCCTCAGGGACTCGAAACCTATCAACTCACCCTCCTGAGTCTGGCAAACAATACAATTGGCATACAACACAACTCTCGATAAGGAATTTAATTCATGTCTTTGGTCATGCCTGGTCAATCACAAAGTGGCTTGGGGTGTCTGGGCCATGCCATAGTTTGGCCAGTGTACCACTCAAACGTTGAGATCCACCAGTGAAGGTGAAGAGGAGGTGCCCAGGCTTGCCAAATACTTCTGCACCATGTTTATCATTAACGTCACCAGATCTAACCTACGTGGCAAGCCTGAGACACCAGCACTAATTTTTATGTGTGGCGTTAAAAGTCTGACAAATGTACCCACACCGTTGGACCAAAGTCTGTAAAAACGCATTGTGCATCTGGAACATTGATGACTGCAGAGCATCAAGCGGGAATCTCTGAAGTATCTGCAACTGAGGGTTAGGGACAGACTCTTCTGTGGCTTTAGGTATACTTATTACAAATGACTTATGGTACTCAAGACCCTGAGATTGCTGTTCACATGTGACTCCATCAGATTCAGCACTCAATCATCTTGATACTGAGTTACAGAACAACCTGTGACTGACACAAATAATACTATAATTTATGTTTTCTGCAAATGAAAAACAAGTTATCTTTCATTTCTAAATGTCTGGTAGAGAAAGTCAGTTTGTGCCCAGAGAATCTGCCATGACATGAAACAATGGGAAGGAATTATCTACAGATTTTGGTCCAACAGCGTAGCACGGATAAAGTGCTTGATACACTTGGACCAGTCCATCTCCAATGACGATGATAATGATGCCATGCATGATGGAAAGTTACTTGCTACAAATAGTTTTGATTGGATGAACCCTGTCTGGCGAATAGGAGAGGATTTATCCATTTTTTTGTTTGTTTGTTCCTCCAGGACTGCACCTTACATGGTTTGTTGGATAACTTCGACTGTCCCTTTTGGAACATCAGTAGGGATTGGTTGTATGGTCAACATCCTCTAAGGAAGGACAAGTTATTCGTCTTGTATTGCAGTTATTTTCGTACCACATCTTCTTAGTGATCTCACTATAGATCCATCCAAATGTCTGCGCATTTGATTTGAGTGAGTCTGCTGCTGCTCCGGTGATTGGAAGTTGGGCTTACTCTGCACTCTTACACTGATCAGGTCACGCCAGCTGACCAACGGTGTACCTCTTACGACGGACATAAGAGGTACCAGAATGACGTAATGCCAGTAATTAAACTGTGATTGCCGTGCAATTGTTGTTAACTGTGGCAGTGCCCATGATGGCCGCACCAGCATCAGTGTCTGGTAGTGCCGAGTGCCCGTGGCTTCATTTAAATGTGGATGCGAGGGGAGGTTGAGTTGGCGGAGGTGCCAGAGTGGGTGTATCTGGTCCTACCTCTTCGCTGTCATCAGCAAGATCTGCGAGGAATTAAAGCTCACATCTTGGGTACACACTTGGTTCAAAAAGTTTTGGCACAGAAGGAGAAAAATGAATTGAAAAAGCTGCCTAAAGAGGAAAATTGTGGAACTTAGCACGCTCCAGTCATCGATCTGCTGGCCTCTTTGTTGAAGAAAGATTGAGTCGGAGCTGCAACAAAATAGCTTTGGTGCTCAGCAACAATCTTTGACATGATTAATCACTGGACCTAGGAATTTTAGACCAAGAGTTGTGGCAATGTAGGTGACGAATATTGCATTTTAAGTGTGGGGTTTGTCTTGCTCTTCCATCATCCATTGCCATCTTATTTTCATTTTGTTTCCAAAATTTCTCAAAACTTCCCTAACTGTTGCACTTTTTTCCTGACCGTTGACTCTTATTTTCAAGTTTTGAGCACTAAACCTAAAATTCCGAGGTCTCTTAATCACCGTAGCTTCTGATGAAGGCAGTTTTTAGCTTGACATGTCATTAAGCTCGGAAAGTTCAACGTATGTAATATTCACTCACGAAATTAATACTATTCTGACGGTGCAGTAGAAGAATAAAAGAAATCAATTTGGACTTGTGTATGGGCTGTTTCACAAAAATTTGAGGCTGCCATTTCTTTTTATGATAACCCTCATATTCATATAGTGCATTCAGTTTTTGCTCGTGAGCAGCTTTCGTTAGCTTTGTAAGATCTTGAGAGATTCTACAAAATAAACATTTAGTCACAGAGGGCCAGAAAATGACCTCTGAACAAACATATCTGAAGGTGATGTGCAAAGTCCTCTCTGAGGCTGCGGCGAAGGTCCGACGACGATGCATTGACGTTTAAGTGTCTCAACATTGTCTTGATCAATGTTTCACTGCTACTCACGGTTTTACGCATCGTAGCGTGACTGATGGACAGCGTACCCCAATTTCATGGAGATCCCAGTCAACCAGTAACTTGTAGGCAGATGGTGTATGGCACAGGATCGAGGAAAAGGGAGACAATAACTCCAACCTTGTACTTTTCCTGCAGTACAGGGTGACCTACGGGAACAGTGTTTCTGTGTCTTCTATGAGGAACAAAAAGAGACTTCATATTAAGTCGTCCCTTAATTAATGTCGCTTTTTGGACAGTGCTTGGTACACCGTCTTCTACCGACAGAGTTTTTAAAAGCAACACTTACACAGCAAAGTTATGAATACTTCAGCCAAGACGTTGATGGGTGTTGCCCAACTGTAAGTTGCAAAAATTGGCTGGAAGGGCCGAAAAAAATCAAGGGCTTTTAATTGAAAAATTAGTCACTTTTTTCTTCGTCAAGAACACTCTCTGAATAATAGATTATCATCATGGCAAGTTTGAGTTTGATCGAGCCAATCATTGTGACGTCAAACTGTGACGAGGAAACACCACTTTCTTTTATATCCCAGTGATCCTAATTATAATTCGGGCTTTTCTGTCCGTCAACACCAGTTTCCACAGCTCTGAGCCATTGCTGCTGCATTCTGATGATGCATTCCGGTGTGTCTAGTTTGTATGTAGATGTGCACCAAGTCCTAATGGGCTTCAATGGATTTCTGAGCGTGTTTTTGGGTGTTGCAACGTATATTCAAATTTCCCGCCAAAACATGCTCCGCAGAAAAGCAGCCGGACCAGTTAGGACTGTCACCAGTCGTGGCTCGAGCTGGTGACTCGAGTCCTCTCCACAGTCCTCTGTGAACGAGAGCTACTAAAGCAGTAAACAAAGAGACATTTCTGACATTCTGAGCGTGCCAGTGAATTTCGAACCACAAGGCTTCAGCTTGGGAGCTGCCCATTGTTGCCGCCCTGTCTCGATCCATTCAGCTATGCTGAAAGCGCTACGATAACTGACTCGGATGCACTCGAATAAATCACTGGGCTTATTCTGCTTTAAGTCCGTTCAAAACTGGCCGCCAAAGCTCGACATATCTCATGATATGACCTGATAGCGAGCGTTTCTACGCGTATGGAGAGCGGAGAGGTGGAAATTTATCACGCAAGTGCCAAAAACCGTCTTCGGGTACAAAAAAAACCAATATGGATCTGATTTTCACACTTTTCGCCGGAAAGGACTTTCCTTGAGATGTTTCTCGGCTTCTCCCCCGAGGTTAGCTAGAAATCCTTGAGTCATGTCCTCGGGAGCATCGGCTGCCGCATCCTCCACGGGCACCTGGAGCTCCTCCCGCGCAGTTGCGTGCAACGCATGTGCAATTGGAACATGTGTGACCTCCCCCAAATTGCTCCCCTTTGCTCATCTTATCGAGAATGACAGTTGCAGAAAACAGCATTCCTGCGTTGAATATGATCAACCTAATCGCCCATACAAATTCTTCAGAACTCAGAATTTCAACCTCTCAGCTTTCCATGCTTGCAAAACACAAAGTTGAAAGTCGACATTTTTGACCTTTTTAGACACAAGTGAGCAAAAAAAAGCCTCACCCCTCGTTTTTTAGAACGTAGCTGCCTCCAGGGCAAATCTGACTTGCCTCAGCTGGTCAACAGCATGACCACACTTCAGTTTAGTCCTGTTCGGTGAGCAGAGTCTGATGTGTGCAGAAAACAAGAGTCTTTTTAACTAATTTTCTGTAAAGTTGTTTCCAGGTTGCCCATTTGGACAAGGACTCTTCTCTGTGCGAGATTTTCTCGTTTGCGGCCTTGAAGAAGGCGAATCTTAGCAGTTGCCCTTCATCCCAGATTGAATTAGAGAAAGACATGTGAGGGATTACGTAGATTTTCTTTATCCTTTTAAGCCCGTTGATGTTGCATATAATGGTTGCTGGAGAGAGAGTATTCAACGCACGATGTTGGTTTGTGACGCATCTGCGTGCATAAATCTTGACGAACTAAAGACCTTTTTATTCCTAAAACTGATCGCCGACGTGAGATGGCTGGAGCGTGACTCTGTGCACTGAGCGCGTGGGCCAAAAAAAGGGCGGACACCGTGTTGCACGGGTGATGTTCTCTAAGTCTCACACGTTCTTCTGTCTGTAAAGGAAGCTGCAGCGAGGAAGCGAAAGTCTGAGACTTCTGCGCTGGCATCTATACCTCATTTCCCGTGAAACTCTTCGCAAAGAAAGAGCTTCCATTTCCTCAAATTCTTGTGCAATTGGCTTCCCAGTCAGGCACGTGGAGGTTTTGAACAGCGAAAAGTCTTCTTCAAATAATAATATTGCACATTTTCTTGTGCCGTTGCAACCAGATTGAAGTTCACAACAGCGTCGCCAGAAGCAGAATTTGATGGTAAAACAACAGTATTATACGTGTTAAGTATTCACGAGGCTTGCTTAGAAGCTAGCGGACTGCGGCCTTCTCTTTTAATAACCTTGCTACATTTGCAAGTACAATTTCTTAATGCGCTGTTTGTGACACGTGCCACGAGAGAGAGATGATGTGACAAGGACAAGACCGCGCCTGACCTCGCGCTCCAAGGACAGCCAGGCTGTAACCGTGGAAGCAGATCCCTTTCCTCTGTTTATGGATAAACAAAGTGGACCCATCCTGCTGGACCAAGTCCTTGTGCCGTCCAAGGGAGGACCTGAGCGCAGGCCTCGCAAGGTCGGCCTTTTCGTCATATTCTGAGGAGCTCCCGTCGACCTATGCCCAGCAGTGGACTTTTAATGTCCGGCAGTGAATTCGAGAATCCTGCAAGTTTCTCTTAGCCTCACTGGAGAATGAGGCTCCAAGGCCTGTCTGAGAAAGTGCCGGAGAGTTGCCAAAAATGATCTTGTCTTCTGAAGCTGGTGCAGCAACTCGAGCTCTTTCACCGTTCCCTCAGGATGCGCTGTCTCCTGGCAGTCCCTATCGCAGCTAACAGACTTCCTGGCCGAGGAGACTTATGTAGGGTCACTTGCGCAACTGTGGTCAGGGTTGACACTTACTTGAAGTGAAGACGCCAACTTGACTCCTCCTTCCACGCACGCAGTTTCAAAATTCTAGGCTTTGGGTGAGGCACGGCGGCGCTCAGGGTTACCATGCACTTGATCTGAGGTGGAGGTGCCAACGTGACTTCGCTACCACCTTTTATGTTCTGATCAAGTCAGTGGCAACTCTCATCAGTGTTTTAGCGGTCCTACATAACTCACCTAAACAGTGAGTTTCATGGCTGGAGAGGGACCAATAGCTGTGGAGCCTTTCTCCTCATGATGGCAATGTCCTCTTTTGCCATACAATGTTTCTTGATGTCATTCGACTGCGCAGGCGCACCTGTTTTCTGCAGACACTGCACAATGCTCGCAGCTTGCCCATTGCAGCAATGACACAACGATTCCTGACACTCTGGAGGACTTTCCAATGCTTCTGTTCCTTCTTGGGACTTTGATGCCTTTCCCCCCAAAACCCCTTTTCAGTCTGGTTTATCATGCCATACTTAATCTGTATGTACTTTAGCAGATTTGCCCAACTCTCGTCGTCCTTACATTTTTACGTGTGTCCTTTTCAGGCTTTCCTTGTGTTTGGTAAAAATTCTCAGTTTTTCCTACTTAGCACCAAAAAAATTCAATATTCATGTTTTTGCATGGTCAAAAAAACCCAGCCAAATTTGGTCACTCTGAATTGACGAGTGGAACTGAGGCTTTGAGTACTTCATGCACAAAAGACCATGATGGGGTGGGAGAGGAGGGTAAGGGTAGGGGGCATTGACGATGACGTCATGACCCTTCTGGAATGCACGATCCTGAAGGGTTCCAGTCTTATTGTTTTAGCCACGAGAGGATGGTATTGAAAGTTCTGTATAGCTGAAGTTGATCTTCGGTACACAGAACTTATAATTTCTAGGAGGCCGCCTTCTCTCGCTGCGGTCGACCCAAACAAATTAGCCTTAAAAAAGGGCTAGTGACGTCACATCACCTTAGGTTTAGTTAGGTTAGGTTGAGATTGAGTAAGGTGAGGTTGCATTTAAGTCTGTGTTAGCATGCGTATGTTGTCTGAGGTTGCCTTTCCTTGCCTTTTCCTCCAGCACGACGTGACCTTTAGCTCTTGTCACCCGATGACTACATGCACAGGATGTACATAAGTGATCGTGAGTAAGAAACCCTTTGATTGTTTTGCAACTGCAAGAGGATGCGGAATGAGAAAACAAACTTTCTGTGAGTCATTGGGACAAACTGATTTTGTTGTGTTGAGCATAAAAACAGCGACCTCGAGACGTAGCATTCACAGTCTGCTAAAGTTTGAAAATGCCTGAGTGACTGTATTATGCGACCAAGGTTAACGCAGGCGAGATTAACCCTGGGTCATCAAGGCTTAATCTGACACTGACAACTGGGTAACATAAAAACTGACTAAGATATCAGCAGGCAAAATTAGGAGCAACTTATGTTGACAATGTAACCTGCGCAGGATGCCGAAATGCAGAACACAATTCTGCCCATTCAACCCTGCTCCACAATGCAGCTCCTCATAATGAGTCATAATGATTTTCCTCCATCAGCGCTGCTTGTGGTAGACCCTGCAGTGCAGCACTTATTCCACAATCAGCCAGATTCCTTGGCCACTCTGGCAAATCTAGTGAGAAACAAACATCACTATCTGGCAGCCCCTTGGCTGGGAAATCCTCGTGTGTCGTTGTAGCCTCGCGGCATTTATAACATAAATGACTCTGAGCGTTCCACGAACACTGGTGCTTTGTCTTCTTGAAAATGCATTAACCTGCCGAGTGCCCACTTAGTCATGTCCACAGTTCTCCTCAGCTCTTCTCCCCTCCCCCCTACAGACAAGCATGCAAACAAACGCCAGACTCCACTGTCCTATTACCCCTCTTCTGAAGAAAGGGGTAGGGAAAAGACACATCTCTTCTTACGCTGTCTAATGACAATGAATGAGAAGGGGCTGCTCGGGGTGTCGCACGCCAGGGCCAGTTTACCACATTTTAATTAACACTGGGAGAAGAAGACGTAACTAGAGGCAGGGTCGGCTGGTGCCGGCGGACGTGGAGAAAGGCATCAATGTGAGTTCGTAGAATGGGATCTCCTTTGGAGCTGGCCAATTCTTGGAACTGAAGAAAGTGTGCAAATAAAGTTTATTTGCAGTCTGCCACCTTATTTGCATAATTTGAACCGAGTAAATAAACAGTGTTGTAGTCGAGATTATTGACGAAGTGAAGAAGAGCATTTACCAAGAACGTGAACTGCGCACAATGTAACCTGGGTACGAGATTGCGGAGGGGGGGGAGAGGAAATGTGGTCTTGCATTGGATGGATATGTCAGAATTTGAAGATGAAAGGCACCTCCCACCATAAATGCCTCAGTCACTATGGCTGATGCTTCAGTGAGTACGATGTCCTTGCTTGTCTGTTCAGTAGGTGGGGATCACGTGATCCCTCCTTGCACAACGGTCCTTCCGTCCTGGAGGGGGAAATCCACATCAAATTGTACACAGTGGTGTGATATTCCGTCCACTATGCACAGTTGTGGGGAGGCCTCGGATGATTTCAGGTGTTGCCATTAATCGTATCCTTTAGCCTCCCCCCCCCCATGTGCACCACCTAGTATTTAACACGCATTTCACTCCCAGTTGTTGTGCTTCCATGTGGAAATATTTTTCGCATTCTGCCCTCAGTTATGTGCATCTTTGTCTGCATACCTTATAAAGATATCTGTACGTGTGTTGTGCATGTAAGTCTCGGTTTATTTGCTTATTTTCTGCAACTCCCCTCACTCTATATATGATGTCTCATGCATCAATCAGTGTCGTTGTCGCTTGTACTCGCCCAAAATAGGCAAGTCTGTGGCAAACAGAAAGGCTGAGAGGTCTCGTAGAGAAACTCCAGAAGGATAAGAGACGGGCGCCTTAGGGTTTGGCTTGCATGTTCAAGATCAAAGCACAGCAGAGAAAAAAAAATCAGCTCGGTCTTAAACACAACGTCCAGGATCGACGTCAACATATCCAGTTAAGGCCCACACTAGAAGTTAGCACCATTTTCTGCTGGGTTGCAATTTTGAACACACTCCATTCAGTACAGGGTGACTCGCACGACATCGGAGAAGAGCAGCAGCAACTTTCGTCCAGTGAAAACACTGCGGAATGTGCGCTTCACTCATCAATGGCAGCCGTCAGCTGCAGCGTGGTGGATGAGTCGCTTGGGGGACGTCAAGTGAATGGGTGCCAGCCCAAGTGCATCCCATTTGGCTCGACTGCTCGACTCTGGTGCGGTGAGCTTAATGAGGTGTCATAAATTCACACCAAGGGTGATGCTGGGAGTTGTAGGGGGGTGCGCAATCGGGGGGGGGGGGGGAATGACACGAAATCGGTTGTTTTAGGCAGACATGAAGAAGCAGTTTGTGAGAAGTGATGACACCAAAAGAGGTCATGGTGACACCTTGTACACGGATCCCCCTGCCCGGTGAAACACTTCCGGAGCCTTCGGAGGTCACCAATCATCGAGGCTGAAGTTATCTAGACAAGATTCTACAAGGATGTCATCTAGTGGGGCACATCCTCAGCTTCTAGAAGCTGTCGTTAGGGCGACATCAAGGCAAATTTTTTTCATTGAAAAGTAGATCATGACTTTGTTCATGAATCCTTGCCTACTTGATAAAGTTGAGACAGAAATGCAAGTGCTTCACTTGATTAAATGGGCACTACGGAATGTAAAGCCTTCGGACACCCCAAGAGACCACGTCGAGGTCCTACTTGTTATACCCTCGCAATCACATGAAAATACGTTGCAATAGCGTTATATCCTTGTCTACTTGACATAATTTAAGCCTTCCGCCAGATAAGGTCACCCTTGTATGCGTAGGGAGACAATGGCAGGCTAACAGAATTATTCGTAGACCAAAATGTGTCTGTATCAGCAATGTTCTTTCTCACAAAGTGCGTCTTAGAATCAAGGAGAGCGAAATTTAAGGCTGTATGATTTAAACAAACACACGCAGAGAACAAAAAAGAAAGAAACATCAAGTTCATCAATGGGAAGAGACCGCAAAAATATGTGCCTCATTTGCGGTGAAGTCGTGGCTAGGGCTTGAGGTTTCAGCAGCTTGACCCACCTCTAGTCCACTGATCCTTTTGACTGGTATTTGACATTGCTTTTGGCTCACACCGGGCTCCGTTGCTGAAGACCGGGGTTTTAGGTGCATCACGTGCGGGGAAGTCTCGACATGGTGATATTTCTGGGCACCAAATAGTCTCTCCCCTAGCTGCTAGTTGACTTGCTCTCAATGTCCTATCTTTTGCTCGGCACAATGATGATTTTCCGTATGGTGACATCGAGAGTCCGCTGTACTTTTTGCCGCTGCCCACTTATGGGTACATTCGAAAGCATCTCCTTCGTCACCGCCTCCCATTCATCAGGATGACCGATGGAGGGTAGACCCTTGCTGGAGGACCGGCCAAGGACCGCCTACGAATTCTCAAGGACAACGACGCCTTCACCAATACCAATGTCTACGCGCTCTTCAAACAGAGCACGGCCGGCAGCGTCAGGACAGAGAGCCAGACAGTCTGGCGTCATTAGAAGGATGCAAAAAGTATGCAAAAAAAGGACTTGGCATTTGGCATTGGCACTGGCACTGTCCACTTGGCATTTCACCTAAAAATGAGGCCAAGACGACAAACTGGAAAGACTCTCTTACTCTGGAAAGAGCAAAGTACCTAGTTTTTCACAATGATCATGTCCAATATGGCCACAGTCCTCCGGCACACCTCACTATATCTCGTATGACAGAGAACTCGCCACATAAATACATCTGTGCAGTCTCGATTTTCGAAATGTCGTGCATAAAGGTAGTGACGGCACATTTCGGGCGCACCCAGGACTTGGGCAACCATAGCAAAAGCGACCACTGATGCTTATAAGTCGAAGCTGAATAAATACTCTGTGATTTGATAATAATGATGAGTTTCATTGAACTTATAAATACAGTTGATAGTCCGTGTGGGGCCACCTCAGGTGTCCCGACCCGTCTATTCGGTATCGTCATCAGTATCACACGCACCCGAGACAGTCTCCGCTCCATTGCACACTGGATGATCACTCATTGTGCATTACTACGCACTTTTTTCCAATGACCCATTTTTATGGTGGATTTCTCCGACTTTAGATTGCACGCTATTTGTACATTCTACAACTCCAATGGCCCTAAACTGCGCCATTAAACAGACATACATAAAGATCACATTGGGACTGCACAGCAGTTGATCCGTGTAAGCACCAAGACAAAGCTGGCGATTACGCATGAGTCACACAGAATTAGGGGTGAAAAATGGTCTCAGGTTTTTTTTATTCGCTTTTTTCTATATATCTCATATTTACTGTAATTTTGTGACTTCTTTCAAAGTTCCTCAAGTATCACCGATGACATCTGCTGAATTTTTATTATCGCCAAAAGGTGCCTCAGGGGGGCAGGGAACCTAAGGCTGGTGAGGCTAAGAGGGCTAAAAAGTCATATTTATGGTTATATAGCAGGGGAATCGTATTGGACAATTGAGCTGGGACACCTCTTTCACTCTTTTCATCTCTTTTTCTGTAAAATCTTGACAAGCAGGGACTAAGACTGTGTGGTCTGTGTATCGGCATTGAGAAATATCGCACAAGAACTTATGCATGGCGAGCAAAAGCGAGGGAAAACCTGAAGTAATCTTTGAAATATCAGCGAAAGTGTCGGTTAGCCAAGTCGTAAGATGCTTGACATATCATATCGAACATCGCGATATCGGTTAAGTGGGGATATATCTCACTGTTCAGTAGTGCAAGAAATGCAGTCCAACTCGAATTGCGGTTTCCTGATTAAGTATAATAGAAGGTATTAAATATGTTTTTCTTTTCTCACAAGCACTGCCTACTTTTAAGCAGTTTATGCACGTGATCAGCTGACTGCATGGTGCCAAAGTTATTCAAAGTCTGTCCTAAAACTTGAGGCTGAAGTAGGAAATAAAGATACTTGCGCTTTTGTACTAGACCAGAAAATACTCTTCTGGATAACACAAATTCAAATTTCTGGAGAAGAAATATTTCCCAAAACTTTGACCTTAACAGGAATATCTTTTTTGTGGTATTTGCAGATTTTTCCCCTAAAATTAATGCATTCCGGCCTTATTTGATCACCTCGAAAAAAAATGACTAAAAGATGTACCTGAAGTCCCTCCCTCCATCATAAAAGTTCTACGTATGATAGCTATACCCCCGCACGTACATACAAGTGCACTCTCATTAATATGCTCGACGGTGTTGGTTTAACCAAAGGCGGAAGAAAGAGATACCCTGACTTCCTGTTGGACACAGCTCGCGAGTACATTTGACATCTGATATCACACACAGATGAAAAAAAGAGCAGAGATACTTCTTCTCCAACGGAAGATGCACCTACAGAAGATTCAACATGGCTGCCAGAAGAGTGAAAATGCACCTTGGCAGAAACGACACCAGGTGTGAAAAAGCGCTTTCTCACCCGTTGCTTCCAATGATTTTTGGGATCTTTGTGCCTAGTCTGTAGTACAGATGTTGGTTGAAAGGAGAATTGGGATATGGCAGCCTTGCCCACTTCATCTGGGCGGCTCGAGATCAGTAGATGAACTGAAAATGATCACTGAGAGCGACATCACACACCTCGTTGTCGGATCATCCGCATAAAATCTCCCCTCTCCCAAAGAGTGAAAATGTGGAGTTGGCAAATTCTCATATGCATAACATGGAATAAAATGACGACTCTTGTGTTACACCAGACTTGCCTCCAAACACACCCAAGCAGCTGAAGAATCCCAGCACAAGCAGTGTGTGAATGAGCTCCATACTGGAGGAAGGGGTAGAAAAAGTAATGATAAAGCCTGAGTGTAGCAGAGCTGATGCGAAAGGTTCATTTGCATAAACAGCCGCCGTCCTCTGCGCTTGGCAAATGATAGCGCCTTCCCTTGCCATTGATCGTTGTGGGCCTTTTCCATCGGCCTCTGTGGGCCTTTCACAGGCCTGAAACTGCTCTGGCTGCGTCATCGGCGCGATTTTGCCTCGAGAATGAAAGGCACATTAATTATGGCAGGATTAATTGCGCGAGTTTTGTCCCTCCACAACGTCCATTTGTTTTCTAGATCTCGTCCGTGATTTATGTAGTCAATCTGGGTCATGGAAGTATCACTTTGACACTATTTTTCTTTCTTTCAAAAAAGCTCGGAGGTGGAAAAACTTCATCCCAGGGATGGTGACTTCTTCTCGAAATTATGTATGCAACAACATACGCAGCAAACTCCTTTCTTTGCCAAGTCCCCATTATAACTGAGAGCTCTGACATTTTTTACTCAACAGCAAAACTGTTCTCTGCTCGTTGTTTCATTTTACTCTTTGAGAGGATTTGGATTAGGTCAATGAAGAAATGTTGTCACTGTTTCGGAGGTGTCAAAGAGGTTACTGCTGGCTGAGAAACAGTGCAAAAATAGCACAGCAACATTTTTCTTTCGTCCAGTCTACCACTGCGTGGGTTTTCAATGTCAACATCAAAAGAAGAGCAGAAAGAGTCGCTCTTTGGCAGACAAAACAAAGTTTGTTTCGAAATCTGGAGGATTTCTTCAAATGAACAGGAGAATCCAGAGCCTTGATCGTCAACGTGGCCAGGAACAAGAAGGACTTCCCGAAGAACTGCATGTACGCCTTGCATAACGTCCAAATCGTGCATGACTAAAGCGTAGTCTTACTGTGGACATACAGGGAGCTGCTGTTCCTTGTCTAGGGAAGTATCTACTGCCGTACATTTGCATTGGTGCTCAGACCCGGCTTGGCCTAGAAAGCAATCTCTGGCCTCTGACTTCCACCAGCTTAATATCTTCTTTCGCCTTGGCTGGCTTGAATACGTGTAACAACGTTCGGAGTGGAGAACCACAAACAAAAGCGACTGATAAGGCGAAAAGAGGTCTCTCGGCACCCAGCAAACAGGCGCTACTTTCCCGCTCTATGTACAGACACATGCGCGTGCGGACGTTCTGGAGTACCAACTGCGTACATTGTGGCACAGTTCGATATATTTCATCAACAAATGTCGACCTCTTTAGACACTTTTTGCTGTTTGCCTCCATTAATCATCATTGCGTGAAAGTCTTTAGGGGATAAATATTCCAACTCCACAGGCCCAACTCAGCTGTCCTGGCTAAGGAGGTGTCTTATTCGACCATGAGACAGCAAACAAAAGTCCACCAAGCGCACTAATTAAATGGAGTGGGGGGGGGAGCTTTTGTTTCTTGGAGCTTGGTGAGGATTACCGTGAGTGCTGGTTTCCAAAAAAAAGAAAAGATAAGACTTGACCCATCTTTGGCTCAAGTGGTCCATCCAAAGCAGATTCCCTGAGAGATTTTTCAATAGTCCACTGCCACGGACATCAGCTCTGCAACAAGCCCATCCCATGTTATCTGTTATGTACATGTACTTTGCTTGT
>JAAUXU010051854.1_pt1 | contig 17826 bp, 22 predicted proteins | sample 7278151 | NCBI WGS metagenome assembly JAAUXU01 (sample SAMN14350113, study PRJNA611818) | marine sediment metagenome | isolation source: surface marine sediment (1.8m) | place: French Polynesia: Moorea | collected 2018-08 | reverse complement strand
CTTTTGCACAGCTGTTTTTCAGCTTTACCAGCTTTTGCACAGCTGCTTTCCAGCTTTTGCACAGCTGTTTTTCAGCTTTACCAGCTTTTGCACAGCTGCTTTCCAGCTTTACCAGCTTTTGCACAGTTGTTTTTCAACTTCATCAGCTGTTTTTCCACTGCACCAGCTTTTGCACAGCTGGTTTTTTTAGTCTTACCAGGTATTGTTTGGCTGTTTTTCAGCCTCACCAGCTTTTGTGTGACTGTTTTTCAGCTTTGGTGGGAGACACCAAAAGACATTCACGTAGCGCTTTCTTTTGCTCTTCTTCCTACCCAACGAAGTGGGTAGCGCGTAAGCAACTCTGCTACTATGGCATTCTCACCCCGAAACAGGAAAGTATAGTATTGCTTTCTTATTTGGGACGAAAATAAAGAGCATCTCCTGGTTTGGGCGAACATAGTAGCGTGGTTGCATATTTTTGGTCTTTCAGTAACTGAGACAGTAACGATAAGATCTGGGGTTAAATATCTGAGGAGGCTGCTACTTCTTTACTCTCCCGTTTTCAATCCTCGGCGGGGGAATAAAGGACCACTATATTGCACACTTGTGAAGAATGTCTTTCTTTGAAATTACTTAAATAATGCGGTACTTTCTCTCCTCACTGATACGAAATCGCGACGATTCCATAGCGTAAAAAAATACCTTTTTTTAGAGTTGCTGCTGCGGGCAACGATGATCTCATGTAAGGAAATGAATGAGTGCTGGACTTGCAGATGAGTGACCGCATAAAAAATGAATGAATCTGCTCCAAAATGCTCGTTGAGAGGAAAAAAATCTGACATCTTCATTCTGTCAGAGGTTGGGAAAAATTACTTTTTTTCACTTAAGCAAAAGCTTTCGGGTCGTTTACTTTGTCTCTTCTCGTCCGAGCTCCTGTTTCCTCTCCCCCCCTCTCCTCCTCACAGTGTGAGCCACAAAATATGAAGCACTTAAGATGAGCTCACAAAGTTTCCACTCCCTCTGCCCTCAGCTACAACGTTGTTTATGGTGCGTAAAGGAGGAACCTATGGAGAGAGACTTCACAGCAGGTGTTTGCAATGCGAGTCGTGTGAGCCGCCAAGAAGCCGCAGACGCGGCCGGAAGAAGCGACCTCTTCTTTCAGCCTCACACTGTGCACACACTCAGAGAGGGGGCCTCGAGAGGTTTCTTCATGTTTTTCTTGCGCTTTAGGAGTACGTACATATTGGAAAGAGAGGAAAATTTCCATGTAAAATATGGGATTTCCTTGCTTTGGCACCGTGTATATAAAAAAAAGGAGGGGTTATGACAGTGTGAACCATGAAAATCAGTTATATACAGGCTGGGCCTGGCAAGCAGGAGGAGGAAACAGGGCCCATTTAAGGCACGAGACAGGCTCAGATGCTCAAAGTACCTTATTGACATATTGCTTTTTCGCCTGCCTCCACTCCAATATTAATCTTCTTGTCCATGAATCTCTGGAGTGGCGCTTTTTTTTGCACTCTATTTTTTCCAAATAGGTTGCATGTATTTTTGCACACTGCTGCGATGCACTTTTACCCCCTCTTTTAAGGGTCTTGCTGTGGCAGGTGACGACCTTGGCAGGCGTTCTCTTTATTCTCGGCTTCGAATTTTATGCTGTCAAGGCAGTTTAAGAGTTTTTGTATAGGAAGCCCCAAAAAGAGGGGAAGTATAAAAAGTGCATCTTTTCTTATTGGCAGCTGAGAATTGTGTGAAACCGCGTTATGAAACCCGATCCGTTGGGATATTAGTTGAGACAGACATCAAGGAGTAGGGGGAGGACCCAAATCGATGACAGCTTTCTCTGCTCTTCACCTGGAGAACAGGGTAGCAATCTCTCCTATAATAAGGCTCCTCATATATACAGGAGCTATAATATCGATCATAATGTTCTCTTTGTCATCCAGGGGTGCTAAAGGGAAAGGGCTGCCATTTTGCAGTGAGGGACCCATCTGAGTGACGCTTTTAGAACTTTATCGAGATCGGTCTGTAGAACTTCAAGCCTATATTTTAGAGGGATCAGCACCACCTGGCGAAGGGTCAGCTTCACAGTGGGCACTGTGACCATCCAGACTGACCTGGCAGGAGCTGATGCTGGGACTGCACTCCACCTCCTCGCTGTGACCTGGCAAGTGTTGGAGAACTTCTGCTCCATGATGTCCGAATCGGGCATCAAGAAGAGCAACTACACGGTGTCTTTTTGCTTCCATTTCACAAGTAGTCAGGAGAACAACTCATAATCTATTATATCAAGCAGTAGGACTTTATGTACTCTGTGAGTCTGTCTCCCTGCATAAACCAAGTCAAACTGTCTCTTAGATGGCATAGATGGCAGGGGGTCCAACTTTTGACTTGGTCCAGTCAGCTCAAAAGCTGGACATCCTGCCATCTATAGTGTGTGTGAGTGCCTGTCTGTCAGATTATGGGGACTACATAAATGGGGACCACATTGGCATGGTGTACATAGGCATGGAGTACATAGACAGGGGCTGCAGAGGCCGGGGCTACAGTGGCAGGGGCTACAGAGGCAGGGGCTACAGAGGCATGGAGTACATAGGCATGGAGTACATGGGCATGGAGTACAGAGGCAGGGACTACAGAGGCAGGGACTACAGAGGCAGGGACTACAGAGGCAGGGGCTATGGAGGCAGGGACTACAGAGGCACAGACTGAGCAGGATGTGACTTCATAGTTGGGGGATTCATCGGACCTACCAGCGAAGCGAGTCGGATCTGCGAGTAGAATTTTAAAAGGCTTCATAGAAGTCAGGGACGCCCCACAATTGCCTGATATACATTTCAAACAGTTCCATCAATTTGTCTTGCCGCTCATGACCTCTGTGTGTGCCTGACAACTGTCCTTACCTACAGCTGACCGCCATCTCCAGCTGGACTCCCCCTGGGAGGCTGGACCTCCGGTCCACATATCCACCTTGAGGGCCTCGAAGAGCCGAAGCCATACTGGAAAGATTCAACTGAGGATTAAACTTTTATGTGAGTGTGCAACAGGTGGCATTGTAAATGTATTAGCAATAGTGTCGCCAACGTGAGGAAGATCTAGCTGGCGGCCTCTTGTACAATGGACATGCTGGTAAGAGTCTAAATGCCATTTTTCGCCCAGCCTTTCAGGCCGTTGGCAAACCAGTCATGAACTTTCACACTGATTACGCGTACGCTGAAAGCACAAAAAGTTCAGACCTGGAAAAAAAGAAAAGTGGTTGAGGTTTTCTTGAAAAAAGTTACCTTGTTAAAAAACACACGTGCGCACAACAGGTGACGTCATCAAGTATTGTTCTTGGAAGTTGTTCCAGGAACAACCGTGACTCTCGCATGACAAAAGACTTTAGGGGAAAGTTTTTTTTCCTTCCATTGGTATTTCCCAGATTTCCCTGACTTTGCGACAGAAGAGTTCAACGAGAAGTCGCCGTCCCTCACCCTGATTTGGCTGCTCAATCTTAATTTTTGGGCGGATTCGCGCACCCGGAGAGTCAGTGAAAGGATCAGTGGGTGCAAGAGTGATAAATCATTTTGTGGATAAAGAGCTGCTGATAAGAAGAGAGCGCATTCGCACACGCACTCACTCACGAGGAAAAATACACACACGCCGCACGCGAATTTGCACGCAAATCCGCTCCTCAACACCTCCCTGTTCTCAGATGTTTGGACAGACGGACACCTATTTCAAGGCCTACCTTGTACTGTTTGCAAGGGAAACATATACAGTGTGTGTGACGCATTCTCTTCACGCAAATTCGCATGAAAGGAGGGCATCCTGAAGGGGTTCTTCCAAATCCTTCCTCGTACTGTTTGGAGGACAAAGATACGAGGAGTGTATGACATGTACTCTGAGTGCAAATTCGCATGAAATGTGTTTTCCAAGGCCTTCCTTGTACTGCTTGCAAGGGAAAGATACACAGTGTGTGTGATGCATACTCTGCATGCAAATTTGCATGAACAGCTACTCTTTAATTGTGTTTTCCGAAGCTTTCCTCGTACTGTTTGGAAGGGAAGGATACACAGTGTGTGTGATGCATGATCTGCATGCAAATTTGCATGAAACAGCTACCTTTTAAATGGCGAAGCTTTCCTCGTACTCTTTGGAAGGGAAGGATACACAGTGTGTGTGATGCATACTCTGCACGCAAATTCGCATGGAACCCCCCCTCTTCCCTCTTTTGGATATGTGTCCTGAGGCTTTCCTTGTACTGTTTGTCGCACAAACTCTTTGTACCAAATCTGCACGTGAATCTGCGTGAATGGAGCGTTAGTAGGCTTTCCTCGCACTGTCTGACGCATCTCCTTGGCTTGCAAATCTGCGCGAAAACAACCCTTTTTCGTCTGATGTTTGGACAATCGTTGAAGGCCGTCCTCGTGCTGTTTGTGAAGAAAAGATTGACTCCACTCACTGTGACCTTGTTCGTTCGCACTCTCACCCACCCACCCAAAAAAACTTGGGCAGATTGGATTGCGCTCAATTTGAGTAAGTTTTGCCAACTTGCGCAAAGATGCAAGAGGTGAAAGTTAAGTCAGAAGAAATCTTTAAAAAAAACTTTCCAAACTGTGTAAGATTAAGTATGCAGCCAGCCTCGCTCGCTGTGTGGAAAAAAATACTTTCTACAACTGGTATACAGAGAAACTTTCTGCAGCCTTTAAAAATGAATGAGGTGGGCGCGAGATCATGACGGCCAAGGCGGCCTTTGCCAACTGAGCCTTAAGGTGCGGTGCGCACAATGGAGGCCACATTTTGCCGGACCTCGCGCGCGTCGCGTCGAGATTCCCTTCCGCGTTCAGCCCGAACTTGGGAAGCCTCGAGCACAGTTTATGACTTTCCCTCAAGGGAGGAGGAGCGCATTTTTGTGTCGTCTCGAAAACTTTCGGCCTTCAAAGGCCAGAACCTCCCCCCCCCCCCAAAAAAAGGTCATGCTTAAGCGCGTCCTCGGGAGATGAGACCATTTGCATGCTTTGCACTCGCTCGCGCTCCTCTCACGCTTGGACAAGCGCGTGCTTCTCGAGCGTGATTGGGCGAATTTGCGCTGACGAGGCTCTTTTGGGCGCTAATGCGCCCAAAAAGTGGCCACCACCTTTTACTGGAGGCAATTTCGCGACTTCGCGCGATTTCCGCAGGAGATTTTTCTCTTGCCTCTCTCTTTGTTGGCCTCTTTTTTCTCGGTCGGATCCAAAACGCGCTCGTGGCCGATTTATTTTACGATGGTCGCTTCTCTGCCGCGATTTTCCGACTCCAACAGTGGCTCTTAAGGTCGCGTTTACACTCGGGTTTTTTCTTGCATGGGCAAAATTTGACCTGCAGGAAAAAGTAAATTGTGAATGAGGAAACCCAGGTTTTCCTTAAGTTTTTTGGGGGGCCAAAATGATGTACTAATTAGTATACGTAAAAAGCCCCGACAATTCTATGAAAAAGACCCCGGGTGGATGCGCAGACTTCGGCGCATCTTGAAACGCGCCACACCCACATTTTGGCGCATTGGAGAGGGAAAGCAGAAGCATCCACGCGTCCCCAGAAGGGCAGAGCGCAAATCTGGCTGCACGCGCGCGCGGCACGAAGCTCGCGCGCTTGTCCTCGGGCACGGAGGAGATGGCGCCGCCGATCGCGGCTGCCGTCGACCTCGTCCGAGTCATTGAGTGACGACAAAGCCGGAGGAAGCTTGGCTGGAAAACAATGACCAACTTTCCGTTGCCATGGGAAGAGAAGAGCCAGTCTGGAAAGTAGCTTTGGGATCGCGTCCCTGAAAGCTGCAAGGGCTCGGCCCAAGGGGGTGTTGAAAGGCTGATGAAAGTAGCGGTGACAGCGCTGGCGGCGAAAAGAAGACAACGAGGTAAGACTTTCCAGGCGCATACGTAGCTTTCCTCAGCCATAACGTTCAAGACGCTCATTGCTGCTGGGGCCTTGAAAGTGGGCACGAAAGTGGGCACGACCAACGATTACGCAGTGTGAGCCCAAAAAGAAAAAACAAAGGAGGCCTGAATTCCTCTCTGCTCTCATTGACAGAGAGGCGTGCACATGTTGCGCAGCACGTGACATTCCGGCGTTATTAAAAGTGCGGTGAGCATATATAGGTTGCAATAATATATATATATATTCTTGAGTGAGAAGGTGATGCTTTTCAGGCAGATCCCTAATTTTGCACCCTAGAAAGGGGTCAAACTCCGAAGGGCCAAATCGATCGATTCATCATCCTCAACTTACCTTCAGAAAGTCACTGAGAGTCACTCTGCACAAAGGAAGGAAATCAGCAGAGAAAAATTTCCCTGCCCCAAAGGCCTACTCGGTCCAGGCCTCTCGTGGGCCCGTTCAAAGGCCTAGGGAAAAAAACAGGACTCTTCTCTCGGCCAATTTGTAATCTTTCCCCCACTGCTTTTCTTCTTCGGCTTGCGGGACAACGACGACTGTGACGACGACGACGACGGCGACGACGACGGCGACGACGACGATGTCAGACAGAGAGAGAGAGAGAGAGAGAGAGAGCGCGTACGCACGTACACACGCGGAGAGAGAGCGAGAGAAAAAGAGAGGCCCTTTTCTCTCTCTCTCTCTAGGGGGTTCGGTCCGAAGTAAACGCCAGCACGCACGCACGCGCGCGCGCGCGCATGCACGTGTGTGGCCCAATGTGGGACCCCCAGGAAACTGAACTGCGCGCGTAAGTAAAAGGGAAAGCAGCTTGTACAACACTTAACAGGGTCGATTACACTTTTTTTTCCGCGGGATTCTGTGCGTCAGTAAGTAGTGACTTTCCGTCAATGGCCCAATCTGGATCCAAATGCTTCAAAATTTAGAGGGGGGGACTTTTTTGAGGCTCACACGATGCGTGAAAAGCCTGAAAATCTCTCACTCAGGACTGAGCGGGTGTCACAAAATCTTACACAGTTTGTTTAAGTGCCTCCATCTAAAAGCCACTGCTGCGTGTGCATTTTTTTTTGGCTCCTACGTCAGCCAAAAAAAAAAAAAGGATTCCTTCCCCCTGTGCGGTTTAGTGGCACATTGATTGAGTGGGCATACATTGGGTAGCCCTTTGTGCACACGTGGACGTCTGATACTGAAGGTCGGCTTGCACGAGACAACCTCGATGAGACAAGGCTGCACTCTAAAGGTTGGGGCTCGAAGGAAAACGCCAAGAAATGCACAAATGATTTATTCGAGTACGAGGCTTCATTCTTTTTTTCATTGTTTACATATTTTTTTACTTCTTAGGCAGGATATATTTAACATATGGGACCTCTACGTCCTCGCCGGTGTCGTCGTTGCAGCAGATCTCGAAGACGAGGGCACCCACATGCTTCGCCAAGCGCTTCTTCGACACGGACTCCACCACCCGAGACATCGGCATCTTCAGGCGCTCCTCACGCTTCTTGTCTGAAAAAAAAAAAAGAAAAAAAACATATACAATAGTTACACAATAATGGTCATGAGATTGCAATGAAAACTGTTCGCTCAATTCAACACAGCCAAAGCTGTTTATAAACGTCACTACGACTCCACGTCCAACACGTCAGATCTTCTTCTCTGGCAACCCTGTCTGAACCTTTGGCATCCAGCTGTAGCAGTACAGCCCACAGTGGGGGCTGCTGGCCGCAATCACACCCGTGGGCTCGTGCGACTTATACAGCAACAACAGCTGCAACAACAACAATCCCTGCCGACAAGGACGACTCTACTCTTGTTTTCGGTCTCGAGATGTGTGGGGAGCCAAAACTAAGTTGCCCTTAAATTGAATGTGGCACTTTTCACTCCATTTTGTCACCACGAGAGGCCGGAAAAGTATGTCCTGACATAAAAGAGTCATGACATAATACTACTTTTATCAACAATATGCGCTTTAGGCGGATTCGGCCGTGACTGCACTTGGTGCAGAAAGTGTGACATGATGCAGAATATAGTCAGTCAGGACAAAGAATAGAAGGAACTGCAGCTGCCATTTTTGACATCCAGAGAGATCTATTTTTTTTATTTTAGCAAAGATATTGCATTTTTCTTTCATCTTCCTGTCTCAGTTACTATCAGACTTCAACGCTTTGCAGCACGAAGTCCGCTGGAGGCGGGCAGTAAAGTGACAAAAAGGCGTGTAAAGCATTACTTTACCGCCCAGCCCAGGAGGACGCGGGACAGTGCAGAATTAAATGCATGAGGCCGCCAGATAAAATGGAAAGTGAATGTAGCTTGAGAAATGGTGAAGACAGCCACAGCTATGACGACGGGCTCGGCTTCGACGACAGCACCAGCTATGACAATGATAAAACAGGCTTGTAACAAAAAAATATGCAATGTTGAACTATAAACATCGTGTTTATAAAGAAGCACGATGTGCACAACTTTGGCTTTAAAAGCTCTTGGGGCACGACATCCGCCCCCCCTTCGGGCCATTAATGCCCCTCGAGCTTCAAAATGCAAAATCGTGTGTAATTAGTTTCTTTACGAGAGCGACGTATTTATTAATTCATTACAGAGACCAAAAAACTTAACGGATTGGTTAATACACTTGAACAAGTCACTGCTTCGACACGACTGAATGAAAGTGAGTGCATATCACTTTGCCAAAAGCTGAGTGAAAACGTATTTTAGGCTTAAAAAATTTCACGTATTATTCCGCTCTCCAGGCGCCATTATAATGCTTTCAGAGTTAGCATGATAAGGGGAGCAACCATTCTACAGCTTAAGTTCTTTTATCCCAAACACTGAACTGTAAATTCTTCTAAAGTAGACACCCAAAAATGTTCGGGCCTCTGTTGAGGATGAATTTGTTGCGAAAACCATGGAATTTGCAATTTGCGTCAACACGTTTAATTTAAGGCCCAATTTGCATGGCCTGACAGCAAAGGGGCAGACCTAACACTGCTCCTTCAGATGCCTGACATCACTGTTGCATAATATCGACCTGAATAAGTGTTATAGACTTAAACATTTCACCAGACTGGTCTACGAACTCTCGGCTTCATGTGTTATATGACTTAAAAGCAGAGACGGATCGTGCAACTTTTAAGCCGCAAGGAGAGATTAAGTTTTTATCTTCATTATAATGTTAGGAGTAGGGTGATGAGAACAAGCCATGAATTTGTGAGAGGCTCAAAGTAAGGTCTCTCATTGCCAGATGTCATTTGTCATAGGCATATTTTAAAGCAGGCACAAGGAATTTCTACTCCACATTTCTTAATGTCTGTTCTTTAAACTCCACATCACATGACTGCAGTGGACAGCTGGGAATTTCCCCAGCCTTAGGAAAACACTTGTGCACCAAGTGTCTCCCTGATCCTCGACCAGACCTGCACTAGTGATCTCGAGAAGTTCTGCACGTGCAAAACTCAAGGGGATCGAGCGCACTGATCCAGTTTCCTCTCCCCCCCTCCTCTTACTTAAGATCAGGGGGAATTGCATCAGGTGGTACGAATTGCCTGACCCCGATGAAATTTTCGCTAGCAAAGATCTAATGCTTGGTCAGCAATCAAAATATCCTCATCTGGCAACTCACACAAAGTGGAGAAAATTGCATTGTGCTCTCGCATTTGTTCAAACCACTTCGTGGTTCACAAGCTGTAACGGAATAAACAAGTGGCTTTATGTTAATGTTATATTATTTAACAGAAGGGAAGCCGTTGCTTGGATATCGATTTGGTGGGGCAAAATGTCAAGGCCGCGCTGCGGGCTCAAACACTTCAACTTTGAGAGAGGTGACGAAGGTTCAGTCTGCTCAGCCAGACAATTATGGTAACTCACTCGGAGGCATGAAGTTGCTGTACAGGAGGCAGGCGCCCTGCGAGATCATGGTGATCTCGAGTCTGTGGTCCTGCTTGAAGTGCTCGAGGAACTCCTCCAGGGTCATCTCTCCGCCCTTGCAGTCGATGGGGATGCAGTCCCATAGGGTCCACTCGCGATCGTAGAACTTGGACACGGGCGCGGGCATCGGCTCGGCGAAGGACAAGAAGGGCAGGGCCTGGAAAAGGATACAGGAATGAGAGGGGAAAAATGGGCTTTGGGTCCTCAGAGTCCTCCATAACTGTGCTTTCTCTAGGAAAAGGGTTGACGTTTGATTGATCCAATGCCCACCCAAAAAATTACCTATCATTCACACCTGACTTTCACTCGCGCCACTGGACAACGAACGAAGGAAACTTTCCACCATCATTGGAGACCCAAGAAAGACTTTCCTCCACTCATTCTGTATATTAATGAAGCTCTTTCCAGAGGTGCTTGCCAAAAGTGGCGAATCTTCAGTAATTGTGCGAGGAGCTTTTTGCTCACCCTGGGAGACTTTCAGGACAGCCTGGAAAGGTTGCCACTGGAATTCCAGGGAGGAGTCCTGAATGCACTGACTGACAGCTTCAACAGCTTCTGGAGCGAGCGAGCGAGCCAGCCAGCCAGCCAGCCAGCCAGCCAGCCAGGGGCTGATTGCCCAGATAGAGGAACGCTGTGACAACATATTCAGCAACGTCACGGTCATGCTCGGCTTGGATGACGTCTCCCACGGGTGCAGGTCAGGCCTGAACTTGGACCTCCAGTAGAGAAGACCCAGTGTCTATTACACAGTTTCCAATACTTCTTCAAAGCTCTTTGACTACTTCTCAATAGAAAATCCACTTCATCCGGTGTCTTAATTTGCATTTATAATGTGTGGAGGAAGAGTCTTTTCAGATTTAAATTACTTCATCTTCCCTGGCTCTTTTTGTTCTCATCAGACCTCGAAGGTTTCTTCTTTCTTTTCTGCCTTTTCTTTGTTCCCAACTTTTTTCTTCTATCACAGACGGACCTCATGGGCCCTCAAAAGGCCCAGACTTGCCAGGCCTCAGCTGCTGCTGCTGCTGTCAGGCCTCAGACGTCGAGAAAATAAAATGCGGGAAAACATCCTGAGGAATATTTAAAAAAGGAACTTTCCTCAACTTCATGTGGAGACCTTTTTGAGCAGTTTTTACCTTCACATTTCCTTTTTCTTTTCGTTACTGAAACCACTCCTTTAAAGTCTTGAAAAAACCCCGCCGAGAGATCCTCTTAGCAGCCGTTGATCCAGCCGAGTGGCCCTCGTACAGGGTGTGACAGGTGAATCATTTTCCTCCCCAACTCCAGTCCAAGCCCAACATGGAGGCCACTGAGGAATTCCCTACCTGTCCATCTAAACGAAGTCACTCCCTTGCTCAGTGCTAAGTACTTCATCTTGAGAAAAGTGTCGTGTTCCGTCAGCCTCACCCTGTAGCCCTCGAGGTGGAAACACGACCAAAAGCAATTAACTAATGTCTAACCGAGAGCTGCCTTCGGAAGTGTGATGAGGACATGGGGATTTGCAGGCAAATTTGCTCGGGGGAAAACGTTATCTGCGAATGTCATGACTACTTTGATGAATCGTGGTGTCTCTCTAGCCATTACTCGCAATTAATCGTCGTGACGGACGACTTTTACTATTGTACCCTTATGGATCATCAAACTTCAACCCTTCTAATACGCGGGTAGAAGCGGACGCAAAAAAGTCCTTCGCTTTTCATAACTCACCAGGTTGGCGAAGCCATTCTTGAAGTCCTCTCTCGTGTTGTGCCCCTGGATGACCTTGTACAACTCCAACATGATGAGTCCGGACACCAGGCTCGTCGTGGTCGCGATGGCGGGGATGATCCTGCCAGCGATCAGCTTGGATTTATGTCTGGAAGCACGAAAGCTTACAAGTACATACACCAATGTACAGCGCCTAAAACTGCCGCAATAGTTTTATTCTATTCCACGCTTTTACCTGTCGGCAGGCGGGATCGAGTAATTCTCTGCCCTCAGGTTGGACGCGCTGACGATGAAGTCCATGTGGCCGTTGGAGTCGTCGTCCTTCTCGAAATCCAAGGGGTTCACACGCAACTTCCCGCAGTCCACGGATTTGAGAGCGGACTTCAGGTCGTCCAGCTATTCATCAAGTAACGATCAATCATTAACGTCATAACTTGAAGAACATCAGTATTTCACACTCACGTGCTCTTGGTCAGCATTGACACCCTGGTTGGCTATTGCCTCAGCCTCGGCGTCATTGGCTGCAATCTTCACGCCCTCCTTTGGGGTGAACTCGGGCACCTGAACCCTCTTGAGAATGTTCAAGACCTCGTCCCTATCCTGGCTGCCCTTAAGATGGAAAACCTGGACAGCAGAGAATAGATAAATAAAAATGCCCTAAATTGAGTCAGAAAGCACCCACTCACCTCTGCCCTGAGGTTGGCGGCCGCAACCACGAAGTCCATGTGAAGCGTGAGACCAGTATCGAAGTAAATGGGCTTTGGGCACCTTTTGGGACCAGACCAAAAGTCTTGGCCTGTTGAAGTCTTCTGGTCAGGTGGGAAGTTGTGGAGCAGCTGTTTGATCTATCAGGGAAATATGAGGACTGATGAACACTTTCAAGGTCGTCATTCAGACACCACGTTGACCAAGGTAGGTGCGAACGTGCATTGGAAATTTCCTTCATTCTCGTGGTTCCTACCTGGTTGTGGAATAGTTCCTGGAACAGCAACCTTGCCCATGCTACGCAGTCGTCGAACGAGTCGGGCTTCTCGTCCACTAGCAACGCCTTCACGATCTCTAGCTTGTCCACGGCCTGCCCAAGAGGGTATGAGGCGAGTACCTGCAGAAAAACAGGAACAAATTTCCTCAGGATGAATTTCCCTTAGGCTTCTCTCACAAAAAGACCTTTTCTAGAAACTTGGGATCAGCGGTGAAGCCCTTAGCGGCCTCTGGGCCGTCTGTGAAGGCCCCCTCGAAGTAGTCTCTCGCCCACTGAAGGGTGTGTTCGATCTGGTTTGGGAAGTTCTTTAGGGTGCAGATGGGGATGGACTTCTCCGGAGGGTCCCTGGACGACGAGTACGACTCCGTCAAGTCTGAAGAAAAAAATTCGTCTAGCTGTCCGACCAAAACTTCCAGACACCATTCTTTCGCTCACCAGGAATGACCACTTGCGTGTTGCCCTTGGTCCCCAGAGTGCCGGACTCCAACAGGGGTAGTCTGTAGTACACGCACCGGCGGTCCATGTAGGTCCTAAAATTTTCAAAAAGTCACGACAAGCTTTCCTCCAACTTATCATGGACTCACCTGGCCTCCACATTGTCCAGGGCGTTGGCGACGCCGTCGAGGGCCTCGAAAAAGGAGTCGTCGTAAGTCGACTCGGTCTCGGGGCCAACCCGGTCTTCTTTGGATTCCACACAGACATCGGGGTTCATGGCCCGGATGGCAGCGGCCGCAGTCGACGACTTTGCCTTATTCACATCCCACATTCTGGAAATTGACGGTGCTTTGTGTGCGAGCTGCACCAATCAGGGGTTCTCCTCTACTACTTGCCTGAAAAGGAACTGCCTGCAGAGGTTGCTCTTCTCGATGATGTCCATGTCGGTGACGACGATCTTGCCGCCGTTGCTACCGATACCCATCATGGCGAGATTCTTCAGGATCTCGCAGCCAATGGCACCGGCGCCGACCACGAACCAACTCTGGCGTTGAAGCTTGGCCTGGAATTGGCTCCCAAACACCGCGATCTGACCGTCGTACCTGAGAAAGGACAAGAATAGCCATTAATTTAAGGCAATAGTACAAAAATCCTCTCCAGCACGAGTTCTGAGCAACCTACCGCGATCCCGTGGGCTTGCACTCGTCCTCAGTGGGCCACTTCTCTTCCCTGGGCAAGCTCTCCAGAGCGTCGAAGTGCATCCACTGACGGATCGGCATAAACTTGCCGCTCACCCCCTTAAGCACTTCTTGAGCCACGAGGCCACCTGGAATTTTTTTTAATTTCTTGCTATTTAAGTAAGGAAATAGAAACTTTACATCCTTGAAAGTCAATCAAAAAGTCCCTCAAGGCCAGAAAATCTTAATCTTTCACACACTCCAGAAACTCTGTTATAATAAGTCAAAAAGTGGAAGGACTTGAAAGACGAGAAAAGATTTGATCCCCCTCCCCCCTTCAAAGAATCCTCGCTCCTCGGGATTCCCCTCAGTTCTACACTTGAGGATTGTTATGAGAAAGTCATACAGGGATAAGTAACAGTGATTCCCAGTTTTACTTTTCTCAAGCATTATTTGAGATTTAACGTCTGACCGAGTTGTTCAGTCAAAAATGTAGGGGAAAAATGATTTCTCCTCACCCACAGCAGCGCAGACCGGATTGACGATGCCGGCGCAGATTGAGGCGAAGATGCCGCAGAGTTTCCGGTCCAACTCGACGTCGATCTTCTCCCTGGCGGCCGCGACCGCCGCCATTTCCACGAACTCCTCGCGGTCGGCCTCGTTCCACGGCCGCGGCTTGCGTCCATCGTGCTTGGCTGCGAAGTCGCTCAGAGCCAAGTAGCACGCCTGAACGTACGTCAGAAATATCGTTTTCAGCACGTTATGCATCAAGTAGGCGGTGACCCAAAGACCTCACCTGGATATTCAGCGGTCGGTCCATCTTGGCGAAGTCCGTGCAGAGGTGGTCCTGGGCGGCCAAGCACTCGGACATGGGTTTGAAGGACACTGTCTGAGGCACCTTGACCTGCGTAACCAGCAAAATGTTGTCAAAAATGTAGCCAAAAGCTTAGCTAAGTCAGTGGGTACCTGAGTGGCGATTCCTCCTTTCCTGTATTTCTCGCCTTCCGGTAGCTTCTCCTTGGGGATCCTGAAGGTGTAGGGCCCCGTGACCTCGATGGGGATGGCGCTGGCCTCGTTGAGGCCATTCAAGCCCTCTACCTCTGAGAAAGTGATCTGATCGCCGTCCTCGAAGCCATGCCTGCAGTTCAACGTTTACTCGGGGTTAAACACTCATTTCCTCCTGTAGGCTGACTTTGTCGAGATCTGGGTGGAGCAACAGTCTGTTGCTTCACTGCATTAACATTGACCGACCTTTGCTCGTCCCTGCAGGTGACGACCCCGTCCTCGTCGATGTCTTCGACGGGCGCACTGATTGGCTGCTCGCCGTTGACGTCGGAGACCTCGAAGGCATCGCCGAAGTCGTTAAAAATGATGGCGAAGAGTCCGGGGCAGCTGGCAGCCGTGAACTTGGCCTTGCGCTGCCGCGCGGCCGCCGCCAGCTCCAGGGCTTTGGCGGCGGCGAGATCGCACGCAACCACGACGTCGCAGCCGTCGACTACGGCACCCAGGCTCGTCACAGCGCTCACGTCCACGTTGGCGTTCAACTCCTTCATCTTAGACAGGATACACTCGGCCCTAAAAACAAGAAAGCAAAATTGAATCATGGTCCAATTGAATGAGGTCAAAAGTGACCTCAACACAAGTGATTATTTCACTTCAAGAAGCTCCGGACTGTGAAGCACTTGGCGACCATCAGCAATCACCAGACCGGAACATTGCATCTTATTACACGAACAGTATTTTTCCATATAATTGAGGCATTATTTGTGGAGAAAACATAATTTCCTATTTTTCGGGTGTAGCGCACCAGTCCATACCTAAGCTTATGCTTTACATCCATCAAAAGGAGACTTTGTCATGCTGAGGGTTTTTGACTGGGTTCAGGCTGAAAAAAGTACTCGCTCATGAGAAGACGGAAAGAAATCGACATTTGCCCACAGGTATCTGATCAACCCAAAGCCTGACTTTCTTGAGCCATCCCCTTGTCAGTTTTGAAAGATTGGAATAAACGAATCAGTTGCACGATCATTTCAAAATCACTTTTATGCAACATTTCATTCAACTGAAGCACTTAAAAAAAGTTTGTATGACTGAAGTTTTAAGCCTCTACTTTCACCCCAATTTGTCTGTCAAGCCCTTCATTGCCTGTACTTGCTGTAAAGACCGTGTGAAGACCTCTCAAATTAGCTCCAACCACTCTTTTTAAAAGCCCTTCAAAATGACACAAAGTTTTCAAGTGAAACTTCTGCAAGTTTAAGGTCTACTTGCTGCTGAAGTTGATCGTGCTGCAGCAGCACACATTTTATCGAAGTAGCCCGCTTGGATAGGACGCAAATTTGCTTGCATCTTGTCGTATCAGAGCGTTTAAGTCAGGCCCACAACTTCAGGCCCTCGTGAACCAAGCTGAGCCCAGACTTGATGCAGCTTTCTGCGAAGACGCTCAAAGTTTACAGGGACTGAGGAAATACAGGTCTAGAGTGTGGATCGCACGCAGGCATATGTTGAAAGTCCAGCAGCAGTCGAAGAATTCTTAACATATCTATGATAGCAAGTGGTAACTTCAACTTGAAGTTCTTCAATTTTTCAGTCATTCATCAGCTGTCACTGTACCATACACCTGGACCCTTTTGCCCCACTGTAATGTACAATCAGGATTAGGAGTGGATGAGATATTCTCATTAGTCCGAGACTCAAATGAGTGAGGAAGATTAACAGTTCATTCTTGATGAAACCGAGTTCTTGTTACTTGATCAAAAGACAACTTAACGACGTGGCATTACTACAAAATATATAAAGCAAACAGTTCGTCTATTTTCGCCAAAAAAAGTATTTAATCAAGAACATCCACCTAAATTGGTGCCAACTTAAATGGTCACTTTCGGCTCTGCAGCGTCATCGGGACCAAAAACCCTGCTAACATGATGATACCGGGCGTGGTGGCCTCCAATGGCACGAAAATGCCCCCTCATTTCTTCCCAGAGGGGCTAAAAAATTGGGCCCCAAGAGTACTTGGACATCATCAAGAAGGAAGAGAACTCATTGCTGGATAAGGACTCTAAGACACTCCACATCTAGCAGCTTTGTAGAGAAATAATTCAGGTATTTCTGCCACATCCGAAGTTACAGACTCAAGTTGTTCAGCCAACTGTGTGAAGTTGAGGCTGGACACGAGACTAACGTACATAAAGTATGCGAACAGGTACATTATCATAAAATCGAACTATTGTATTATAAGATGGCTTAAGACCTTAGAAAAGTATCGTGAATAATCCATAGACCTCTAATAATTCACAAACTCTTCAAGGTTGACTCCATTCCCTCTGAAGGCATATTAAAATTTCAATTCGTTTTTTACTCCCACACACGATGATGGTTGATTAGCAGCCAATGTATCACATATTCACATATCACATATTATTAAGTGCGACAAATGAATATTTGGCTATCATTTCCCTTCTTCTTTAAACAAGTTTTAATACATGTTTGAATTTTAGGCATCATCAAATTTCTATATTTCCAACTTAGTTCAAGCTTTCCTGTACTGAAAAGTCAAGTGGTCCCTGTTGGGATTGGCAGGCCTTTTAACCAATTCCCTCAAACACTTCATGCATGCAAGACTCGACCCATTTCTTCACCAACACTTTGTGCCTTTACTAGGTGGGAAAATGATCAGTAAGCAAAACTGTCATCAATGTCACACTTATCACATGCGCAAGATTCATATATGTGAGACTAGCAGAGGTACCAGGTGTTGTGGGTTATTCTCAGATCAAATTAAAAGTTGCAAAGCTGTGTGTGTCTGTTTCACACCCTACACCATCCACAAGCTCCACCCAATCATCTCTTTTGTTCAACTTTTTTGTTTTTACTTTGGAAACTATCCATTGGGCTAGGTCAAAAAGGGGTCTATTTTGGAATTTGCCTTGAGTGCACTTGGGGTTTCTTGCGTGATGTCAAATGAAGCTGTAGTCAAATACATTTGGAAAAAAATTGCATTTAGCTTTGCCGCTCGCAAGATGAAGTTCTACTACACAAGTTCAGTACATAAAGAGGTGTTGAGATTTTAAAGGCTGTGGGACAAAGCTGCAAACACTTCGTCTTCCATTATTGTTTGAGACCACTTCACTACAGCATCTAGAACCTAACCAAACAGGTCCAAATTTAAAATGTTGACCTAACATGCTTATGTACTGGGTCTGGAAATCTTTAAATGATTTGAGGCAAAGG
>JAAUXU010148750.1_pt1 | contig 17827 bp, 21 predicted proteins | sample 7278151 | NCBI WGS metagenome assembly JAAUXU01 (sample SAMN14350113, study PRJNA611818) | marine sediment metagenome | isolation source: surface marine sediment (1.8m) | place: French Polynesia: Moorea | collected 2018-08 | reverse complement strand
TCTTCTTATCCTCCAACTCGCGCTCCTGGAGACGCTCGATGACGTCTTCCATGTCCGCCTCCGAACGCACGTGGGCACCGCCGCGTGACCCCAGCCGGTGATCCCGCTCCTTATCCTCGCGCTGCTTGCGCAATTCCGGGAAGATCTTCTCGTAGAGTTCCCTGGCGCGGACATCGCGTTCCTTACGTCGACGCGACGACTCCACGCGCTCCACCTTCTTGGCCCAGTTGGACTGCAAGCGCGCATACGTCTCCGTCAAGTAGCGCTCGCGCGTCTCGCGCTCCTCTGTGCGCTTGCGGAAGAACTCGACTAAGCGCTTCTTGAACACGTGATGACTGCAAGAGACGAAAACATGAATTAAGTGAGCTGACTAACTCAATTATAATGTTTCATACTTTCTCTTGTTATCATGGTAAAGATCTGTGTCCGAGGGCTGGTTGTAGAGAGGCAAGTCGTTGAGAGGAGCCAGCTTCGCCAGAGAAAGATGAGAAGTTCGAGCTCTTTTCTACAGAGAGAGAGAGAAAAAGGTTTTGATATATATGACCAAAGACAAGTAGCATCACAACTTGGATAGTTCACTTCAGTTAACGAGCAAAATCTCCGTCGAACAGCAGTGAAGTCTTTCTATGTACCAGTATAATTAATGTCTAGATTTATGCATCTCTAAAGTTGTTCTATATAGGCATGGCACGTCAAAGGGAGACCTACTGGTAAAAGATCCATTGTATGACTTGGACTATGACCTCCACGACGCGGTACAAACAACACAGTAGAGTCACTTTTTTTTTTCAGGACGCAGCTCCATTCAAAGATACGATAGTACGCTGCAAGGAAATGTTGCTGCGTAGAACCTACGCTTCGCGGGTCCGAGGTCCGAAACGTTTAGGAACCGTGTTTTCTCTCTTTCTTACCCTATTCTCGGCGTAGATGAGCTGAGCGATGCTCTGATTCTTGGCTCCCCTTTCCTCTTCTTCCAGACCACGAGCCCCGGGGACTCCGGGAGCTCCAAGACCCTCGCCTTGAGACGAGGAAGACGCCTTGTTGGCTCTGCACTTTTCTAACTCCTGCTGCTTCTTCTTGAGCTTGGCTATCTGCGATTCCGCCTTGGCCATCTCACGGTCCACTTTGGTGATCTTCTGCAGAAGGTCGTCTTTGGTGGACTTGAGCTCGTCGCGCTCCAGCGAGGGAGCCTCGGGGCCGGTCGGAGAGATCTGTTCGACTTGAGGGTGGTATCCAGATTCCTAAAATGGTAAGTAAAGTCATTAGAATAGGTGCATCTTCACGCTTAGTGTGCGTAAGGAATAGCTATGAGATCGGAGAAAGCCCGAGGCACGCTGAAGTTTTCCCTGAAAAGTGTACGATAAGGCGCAGAATGTGCTCTCAAGGTATGCGCCACTCTTTAAGATGGAACTGCGTAGAGTTCAGGGCAGTAACTTCGTACGTCAATATGTCAAAAAAATGATGTCGGCTTTTAAATTCTCTGTGCATGCGAGCAAGCATCTTCTGACTATGTCGTGCAGGCATCTGATCACACTTCCTGCCCCTGAATACTTATTGGTGCCATCTCCGTTCAGGTTTTGTTTCGGATTCTTCACTAGATAGTGCTGTGCAGGGGCTTTTTCAAGCCGATATCAATTTCTCGACATGCCGTGCTGCATGTGCGTATCGATAGCACAGCAAGTGCACGTACAGGAACAGCGACTTGCACACATGCGTCTGCCGTACACTGCGTGCAGTGTTGATACACGAGGAAGGACATGTGGTGAACGTATGTGATGGACCGCATGAGGCTCAGCGAGCGCGTCACGACGAGCACCATCGCCACGTCGGCATTGCCGAGAAATTCGCTCGACATCTACGCTCAACTTCTACGCTGTCCTCATCCATGCACGTAGCGTACTTTGTACTTCACTGAGCGAACAAGATTACAAATATTTAATAATCCGCTCAGCACAGCTTGTCGGCTGTGTTGAAGAACGTGCAGATCGATAAAAACAGACTTGTGTATCACAGAGCAGCGAGACTGTTATTACTCGGCTATTATTACTTTTTTGGTTCAATTTCGTTTGAATTATTGATTGCACTTGCTGGCAGCCCGTGACTAAGTACAAATCAATATCAAACGTCCTTACTACGGACTGACTGTTGTATATTTAACCAGCGAGTGCTAATGCGGCAACTTCTGCAAGAGCCTCCCTCCGTAGTCACTGCATAGAGGCGGACATCGTCGAGTCCTGCGCGTGTGTGCGCAAGGGCAAATGTGGAATGGACAGAGTCATTAATCTATACCTGGAGCACTCCCGATTGCGGCGCACAAGTGTCATGATCATGACTCAACACGAGACAGATAGCTTAATGGCTCATTGGAGGAGAAAACGTCTTTAAAGTAAACACGAGACTCAGTGCGAGGCTTTTCTTTCCCTTGTCCTGATCGAATTCTACTTGATTTTAATTCCTCACCGCGTAGACTCTGAATGGGGGATGGAAATTTGCAAAAGCTGCAGACTATCATCTTTATCGTCGTGGCAAGTTGCTCTATCTCATTCTTTGCATCCACCCTGCCAAAGTAGAAAAAAGTTTAGCTCGGTGCTAGAAGAAAGAAGAGTAATGCATCACCAAAACCTGGCAGGCGCCAATTCTTTTTGATCCGCAACTACACGGAAAGAAAAGTCTTACTTGCAAGCATACGTATGAAGGGTCTGAGGAAAAATGATCTTGGCTATCTTCAATGCGTCCTCAGTCTAATACAAAAGCGAAATAAACTAATAACGAAAAGTGTGGTGACTTTTTCCGAGACACACACACCGCAAATATTCGCGTACACTCACAGTCTACGCAGCCAGCTGCATCTCGCCCCTTTGTCTCTCAAGACTGTCTCAAAGGTAAGCACGCACTTCGGCCTGATGTGGCCAAAGCTACGTGCCCCTTGTCCCTCGTGCCTGCAGCTGAGAAAAAAGCCTGAAAGCTTTTCCTCCTCTCTCCCGCGTCGAAGATATCCGCACCATTGATCGCTGCGAAACTCGTCCGACGATAGCTACGACCCCGCAATCTCAGCCGAGGCCAACAGCAACAACAATAATGCTGCTGCTGCGCCCACGTCCAAGTCACAGAAATTTTGGCAACGTCCGCTCATTCTTTCATTACTTGGCCCATTGCCAAGCTCGTCCGGCTGCATGCAAGAGGCCAACAACGCCAGATTTTCCCCCCTTCTCCAGTCTTGGTGCTTCGCCGCGTAGCAAAGGCCGTAAGAAGGCTAAGAAGTCTGCATACGCTTTGGCTGCTGCCAGTGGCGACGGAAATTCCGACCCACCCCCCTCCCCCACTTCTGGGAATGATGACCCCCAGAATCTCTTTCTGCCATAAATTGGGACCTGCCATGAAGGCGACTCCGTAGAACCTACCTCTTTCATTACGCTTACACAAGCACTTCTACTACGTCATAACGACTGATGCAAACAGATCCGCGTTTACATTCATACGAGAGGGGGTATTTGGAAAAGCAGGCGCGTGCATTTTATCTCCTCGCTTGCAGCATTCAGTTATCAAGCAGAAAATCGGGTCACAAAAGCTAGAAAGACAGGCAATTTGTCCTACCTTCACAGCGGATTCCCTCGTGTCGATGGTGAGCGGCGTGGAGAGCGCGGCCACGGGATGACGCGTCGAGGCCGATCCGGTGGCTGCTGGAGGCGGCTGAGGCGGCGGGTGGCTGCCTCCGGGTGCACCAGATCCCAGGGTGTACGTGTTGCCACTTCCGGCCACAATGAGGTCGAGCCGCGGTCGCTTGCTCTGTCCATGGAGGTCCGCAGACGAGGCGGCGGCTGCTACTGCGGCGGCGGCAGACGTAGACGACGCTGCAGCAGCCGGGTGCAGAGGTAGCTGCTGGATAGCAGCGTGCTGTTGTGCCGCGGCAGCCGCGATAGCGTGCTGATGAGCCGCCATCATTTCCAGGTACGAGGCGTTATCACCGCTGCAACGGAAGAAGAATCGGTCATTCGCCTGCACACGTGACCACTGCACACGCACAAAGCTCGGACACCTGATCCAACCGCCTGCACACAACAAAACTCAGCTTTAACGATACGTACAAATCATCCACTGATGCAGACAGCGAAAAAGGCCGGATATTACAGCAAATGAAGTCGTACAAACTTCTCCTTCGCGCCTCCTGAAACAGCAAAAAGGATGCCTCCTTTGATCCCATTTGACTACAATCGAGAATGCTCGATGCTCACGCAGCCGGTGACGAAACTGCTGCTGTAGTTGCCGACTCGAGCGGAGGCGACGGTTCCCGAGTAACATAAAGCAGTATCAGAGGATGAAAGTAAGGCAGTACATAAGTACGAAAAAGGATTCATCCGTCAACAAAAGGGGTGGGAGGGGGAGAAAGAGGAAGAAGAAACACAAAGCCACTGATCTCCCATGTAGTGCAAAGCGCGCTGCTGACCTTGTTCGCCTAGCCACCGTTGAAGAGGTTGATGGTGAAGATCTAGTCAACAGTCCCGACGCCAGAGGCGGCGGCGAAGAGATAGGTCTGACGTTCGCTCGGCGGCTGGCAGCCGCCGTGTAAGTGCTGCCGGCACCGGCACTGTCGTTGACGCTAGGCTTGTGCGAAGTCGTCGATGCCGCCTCCGCGACCACCGGGCTGTGCCACGAGGGAGGTGGCTGTGACGGCGGCGGCGGTGGCGGCGCGGACGCAGAGGCGGCCGCCGCGGCGAAGGCCGCAAAGTGCCTCTGATAATGTGGTTGGTTGCTCGAAGAGGTGGTCGGGTGGGTGACAGCGCTGGAGGAAGTGCCGCTGCTGCCACGGAAAGGTTAATAAGACAGGCAAATACTCAAGATAGCCAGTATCGCTGGACAGCGCCAAACCAAGACCTACCGTCTACTGATATGAAAGACAGTGTTCGCTCGTAGTGATAGCTAAAGAGTCGTCTAAATACCTTGCACCAGTCATGAAAGTCCCATTCACTGACCTGTAGAGTGACTGCGGCGTTGGCTGGAATTGTCTAAGCGTGATTCTCGGCGGCGTTGCCGAAGAGGTCGGACCTACGGCTGAGGGCACGCCAGCCTGAGAGGGACCGTTGCTTCCTCGATGATCACTTGGCTGAAACGAAAAGAAACCGAGAATGAATGAATGCTAAGTACAATGCACGACTTTTTTTTTTTTTGTCCAGATGCGTTTTCTTCAACGGACACAGTCGTATTCACTCAGGCTTTGCTTCAATTGCTCGAGGCTCAGCCCTCGTGCAAGATGCACCCATCTGCCACCATTTCGACCTAGGCGCTCTGGCCAAGGATGGATTCTACGCGGTCGGTCGTACAGTACAGTACGTGCAGACCTGCTTCAGAGGCCAAAAAAAAAAAAAAAAAAAAAAAAAAAAAACCACCCAGACTAGCAAGTGGCATCCGAACAGCACGGGGGCCGCACATGCGTATTTATTATTACGTGCACTTAGTGCAACAACTTAACTTTTTTTTGCTGCGTTTGACAGCTGTTTCTGAGCTGCATTGCACAATCCAATTGAACTCCCTCCGGGATCCCCCTCCTTCCCAAAGTTGGCCTCCTTGCTGGCAGACATCAAATATTCATAGTGCGTGTGCAAGTTGTGCCTGACCCCAAAAGCCCGAAGTGTGCGCTCATTACTGCGAGCAAGAAGAAGAAGAAGAACAAGAAGGAGGAGAAAGAGCAGAAATATCAACGTGAATACGCAGTTTGCGGCCAAGGTATTTGGCTCCTTCCTCGAGCTGTACTCCATTTTACCCTCCCCTGCCCTCTTTCCTACTGGTCAGGAAGATGGAGAAAAAGTGTCCAGCAGGGGAGATGAGACGATCTGACCGGCTTTTCCAAGCCAGCGATTCTACGTGGGGGCAAAGACAGGGGCAAAGACAGAGGCAAAGACGGAGGCAAAGGCAAAGCAAAAGCAAAGTCAGGAGCATTGGACAGAAATGTTCTTCCTCTCCATCTGCGCGGACGCACAGAGCGAACAACTGTTCACACAGAGAGAGAGAGAGAGAGAAAATTTTAAGGCCGCCTTCGCCACGACAATTTCTCAGTCGAGCGAGCGCCAGATTTGCGTCACGCACATTCGAGTGCAAAGAGCAGCCAATCTCGTCGCAGACTGCGCGGTCGTGCTTCCATTAATAGTCCTCCCCGACCGCACACTTCTAGCGCACGGACTCGGTCTTTCTCACACGAACCACAGGGTGGAGAGCAGAGGGAAAGAAGGAAAAAATCGTTACACGGAGAAGAGTGAGCGTCAGTGAGGACGACGCGGTGGGGAATCTTTTTCTCTTTCTTCATTCAACGGGGCTCACATGGGGGTTATCGGGGATGCAACTGGGCTGACGCATCCCTTCATCAGGGACTGGGGCTGACAGGACAGGTCAGACAGGAAGTCACTGCATGAAGCTGGTCACACCTGGTCAGACAAAGTCAGGACCAGCTGTAATCGCAGATCACTGCTGATGAAGACATTCTCACTTACCTGAGCTCTGACGTAGGCGTCTCGAGCGGCGTGCGCCACCGCCGCCGCCGCCTGCGTGGTAGGCGCAGAGGACGCCGCGGCAGCCGCGTAGTAGCGCGCCAGGTGCTCCTGCTGTTGCGCCGTGACGGCCGAAGAGGCAGATGGCGGTGGCGGTGGTGGCGGCCGGTGTCCGGCGAAGGCAGCCGCGTAGGCGACGGCCGCCGCAGCGGGTTGCTGTTGCCTGGCTGCCGCTGCCAGGGCCGCAGCGGACATGGGGAGCGAGGACGTGGTCACGGCGTGGCGCAGTTTTGAGTCCACGGCAGAGGTAGTGCTGAGGTATGCCGCCGAGGCAGCCGCAGCCGCCGCCGCGTTAGATGTGTGCCTGGAATAGTACGAGGTCGTCATGGTGAATAAGAAAGCTTTTTTTCCCTTTTACAGAACAGACGAGCCTTAGAAGTGCCTGCGCATTTCCCACATACAAAATTCATGCAGAACGACGACGTGAACAAACTCCTGAGTCAGACGAATGCTTGGGTCGACACTTCTGGAGCAGTGTTGACGGTCCTCGTCTGATTAGTCACGTTCCTTTGCAACGTTGCCTCCCTCTTCCCTGCCTTCTTCCTCCTCCTCGGGGCCCCCGAAGCAGCTTCTGTTTAAATGCGGCGTCTCTGTTTTTGCCATCAAGCGAAGGGACCGTCCGTGTCCGTCCAACGGGAGGGGGAGGGGGGGGGGGGCTCTCGTGCATGCCTGCGGCCCAAAACGCCCTGTGTGTGCGTGCGCCAGCAGCAGCTTTTGCGCCAGCAGCTGCTTTTGCGCCAGCAGCAGCGAGCGACAGCCACCGACAGCTGGGTTCTCAGTGCAGCAGCCACAGCTGCAAACGAGCGGCGGTTAAACAACATTTCTCTCTCTCCAATTTTTTTGTCCTCCTCCGGCCATAACAGCTGAAACGGCAGCAGCAGCAACGACAGCAATAAATTGGAGCTCTCGAGCCCGCCCGCCGCCTCCTCCTCCTCCTTCTTCTTCTCGGTCGTCGTGGCCGTCGTGGCGGTGGTGGCGGACCTGGGAGCTGCAGGAGCGGCAGCAGCAGCAGTTCCTCCAGCAGACGGTCCCCACTTCTCAAAGTTCTCCTCTCTGCAACTCTGCAGATAAGCTCGCGAGCGACGTCGACGACGGCAGCAGAGGCGGCGGCGACGGCGACGACGACGACGACGACGACGACGACGACGACGACGACGACGACGACGACGACGAGGAGGAGGAGGAGGCCGCGGCTGTCGGGGACCGTCGACCGAGAGGAGAGCGTGACTGGCTTCTTTAACTCCCCTTGCTGCGTTAGCCCACCAGGAGTTCGGCAGAAAAGAAGTGGGCGCTACATAGTGCACACACGAGTATGCAGTGCCTACATAGACACGTCGAGCTCGAGCAGCACACACGTAACGTAAGAAAAGTTAGGCGGAGAGGGAGAAGAAGAAGAAAAGCAGCCGCCAGGGAAGAAATAGGACGTAGAAAATAGTACTCGATCAGACTTTTCTGTCCGTCCGCGAAGGAGGCGCAATTTAACACACTCTTTTTACCCGACGTCTTTACGACGTCGTCGGGGGGGACGCCGGGCCAGGCAAAGAAGCGCCCGCGGGAAACCTGTTGTCTCGGGTTCCTCCGCGGGCCGCTGGCATAACTGTACGCCCTCTTTCTCCCTCTCTCTGGCGCCAAAAATCTTTAGGGGGGACCAGTTTGGTGAGGCAGAACACAGAGGAGCTTCCAAGAATCTCTTCTTGTTCTCCTTTAACGCGACTCTTCTGCCTGGCCAGATGTTGATCAGGAACATTTGATGGACATCAAATATGGACACACAGACCATAGACTCTACACGGTGGGGGAGAGGAATGTCAAGACGAGAAGTGCTTTCTCCGAATACATTTCCGGAGGCCCGGGTTTTTTTTACCACTACAAGATAAAGTTGCTCTTCTTCCTCTCTCTCCAGGAGAATCCGTCTCTCTGGGTGCAATTGTTGCGCCTCCAGTAACACCATTAAGGCCCCTTTTAGCTCGAACCAAATTTAATTTCTCAAGAAACTCTCGTCTGTAAGAGAATGCGTTGCCGAGGAGAGGAAATGCCGGGGGACGCAGAGAGTCCGGGTATCCAGGATCCTCTTTATCTTGCACTTGGACTAGGAGACGCGTACCAGGAATCTGGAGAGGCCACCCGCAAATCGTCTCCCTGGGCACGCATAGAAAATAAATCCCTGAGGCACAGGTGCAAGTCGCACGCATCTCATCAAATGTTCGACGTGCGTGTCTCTGCTAAACAAAGAAAAGGGTCCCCCCATTGTGCTCTCGTACCCACGCTTGCTGCGCATGCACGCAAAAAAAGAAGTGTGCGTTACATCACCGCGGCAGGGTCACAAAGACCGCCTCGCCGACGTACAAGTCTGTTGTTCCCCCTCCGCCTTAAAGGATGGCAAGAGATCATGATGAGGTTGTTGCCAATATCAGCAGCGCCAGCAGCGCCAGCAGCGCCAGCAGCGGCAGCAGCCGCCACAGCCGCTGAAGCCACCGAAACTGCAGCAACAGCAGCGGCAGCAGCATCAGCAGCTTCTCCCTCCTCCAGCCATTCTTCCACGACGTGGACTCGTGAGGGGCCACGTACGGATTCGTCATTTACCGACCGGTATACTTGTGTCAACAGCAACTAGCGGGTCGTCCAGGGTACGGACGTTGAGGAGGGGGGTGGGGTGAGGAGGAAGGAAGAACTTTTATGACTCCCAGTTTCTCCAAGGGACTTTCACCCACCCCCCTCCCCTTCCCGCCGGTGCTCACGTATGGCACTAATGCCGGAGATAAGTTATCTCGGGCAAAAACGATGGAGGCGCAGTAAAGCAATGAGGTGACAAAGGCCAAGTCTAGAGGCACAAACTTGTCGCTGTGCGCGCACTCCAGCCCCAGCAAGGCCAAGAAGATATTTTTATGAACGCGTTTGTTTGTTTGGCTTCGACTTCGCTGCGTAGACCAGGAAACAAGTTTCGCGAATTTATGCCCCAAGTTCTAAGAAACAGGCAGAAAAACAACGATGTCGCCTGCCTCAAGATGATGGATGATTGCTCGAGTACATCACGTACGTGGGCGAGGTGACGAAGCACGCTTGCTCGGCCACCAGCACCTGGCTATCCTCCGGGCCCTCTGAGCGGCCTGAGGACCGAGGATAGCGAGCGAGGACGAGACTTTTTTTGTTTTTTTGCTACGAGCGTTCGAGCGACCCCTCCCCGGAAAAAGATGACGTCAGCCCAAGCAGTGCAGTAATCACTAGTGGCGCCCTGGGCTCGGGCCCGAGACCGATCGACCGAGAATAACCTCAGCCTCGTCAACCTGACCTGTAGTAGAGTATAGAAAGTTGACGTACCACACGTACCACAAATGCAATCATTAGAGAAGTCACGGTGTTTGCTGCCCTAGCCGAGATGTACCCAGCCCGAGCCCATCGGAGACTCCGGCCCGAAAAGCCAGGCCCGCAACACCTCTAGTAATCACGCCGCCAGCAGCAGCGAGAGGAGAGAGGGAGAGAGAACACGCAGGCATCGAGCTACTCCATACAGTACAGGGTGAGCGTCGAGCCTCACGGCGGACGACCCCTGAACCGGCCGCCAGCCGCGCTCCAAGCCGCTGCCACAGCAGCAGCCGGCAGAGAAGCCCCCCGCGGCAGAGAAGTTTCCGCCCGCCTGCCCGGGGGGGCCGTCGGACGCGCGCTCCACCGTCTAGTCGTCAGAAACAATGTGCGCGCGCGCCTGAGAGAGGGAGAGAGAGAAAGACAAATTTTGTGGAGAAGTTGTACTGGAGGGAGTAGAATGATGGGCCGGAGCAGCCGTGACTGGGGGAGCTGGCGGAGCAGCCGGAGCAGCCGGAGCAGGGCGCAGCAGCCGGGGAAAAGAGAAAAGTATGCGGGCAGCAGAGGAAGAGAAAGAAAAAAAAAAAGAGGAGCTGCATTGACCTTGCACGATTAGCGGCAACGGCCGGAGCCGGATGGAAAACGGGGCCAAAAGGGTACAAAAGTGGACCCGCGTGTGTCTCTCATCACGCTGGCCAAGACCACAAAGCCCGTGGCGCAGACAGGGCGACAGCAGCTCCACGGACATGAGTCAGCCATTGGAACAAAGACCCTCGGCAAAAAGATCAACGGAAGAACGGCCTCTAGCAGACTTTTTTCCCCGTACTCGTTTCGACCTCTCCGGAAGGATTCCCACCCACTCCACGTCGTATCCCGTCCCCCCATCCCATGCCTCGCAGCCGTCGGGGCTCTCCATGGCGGGCAGTCATTAAGTCAAGATGAGCTCCTGCAACTACAGCACCTTAATCAGGAGGGCTGAAGCCTCCATCCGCTGTCTCGCGTGTACGTGCAAGCGGCTACCGTATTGTAACTACTTTTGATGATGTTACATCTTTCTGCACTGCTGCAGGGTCTGGAACGGCTCCCCCGCGTGCAACAGGAGCGTTCCGCAAGGAGTCAAAACGAGTCACGAAATAAGCTGAAAAAAAAGGTGTCCCCTCGCTTTATACGAGTCCAGGGCCCCAGACCGAGTGGGAGGAGACCAAGAGTAAAGTCTTTTCCGAGAACACGATCGAAATATCTGCTGGTGCTCAACAACTCAACCAATTAAAGTGGGAGGCCTTAAAAGTAACTGACGTCGGTCGTCGTCGTCACCAGAAGGTTTCCACGACGACGGTGACGACGGCGACGACGACGACGACGACGACGGTGACTTCAGTCAAGCTTACAATCTTTGTGAGTCTCCGTAAAAGGCTAAGATGTTCAATCTATGCACTCGGGCAATGCTAACAGGCAGGTTGCAGGCGAGAAAAAAGCGGACCGACTTGTCTATGGACCCCGACTTGCAGGAAAGACGGCCTCAAACTGCACAAAGTCTGACGATGAATATTTGATGACGGCATCGACTCGAGACGTAGGCACTGGCGCTGGTACCGACTGGCGTTGGTATTGGTCCTCTAGCTGCTACTGGCACTGGCGTTGGTATTGGTCCTCTAGCTGCTACTGGCACAGGCGCTACTGCTGGTTCTGTGATGCTACCGGCTCTGGCGTTGCTCCTCGCCCGGGTGCCACTCCTGGTCCGGTTACTCATCCTCTTCTTGCTACAGGCCCTGTTACTGATACTGGCCCTGCGATGTTACCCCCCATGGTCCTGCTACTGGCTTTTTGCAGTTACTGGCCATGTCGCAGCTACACGGCCTGGTGTTACTTTTGGCCCTTTTACTGTTACTGACCCTTTTCTGCTACGGGTCCAGGCGCTCCTACTGGCCCTGACGCTGTTACTGATGCTGCCGGGTCAGGTCGTGTACAGATTGTTCTTCTATACAGACAAGACACGAACTACGCGTCGCCCGCTCTATGGGATTCCAATTCGAACTTTGAAGTCGTTGCTCACTTTCACGCGGCCAACATCTGCGGCTTCTTGGCCTTTTTGGCCCAAATCGACTATCGATTTCAGATTTTATCATGTTCACGGAACCGACCGAATCGAAGAAGAACTCCTACCTTTGATTGACGGCGTGCGGCTGGTGCCTGGACGCGTAGAGCGGGTGGGCCTGTGGCGCCCCGCCGGCCACGGAGGACCCCGGGGGCCCCGCTGCCGGCAACCCGCGGACGTCGGGGCGAGCGGACATCACACGGACGTCGGAGGCGCGATTTCACGGGACGGCGGAGACCGGCTCGATCTTCTTGCTTTGATACTACTGCTTCGTGGCCTTCTCTCTCTCTCTCCGCCGAGTTGCCGCCGTCGCCGAGAAAACTCTTCCGTTCCTCCGGTGTCGCTTCCTCAGTTTCGACGGCGGCGGCGGCGGCGGCGACGACGACGACGACGACGACGGCAGCGGCGGCGGCGACGACGACGACGACAGCGGCGGCGGGCGGAGGGACGTGGACGGGCGAGGAGTTGCGCGCGAGCGAGCGGTTCCGACTGAGAGCGAGAACAAAACTAAACTTACTAAACTGTGCCGTGCGTGTGTGCGCAGAGAGAGAGCGAGAGCGGCAGCTGTGCCAAGAGTTGGGTGCGGCGCGTTCGGCTGCTCCAGCAAAGGCGCGCCCGCCGCCGGCTCCGCTCACCACTGCTGCTGCGGCTGCTGCGGCTTGGGCGGCTGTGGCGGCCGAGGCGGCCGAGGCGGTGGAGGCAGCGACAGCAGCGACGGGAGCGACAGCAGCGACAGCAGCGACAGCACCGACAGCACCGACAGCACCGACAGCACGGATAGCACCGACAGCAGCGGCGGCGGCGCCACCGCCAGCGAAGGCGCCGCCGCCGACGGTGACGACGACGACGACTTTATCCAAACAGGTTCGTTCTCTCTCTCTCCCTCCCTCCTGAAGCCATCGTTTTCCGGACGGGTCCACCGAGGGCCTGAGGAGGGGGAGGAAGAAGGAGAGGCGCGGCGCTGCAGAAGACGGTCCCTTCCACGCGGTCGGGGGACCGGCCGCCGCGGTCCACCTCTTGCGTTTTCTCTCTCTCTCCTCGCAAAAACTACCCAGGCTGGATGAATCTTGGAAGTTTGGCCAGTCTCACGATGTCCATGGCCTCCGGCGACACCGATCTGGCTGTCGTGGCGGGTGCGTGCGTCTCGTGGCCGTCGTTCTCGCACGTCGCGCATGCTTCATCTATCGATAGACCAATTGGCGAGGAAGCGACTTGAACGTTGTCTTCACGTCTTTGCGCATGTAAATCGACACCATCGAGTCCATAGCCTTTGGGGTCGCTCAAGTTTGTTACCCAAAGTTGTGGCCGTCACGCAACTGCTTCAAAGTCGTCGTTTCCCGAATAAAACGCTAACGAACAGTCTTGTCTGCGAATTTCAGCCACCAACTTTTAATGGGAAACTGAAATTTCATTTTTCGCCGTCGTCGCAAAATATCTTCCGAGGAAAAGTGCAGAAAATTCGGCCAGATGTCCGCCCGACCAGTCGGAACCAAAGCAACCCAAGCAACGATGGGAACGACCGCGACGACGACGTCAGCGACTACGGCGGCGGACCAAAATGTCCAACTGCCGCGGCCACCAGTTGGACATTTTGGTAGTCTAGGAAGGCCACTCTTTTATCGTTTGTAGCAACTTCTTCAATGCGCCTAATGACGCCAATGTACAAGAAAAAAAATAGAAAAAGAAGAAAAACCGAGCTTCAAGAGGTCGAAGAAAGAGAGGCAGGTCCAAAAATGAGGACACGGATAATTTTGGGTGCGGCGATGCAGCTGCGTCCGCTAGATGTCGCCACCTCCCCTACAATTTGTCTATAAGACTGCTTCTTGGTTGCCACGTCTATCTTCCAGGGATTCAACCTCTCGCTAAACTTGTGGTACTCGACTCAGTTCGAACTGTACGTACGAAACAGAAATAAGTTGGTGAGCAAATTTCATGAAGTCCAACTCTTCCGGCCTGAAATGTTTCAAACTTCGAGGGGGAACTTTGTATTACAGAACACACATTTTGTGCTGCAGCTTCGGATCAGAATTCAGCAAAGGTTGGCGAATTTGCTGTCTTGTCCACACCTCCCATCCTGGGGATATCATTCCGGCTTTTCTGAGAGGAGCTGCTGCTGACAGATGGAGAGCGAGAACACCAAGAGCACCATCTTCACCTCCCCAGCTGTTGCTTTCTCCCATCTCCTGACGGGGCAGAAAAGTGCAGGAAAAGGCACCCAAAGCATTGGAGGTTGCCTTGTCAATATTTACTGAAGTAGAGTGGAAGGGGAATGACTTGAGGCATGTGTCCATGTTATGTGGTATTCCTAAGAAGCCTTCGAAGAAAGCCTTCAACAAGTTTGAGGTCTCTTAGTCTTTCCTCACCCTCCCTCCAGCCTGTTGGAAGCTATGGACATTCATCCTGGCCACATTGACTTGGTCCACTGATGCTTTGCTTGGAGGGGGGATGGCAGAATAGCAAATTAGGGTGAACTGAGCCTCCTAGCAGAGAAGAACAAGCATCCATCTTTTTTCAAGCCTGGCCCCAGGACTAATATGTATATTGATATGGGAACGGTGATGAAGGTTACCAAGTGGAACGTCAATAGAGAAAGTTCTGAACCCCCTGGTCTATCCGTGAAATGCTGTCGCCCCTGGTCTCCTTCTCTCTCACCTACCTACAACTGTCTCCCCCCACGAGCGCGCTTCTCTCTCATGGTACAATGGAAAGTGGAATGATGAATGTCAGCGAAAATTTTTCGTCACCAATAAACCGTACTTCAAAAATCTCCCGCCCTCTTGCACTGGCAAGCTCGTTTGCACATCACAGCTGAGGCATCCACAAAGCCTCAACCAGCCTTTTCTACCTAGGAAGCTGAAAATTAGCTGTTTTCAGTTAGTGTTTTTTGAGTATGAGAATTACAAGAAAATCCAGTTGGAATGTTTGCAAATATCACGTAATTTTTGCCAAGGAAGCGGGTTTCTTCACCCAAAAACCGATCATTTTTAATGAAGGTTGTGAGAATTCAATACATTTGTTAGGAATGCAGGTTTGCCGATTATCCGTTCGCCAAATAAGAGGGTTGTACTGTACTCAGACAGTGGTGTCTCTGCAATTTGGTGACACTGCGTGGAGTTGAGCTCATAGACAACTAGGTAACTTGCCTATGGCTAAGGTTCACGTTAGAGTGTGCACGACCTAAATATTTATAAAACGAGCCCAGCCCAATGTGTCGACTGGAGGCTAGTATTGGCCCTTTAAATTCCAGCTCCTCTGTAAGAGGCGCCGGCTCGCCAGCTGTCAGCTCGAGTCAATATTGTTGGAATGAGCTGAGCCTCGCGCCCGCTCGGCTCAGCTCGTCAATTTTCGAGCCTAGCCTAGCACGAGCGCACCCCCAATTCACATTCATGTCACGTTCAAGTTGGTCAACAGTGGCAACGTCAGGGAGGTGTGTGACACCTCACTAGGCAACGGAGTACTAGCTAGTATCCAGTGGAGGTACTTCCGATTCAAAATAATAACGTGGGGCAAAGACAGCAGAGAATACTACGGGGCCTGCAGTGCCACATGCATTCCATGACAGTGCCAAACTTAGCACCAATTATATATTTTCACTTATATGAATGGTAACTTGGCATGTGTTTGAATCGAAGAGCCTCGGAAAGTCAACACCTTCATGTGACCAGTCCTTGTATTTGGCAACCCTGACGGGACGCCGGGAAACAGCAGACGTAAACAAGCCGTGCAGATCCGAATTCGCCCACCAAGTTGTTCAGGCTGAAGGCTTCGGTGTCCACCACGTCCTGAAGTGCCCAAAGAATAGTCATGTCCATACCCGACAAAAGCTGGCAGCCCGCGACCGTCACCCTGGAGACCACGTACGTCATGATTCGTTGATTATTATGAGAGCAAAACAGCTCTGTAGCAGTTGCTTCTCTACTAGCATGGGCGACATGGTGGTCGAGTTGTACTGGAAGCACGCTCCCAATACCTGCAGAAATTTTGCCGAGTTGTCCCGGTGAGGATACTACAATGGGACCAAGTTTCATAGAATCATCAAGGACTTCATGATTCAAGGTGCAGTTGTAGTGATCACACCCATATGGACCACACGAACGACACCCCGCTAATGTCCCTTAGGAGGAGATCCCACTGGCACAGGTAGAGGTGGAGCTTCCATCTACGGTAAAGAATTTGCAGATGAGATTCACCCAGAGCTGAAGCACACTGGTAAGCGATGAGTTGGGATATTTCGAATGAAGTACTGAGACATGGTCAGTTTTTCTGCAGGTGCCGGCATTCTCTCTATGGCAAACTCGGGTCCAAACACCAACGGCTCGCAGTTCTTCGTCACGCTTGCCCCGACGCAGTGGCTAGACGGGAAGCACGCGATATTTGGTGAGACAAGCATACTGGGCCGTGCAAAAGTCCTGAGAAACACGTTTGTAGCGTCAATTCTGAAAAAAAATTTCAGAAAACATTTCCAAAAAAAAGTTTTTTGTGACTGTTTTGTTCGATTAATTGTTTGTCGACATGGAGACCAAACACGCGAGGATTGCCTCTGTCCTTTGGCAGAGTACCAGGTCGTCACCCAGGTAAACGTGTCTGTAGCGTCCACTTATCGCGTTACGAAGCGCCTAAAGAAAAGGGAAAGACTTGGGGATGATCTACGCTCTGGTCGGCCTAAGTCAGCAGGATCAAATGACAACGCAGAGAAGCTGCTTGGGTCCATAAAGCCTGGCCCACCACCCTCTTCCTGGCAAACCTTGCGGTCGACATTGGGATCTCGCTCATCTGGCACCAAATGCATCTTGGAGTTGATAGGCATGTCTCTAGTTGGTCGGAACAGCTACTGCTCACCCAGGCTACGAGGGAACAACCTCTTGTCCATACCAAACTTTTCCGGAGTCGTCTTCGGCAACGACCTGACCCAGTGAGGAATGGGAGGTAACTCATGGCATAGTAGAAAAAGTTGCTGTCGGTACGATTAGAACAATTACGACCACAAACTTCAAATTCCTGATTTTTCGGTAGTAATTGTGGTTTCTCTGAGAAAACGGTACTGTTCTATGCGCGTTACGTCCACTGAGCTCATCAAAGTGCATCACTGTGTGCACAATATCGTCACACCTGCAGGACAACATATGCTATCACAGCAACGGCCAGTCTGGCGTAATGGCGAGATTTTCAGCAGTCCTAAAATCACCACCGCTTGACAGCCGACAACTACCTGGAGGTGTTCAAGAAATTGAAGCCGTGGTTTCTCTGCAGTTTTCCTCATGGGAATTTTGAGTCTCAAAGGATTCTGCCCGGACATATACTGCCAACGTCACGCAGAAGTGAATGGCTGGCAGTGTGTCCTGGCCCGAGGATTTGTGACTGCCGCCACCACCAAACTTGTCGCCTCTCGACTTTATGTCTAGGTACATATTGAGAGTGAAATCTGCAAACTGAGGGACAAAGATCTGGACAAGCTCAAGGGAGCCATCCTGACAGCGTGGACCTCCATGACTTCCATCAGAAGTATGACTCGAACTTTCCCTTCGCGTCTGGAGGCCGTCCTTGCGGCTGAAGATGACATATTTGAACACAATGCTTCCTCAATCATCCCTCAAGGTGCTTGCATTAGCTCGTAGGAACAATGTGCAGTGGTTTTCTGTTTAGTTGTAACAAATTTTCTCAGGACTTCTGCCAAGGCCCGGCATATGTATTAAGACGTTATGAATCTAATGCACCTTGGTCCTTAGGGCGCATCCAATCTGGTATGGTGACTGTAAATCGCATCGGCCAGGTCGAGACTGGCTCTGATGACCGTCCTGTCGACGATGTCAAGATCATCAATGGAAGAGTGGAGTGACTCACCTCATTTTTATACCGTCAGTGCACTATCATGACTTACAGGGTCACGTCATGT
>JAAUXU010001135.1_pt1 | contig 17831 bp, 17 predicted proteins | sample 7278151 | NCBI WGS metagenome assembly JAAUXU01 (sample SAMN14350113, study PRJNA611818) | marine sediment metagenome | isolation source: surface marine sediment (1.8m) | place: French Polynesia: Moorea | collected 2018-08 | reverse complement strand
TTACTCTGGTCGCTCTGAGCTGAGTTACACTCACTCATGTACACGTAGCCCGGCGCGAGCTGTACTACCGTATTGTACAGTACAAAACGTAACATCTATCTAACATATCTGCCAGTGGAGTCATCTTTCTTTGCAAAGAAGTGACCTGGGATCAAGGGTTCAAGGTCATTTTAGCCAATCGGTGTCTTCCAGGAGGATCGAAGAGACACAAACATGAAGACTAATGCTTCTGTAGCGCATTTGCCATTTGAACTCAATTTCAAGGTCCTTTCCGTAGTCAGCCTTCGTACGCATCTTGGGACTTGTTGTAAATTGCTTTGATGTGCATATCATCGAACATTAGAGCACAGTCAGGATCAAGGGCCATTGATGGATCAGCGACTTCTTCCAGGGCCACGAAAACATCGGGGGAAGAATCCAGGCTGGCACTGGACCAATGATGCCCACTGACGAAGTGTTCGAAAGAAAAAAGCATCCGAAGATGCTCAATAAATACTCGAATAAAAGTTCATAGTGACAGCGAGGTGGTCTCTGAGTACTCGTTGCGAGTGCGGGTATCCTGATTCTCTGCTAGATTCACCAGCAACTCAAGCACCATCCCCGAATTTTTTTCTTTCAGGAGGACAGATGAATCCTGTGAGATGACCTTTTCTTCCAGGTTTTTCAGTGGTGACTGAATCAACTTTTTTCAATATGAGACAATTGTAAAACGCGTTGAATCCCTGATGTCCTCTGCAGTGACAGGAGAACTTTCTCTCCATACAGTGGACCTCGCACATCTCCAAGAAGAATTAGCCATCATACAAGCGAATTCAAAAGGAAAACGACTCCTCACTCCAGCCATTCACACAATTATACATCTGCCCCAGACAGTCCAACTATCTCAAGTTACACAAAAGATCATACTGACCATCCCGCAGATTGCTCATCTATACTGTCTTTACAATTTTCTCCTTGCCTAAAAACGAACGTTACTAAGCAAGACAATTCAGAACTTAACAATATTTGAGCTAAGAGATTCGGCCACTGGGCTCGAGAGCGTGAGGTCCGCCAGCATCTGGAAGCCAAAATCGTTCGTTTCGAGCCGTATAAGTGCAGGCGAGAGGTATAAAGCATTGCTTGCAGCATAATTCTGCACATTTACACATTCAAGAAGTCAACAGGACATCAAGACACTATTCGGACGATCACCATCTAGTCCAGTCAATGCAAATGTCATGGCAATGCTCTCTCACCTTCATGTCGACGAGAACAGTCCGTCTGGCACGGGTAGTGGTAGCAGTGGTGAATGACGGTGTAGGCGGTGACGAACGTGGCCAAGTCCAGAACACGCGCACACACCAAGTCCCACGTCCGGTCGCGTCGGAGTCCGGGAAGCAAGAAAACAACAGTCCTTCGTGTCAAGTACTTCGCCCAAATCCCCTCCCGATTAGCTAGACAGTACATACATACGATGTCGTCCCCACATTTAACACCTGTACATATTTCAAAAAAGTTTACCTGGTGGATAACCCAAGCAGTTGGTGATTCCTACCATCTTCTTCATTTATAGCTGTCCAAGAAAACAGGTACATTGAACTTCACACCTCTTGTCTTGCTACCACCATCGCAAAATTTGGCACCGTCCAAGCATGAAAGTGGCGAGAATCATGACGTCACCAAGTTGCTCCAGCACAATTTGACCCCAAAACTGGACCCAAGCACTGACACGATCCCAGACCAGTAAACTTTCTGGCCCATCAGCTGCATACAGGTCACTGCACCACTACCAGTGTAATACTCCTGAACAAGACAAACACATCAAGTGCATAAATGGATCCTCTGTCATCCTAGAGGACACCAAATTCCACCTGAATGTGACGCAACCTCTGAGAACTTCGTCACTGAGCTGGAGCCGATGGACTGGACACTTGAAGAATTGACTGACCCATATGGTTCCAGAAGACTTAGTGATGCCATTGCTGGAAAGCAATGAACCCATCCCATCTGAGGACATTTATGAACATGGCCAGTCCATTCTTTTCAGTAATTGTCATATATCAGTGATGAGAATCATCATTTTCATGGTCATCAAGAGTTGTTGTCTTCATGCTACTCCAAAGACAACGCCTGCCGCCCCGGAATGTACCAATCGGTAGATATCTCACAGAATTCATCCTTATTTACCTTATGTAGATTGTGTAAATTGGCCCTAAAAGAACTCTTCTTCATTTACACGCCCTTAATCCCTCTCATATTTCAATGCTTACTCATCAATTTCTCAGGCAGTCAGTTACAATAAAACTTATCTCACGGAAACATGCTTCTACCAAGTGTACTGCTTCGTGGAAATTAGTGAGTTCGTTACTGCATATTGACACAGCTGTGCATGACTTATGTATTCAGTGTAACCTTAGACCTCGATTTCGACCTCGAAACGGCCTCTACTGTAAAGTGCTAGAGAAGACGTCAGAATTAGTGTCTGTTGACCAAGTTTGGTGAAGATCCATGCAGAGGTTGGGTTGCCCATGACGTGAAAGACACACAGACAGAGTACAAACGGACCCTTGCACTTTACAGAGATTGATTGATTCGAATGAGTCTCCATTTACCAGTAATCTTGAACTGTTGATTGTTAGAAGTACTTTCAGTGTACCCAGGACAAACAAGCTTGACCATGCTCGAAATCAGAATTGCAGATGAAAGTGACACAATGATGCCAATGTTGAAGAAAGAAAATGAGGCTGTGCAGTCGTCACAGTCTTGAATCACTTACTTGCTTCTCCTCCTTGAGAAGACTCTGAGGTCACGAACAACTTGGATGAAGCCACAGCTTAGTGATCTTCATCGTGTTGTTTCTCAGTCTCATTAAATCAAGACGTCACTGTATTCAAAGCGGGTTTTTTGTTCATGCTAACAACGAGCAAAGTCACACGAGGCAACAACAAGAGCAGCAGCAGCAACAACAACTCCTACAAGGAGTAGACGGATCACCTTTTTGTTATGTCGTGACTCAGCATTGCCACATGGAAATTGTCACCTTTATTTATTCCACTGCATATGCAGTAATTGTGCTGCTCTCCTTGAAATACCAGAGTTGCCACATCAACATCAGTTACAGCTTCTGACAGCGCGTTGAACCATCTATTATTCAAATTGTGGGGTTTTTCTGTGAGCCCACGCACAAAATGAGGCAGGGAGACGAAAGTGAAGAGACCTTTTGAGTCTACTTCAGGAGGGACAAAATAGGGGGAAACGAAAACTCTGTCAGTCTTCACGTTTTCCTCTCCAGGGTTCACGCTGCACGTGTGCAAAAGTCCGAAGAATCGACCACGTTGGTCTGTGTGCACACTCAATCAAGTGGGGAATCACGCAGGAATTGAGTAAACAATGGGAACAATGCTCGATCACTTGGTCTTGACAATGCAGCTTGTGTAGACTTGTCATTTAAGCCTCATTCACTACTCTTATTAGCCTAGTCAGGGAAAAGCGAAGAGGGTCAACCATTAGGTCAAGCTTGAGGGTCAACCTTTAGGTCAAGCTTGAAGGTCAACTTTTTGGTCCAGCTCGAGGGTTACCCTGCCGGTCAAGCCTGAGGGTCACCCTGCAGGTCAAGTTTGAAGGTCAACCGTTTGGTCAAGCTTGAGGGTCAACCTTTTGGTCCAGCTTGAGGGTCAACCTTTTGGTCAAGCTTGAAGGTCAACTTTTTGGTCCAGCTCGAGGGTTACCCTGCCGGTCAAGCCTGAGGGTCACCCTGCAGGTCAAGTTTGAAGGTCAACCGTTTGGTCCAGCTTGAGGGTCAACCTTTTGGTCCAGCTTGAGGGTCACCCTGCAGGTCAAGCTTGAGGGTCACCCTGCAGGTCCAGCTCGAGGGTCACCCTGCAGGTCCAGCTTGAGGGTCACCCTGCAGGTCAAGCTTGAGGGTCACCCTGCAGGTCAAGCTTGAGGGTCACCCTGCAGGTCAAGCTTGAGGGTCACCCTGCAGGTGAATCTTCTCGTCTTTCTTTTTCTGTTCCTTGATATTTCTTTGAAATGATGCAAACTACTCCATAACAATAACTTTACGTATACTGACAGCATGCCCACTTGTACATAAAAAGAACTCAATGGTCCGGATAGAATGTCCGAAGTAAATGGCACTGACGAACAAAAAGCCATTCATACATGACAACAAGGAAGAAAAGTATGCTTTTACGTGCAATTTGTGTTCCGTAATTTGCTCTTCTTTGCTAACATCAACGTTTTTGAAGAACTCACATTTTCTCTCACATTAGTTTAGTATTAGTTCTCACGTTAGTTCCACGCATCTTTGCAGGATCACCACACATTTTCCCAGTGCGTCATCATCACAATTTTTACTCTTACGTCGCCAAAAATATAATAAAGTCATAAAGAACAATAGAATTTTCCCCTGGTTATTCATCCAAGCGCTAACACATTTCGCCTATTTTTCGCCTTCTCACATTCCAAATTTCTCTGCAACAAAAGTTGAAGCAGATCCAAAATTGAAGACATTCAATTTCTTCCGCATCTGTATTTCAAAGCAGAGCGAATTGAAGAGGATTGCGGCACCTTTGCTTTTCACCTTTTTTTTCTAAAATTCCTCTCCACTTTATAGCTGCGAGACAATTTGCAACCTAACAGGAGTTCGTTCAACTTTACGAATCTTTATCAGGTCTGACAGTGGAGGCACTTGTCCGCTAGGGTAAAGTCGAACTGATCCTCTCATTTTTTACTACAGTGAGGTTGACTCTGGCACCTAACAGAACAGCGAATGAATCACATTCTTCCCAAGGAAGACTTGTGTAGTATGAATGTTGTTGCTGTAACTGCTTTGGGCGCAGCTACGCAATACTTTTTTGAGGCCTAAGGCTTTTCTCTCTCTCTCTCTCTCCTACAGCGACCAGAACCGGTTCAATTTTGCATGTGCAACTTTCAATTTTTTTTTGCCAGCGTAAAAGGCCTGCAACAAATGAGATCTTTGGGTGGTTTTTTCTACGGCAGATTTGGTCTCAGCGCTGGGCTCCGCAAATCTCAGGCCATCCATCTACGACCAGGTGCTGTTGCTGCTGCAGTTGTTGTTGTTGTTGCCCCCCATGTCACGCTGATGCTTGTTAGCGCCAAAGAAATATGACAGGGCAGCCAAGTCTCAACTAAACAGTACTTGACTTTGGTCACTGAGCAAAAAAACACTTCGAATACAGTAAAGTCTCGATTTAATGAGACTGAGAAACAATACGATAACGATCACTAAGCTGTGGCTTCATCGAAGTTGTTCAAGACCTCAGAGTCTGAAGTGAAGCAGTTCTGAAAGAAATGAAAACTTACCTTCGATGCAGTAAAACAACTTGGCGAACTCAAGTTTACAGTGTTTTTCTGTCACCCCTTTAAATCAAGACTTATCATGGCTTCTTAAGAAGGTGAAGCAAATAAGGTGAGTCAAGACTGTGACGACTGCACAACCTCATTTTCTTCATCGACATTGTTATCATTGCGTCACTTTCGTCTGCAATTCTGACTTCAACCATGGTCAATCTTCTTTGTCCTGAGTTCACTGGAAGTCCTTGTAAAATCAACAGTTCAAATTTATTGTTAAATGGAGACTCACGGTCGGATTGCCATTTGTGAAAATGAATCCTTACTGCGTTGACTTCCAAAAAAGGATCCTCCAATAAATCTGTCAGTGGTGACATGAAAAAAGAGGTAGAAATGTTTTGAGGTATAATTACAGTTAAAAGGTTTTGCCTATGTTTCAAGAAAAGATTGTTTGTTGATCCAGCATAAAACGGCGACCACAGCTTCCGTAAGATGAAACCAGCGCTAAATCAAGCTTCCACTGTACGCACTTCATTACCCAGCTGCTTTTTTGATCCACCCGGTGCAATCACGCTCATGTTGATGGGGCTTTCTTGGGCCCCCATGACAACGCGAGCGTGTTGTTGCTGTTCGACTTGACCTCGGTCAGGAAAGCCAAGTCCAGGAGCAGAGACGAAGCTGAGTAGAAAAAAATGTTCACTTTTGCTGTGTTGTTAAAGAGCGAGAAGCAAAAAAGAAATTGACCCCGAGTCTTTTGGTGGAAGAAAAAATAGACTTTGTTGTTGAGTAGGTTCAACTGCAATCATCTCCATCGGTAAGCATAGTTCTGTCCAATGAAGCAGGTTCTTCAGTATGGCTTCATTTGATCTCTCGCACGTACAGGGTGTGCAGAAATTGGCACTTTAGAGGGAAAAATTGGCCAAAATTTGCCCTAACGTGTGTCAGCTGCCTACGATGGTATCCAAGGATGCCTAGAAATATACTGGGTGTGCAGAAGAAGGAGGAAAAGTAATGTTTGACCGAGGTAAGTCGATAATGTTACAACGACTCAGTCATGGGAGTTGCTCATACAGGGTGTTGAGAAGCTGATTGCCCTTTAGCCATGCTGTTCTTTACTCTGCATGGCAGCTGCTCATACAGGGTGTTGAGAAGCTGATTGACTCTTAGCCATGCTATTCCCTACCTTCCATCAAAGCTGTTATTCATACAGGGTGCCATGAAGCTGGTTGCCTGCCCGTCGAGTCATTCTACAGCAGACATGAAAGGTGTTGAGAAAATAATTGCCTGTTGGCCAAGCTGTTCTTTATTCCTCAGGCAAGCTGTGCGTACAGGGCGTCCAGAAATAGCGCGACTCTTTCCCATGCTGTTATGTCTCTGATAGACAGGGCGTGGTGGAAAACAAATGACAGCTGCGCCATTTTGCATCCCTCAAGATGGGATGACTAAAAGAGACTTCCTACCAAAGTTGTATGAAATTTCCTTTTGTTTCATAAACTTTTGGGTTTGTGGCACCCCTGATGATTCGCAAAGCTGCAAAGTCAACACTTTTTGCACTTGGCTCTCTGTCCAAGAGGCCGTTGCTGTTTCTAACGAGGGCAAGGATCGAGAACATGTGGATGCCCATGGAGTCACACACACAGTCTCCACCCTGGCATTCTCGCTTGCCCTGGCCAAGTCGGTGACGATAAGTCATATCTGCAAAATCTTCTTGACACCCTGTTTCAAGATGAACGCAAAAGAAACATGTTGGGCGTCCAAACTGCCATGGTGTGACCAACAACGATTCAATTTGTTGACACCCTGTATGCACAGCTTCCTTATTGGAGGAAGTAGAACATGGACAAAAGTCAGTCACTTTCGCGACACCCTGTACGCACATCTTTTTAAACAGAGCAGGCTTTCCGTCTCTGGCCACCCTGTAGGTCCAGGGTGGAATTTAAGCCAGAACCGAAACTTACGAAGCCCTTTTTTTGCTTCATCTTAACCCCCCCCCCCTTTCCACCAACAACACCCTGAGGGCCATATTGGGCTACTCAAACCTGCTGCGTGCGCGCACTCACGCGCGCACGCGCCGAGAGACCTCTCAGTCGTCGTTGGACGCTGAAAGAGGACGGACACGTAGTCCACGATCCTCATCTTGATCCACTTGGAAGTAACGACGAAGCACAGTCTGCGCTTGTCATCGTTGCTGCTGAGGCTGTTGTTGTTGTTGTCATCGTGGTCATTGTCCCTACCCGTCTCTTTGCTGCTGCTACCGCCGCCGCCGCCGCTGCTGCTGTCGAGATATCAGACAACGGAGAAGAACTAAAGATTACAGAGGTACTTTTGATAAATGATGCAGTCAAGGAGAAGCATCTGACCAAAAAATCAGCTGAGAGACCCCTTTTCTTCTTTCCTGCCTCTCTCACCTCCTTCACCTTGGTCAAGAAGGACTTGGTAAGAAAGACCTGAAAATTTGCGAGCAGATCTGGCAATTTTTGCCAACCGCTGTGTTCGCGTGCAGTTTCTGCAGAAGTGGAACTTCAGACATCAGCTGGAAATTTTTTTGTTGCCTCAATGACACTTCTTCGGTGGGTGAGAGATTCCTGAAATAGAAAAAAGTTGCCTTTAGCCGTGACAGAATTGGTTCATATATAGAGACGGAGGGCGGAAAAATATGTTTTCGACAAAAAAAGTACGTTCTTCTCGCTAAACTCGCAGAACTTTGGCAAATTTTCACATTTTTTTGGCAAGCTTTCCGGTAGTTTTGGTCATTTTTCACCTTCTTGGTCATTTCATGTCCACGGGGCAAGAAAGACAGAATACGAGGTAATGGTTAAACGTTTCATGATGAATAATAATAATAAAATGAGATTGCTTCAACTGTTCACATTCTTGAATTTGCCTGATTTTGAGATATCTTTTTTTAGCTCACGAAATCGTTTTGAGCGCCAAAAAATGTCTTAAAGAGACATGAAAAACAGACTTTTGCAAGTCGTTGACTGATTAAGAGGCACATTTGGCAATTCTTGGCCACAAAGTTTGCTCAAGAATTTGTTTGAAATTGGCCTTCATGAGGGATTTTGCCCCAAAAGTCACATATTTGTCCGCTCTCTAACTTTCTATTTAGGAGTGAAAGGACATTTTGCTGGCGTGACAGAAAAACAAGAAAATATAGTTCTCCAATCCCTAATCACTGGAGCGCGGAATTTTACGTGGGTACATGAAAAAGAACACTTCTAAGGGAGACTAAAGTGCGCTTGTTATTAGCATTGCTACAATTGAAAAATGTGGAAATCTGCTTGTGTTGGTGATGAAAATGAACTTTCTCTTATGCAAAATGGGTGAAATTGTTCACCTAAAGCCCCAGAGCCTCTCCTAACCGAGCAGTCAGGCTCTGAGCTTTCCCCACCACCAACTTTGATGCAGATACTGTGAGCTAGAAAAAAACTATTACTCTTAACTAACCATAAAGACGAAGGAACAGTTTTGGTTCCTTTTTTGCCAGTGATATTCGAATAAAAAACCCGATTTTCATATGTACTCTGGAATTCATGTTATGTTGTCAGATTAAAAAATTCCTGCAGGAGCACCTTCGCTATTTTTTCTCACATTCATGTTGTGAGAAAAAAAACTTCACTGATCTAGTCCAACGATGCCTCAATTTCCTATGAATTGGTAAAATCTTGTCCTGAGATCTTGTCATGAAGAATGGAAGTGTCAAGACTATCCTGGATGGCCACTCAAAGAAGGCCAAACAGCTGCCCTTGTGATGCAACCAGCCCTTAGTTGCAGCCAATAGTTCGTCATGTCCACAATACTGTTTTTCTTCCACGTTTGTACAGACTTTATTGGAAAGCAGTGTCGAAAAAAACAGTGGAAGTCGAATAATCGGGACCCGGATAGGTGGGAGTTATGGATAAGTCGGTTTTCTCCAAGTAACTCATATTCAATGGAGTGAGACATTTGAAGGGGGAAATTAAATCTAGGTCTGATCAGGATCACTAGGATTGCTGGAACATGTCAACCCCGAGCATCTGATGAATTAAAGCTATGAAGTCCTCTATAGAACATAAGAACTCCTAGATCGCTTAGTGTAAAAAAGAAAGCTTCATCTGTTACAAGCGACTGAAAACCGAGCAAAATGCCAAAGCAGACGAATCTCTCCTTGTCCAAACAACCCTCTGCGTGCATGTGTTCGATCTAACGTTGCGTTAACTGACTCAAAAGCCAAAAAGTCACAATGCAAAAATTGCCTGGAGAGGGTTGATCTTTATTTTGCTGTCCACTTTATCTTCGATTAAATGAGATTTCCTCTGTGCAAAAAGTGGCCCCTTTAATCCGGATTCCGCTTTCGTTCACCTCATGAATCTTTCCAAATCCGGTTTTAAAGTCACTCGGATTAAAAAAAAACTCGAGTTCACCTTGAGTGTGTGGTACAAGTTTGGCAAAAACTGGACTTCACCTGGAAGGAAGTGGAAGAAAGGACGAAGAGTAACTTTCTACGCTGGTGGTTGTGCTTTTTTTTTTTTGCTACCTAGAAGCCTCCACTACAGTCATAAACGCTTTCTTGTCCATAAGAGCCAAAAATAAACGTCCTCGATGAAGGAACTTCGGCGCGCTATCAAGGCTTCGTGTCACCAGAACGCCTTCTACTTTCAGCACGTCGGACTCCGTCAGAGACGTGAGGTCGTAGTCCACGTAGTACACGTAGTGCACGTTTTAAGACAGACAGGAGAGAAGAGAAGCAGGAGGGAGGTGACGAGCGTTTCGTTCCAGTGCTCAGCCTCACCATGGCTGCGATCGCGGGCGAGTTGAGCAAGCAGATCAAGGGCCACTCCGAGGGGGCTCAGGGCTTCAGACCGTGGTGGGACACGGTGGAGGACAACCTCATGTACGCGTTCGTCATCCTAGGTAGGGAGAGGGAGGCATGGGGTTGAGGTAAGACTTCTTGGACGCGTGGACTCATTCGACTGTGTGTCTCCTTAGGCATGGTCACGCTGCCCATGACCTTCTTCTCCAAGACTCCCATCGAGTGCACGCCGCACCCGAAGAACTTCGACCAGAACATAACGGAGGTCAGGGAGAGTCCACTCGAGTACCCGGACTTTGCCAAGAAAGTTCTCGCCTTTTCCAGATAACAAAGTTCAGTCGGTTCTTTCCGAAAGTCTACTGCACCGAGATGCTGATCGAGCCGTTCCTGCTGTACCTGCCTTTCACGCTCCTTATGGTGCCCATTGTGCTCACCTGCATAGAGAAGACCTACGTGGTGTAAGCGGCAGAGATAGAGCTCATCCGAAGTGAAATAACCCTTTACATCGCGTAGGTTGTATCAAGTCGAAGATAAGATGAACAAGTTCTACCTGCTGCTGGTCAAGGAGTCGCTCAACAACGAGGACGTGGCCGGCCTGGCCAAGGATAACGTCAAGGACTGTCACGAGATTGAGCAGGCATTCAAGAGAAGGTTTGCTACTTTTTGACCACACCTTTGGCATGACTACTTTTGCAATGATCACTTTGGTAGCAACCAGTGCTACACCTCCTACTTCTACCGGACCCTGCTGGAGATCCTTGGCTCGTGTGCCCTGGCTATCATGTTCAGCTTCTACTACGACACAAACGGGATCAGAGGCCCCTTCTTCGACTGCGAAGTGCTCGACAGCCTCTTCCAGTGCATCGTCCCCAACAGCAAGTAGTGTACTTTGGAGCCAGACCCCTCGATCTCCTGCTTGACGACGTCCCTCCCTAGGTTCTTCAGGTACGTGTACGTGGCCAGCCTGACTCTGATTGGCGCCTACCTCACGTGCTCGGTCTACAACTTCCTATGGATCGTGCATCCCAAGGTCGGGACTTTGTCCAGGTTCCTCGACGGCTGCACGAGGCAGAGGGACTCCTACATCGACCAAAGCGGCAACGCAACGAGTGTGCAGAAAGTCAAGGGCAAAAAGGGGCCAAGCATTCGACTCAACTTGTACTTCAAGGTACGTATGAAGCGCAGCTTCAAAAGTATGGTTTGATCCATGTTAAAGCAACCTCAGCATTGGAAGTGTCAACATGTATCGAGACCTCGGCAGCTGTGATCTAGTGTAGGATTGGTCATGAGCAAAGTCATCACAGTAACGAGGTCTGATCTCAACAAAGCTAGTGCATCCATCAGCATCCCGGAGAAGGTTTGCCACTTCGAAGCAGCGGGTTCCAAGTCGTCAGCGTGACCAAATGTTTGCAAAAAAAAACCCTTCCTTGGACATAGATGATGGGTCACGAGGTGCATACCGAGGATCAGTGCACACGATAGTTTGATCAATATCTATGCAGCCACTCCGACATAAGCTACATAACAGACAAACTGCCAGCCTGACTTCGTATATGCCGTGGAAGTTATCCATATGCACAACAGCACCAACAGCAAAGATGACAGCCACATCCTGACCAACTGCAGCAAGTGGAACCACACAAACACACATATTTGCAATTGACTGTTGGAAGTTTGCCAAATCTCACTCTCTGTGAGCCATCACGGGACCAACAAGGAAAAGAGGGTTATATAAATTCAGACTGCGCACAGCAGCCAATTGTTCTAGATGACCTTGCAGTTTATTGTGAGGCAATAACTTCTCGCTGTTGGAAGCATTTCTCCCGGAGAAAAGGGTTGAAGACATCGAATTGTTCTTGCAGAAAGCCTGGAAAGTCCAGCAGATGTTTGATTCATCTGTCTCGATCTGAAAGATCGTACAGATAAAGCGTTATATGACTCAGAGGATGACCTGAAGATCCAGTCTGTAGTGAAGACTTTTCGCGCATCATGCATGGAATATTGATTTTTGTTCCATTTCAGCCGGGTGCTCACGACTTTGCCATGCTGATGAACCTTCTGGCGGAGTCACAGGGACTCCCGGAGTCCTTGCGCATCCTGGCAATCTTCGAGCACCAGTTTGGCATGCTCTGGCAGCCTCAGAATGTCTCAATGACCCAGAAGATGGTATCTAAGTACGACAAGAAGGCGGAGGCGGAGGCGGAAGGCTCAGGAGGAGGGGGAGTCCAACCGTCACAGCTCCAGACGCTCCTCATCAGCTGGGACGATGCTGAGATCGCAGACTACTTTTACAGGTGCGTCACCGTCGTCATCGTGATGACAGGCAGATTCTTTGTGCTGTCATCATTTGTCAGATTTCTACATTAGTCCAATGACATGATGGAGATTAGCCTTACCTGCGTGTGCACACCCGTACAAACTAGAGCCACATGCGCACACACGCCAGAAGTACACACATGTATACACAGAGACAACTTATGCACAAGTATAGTAACGATGTAGAACAATGGTGACATCACCAATAACTCGGGTATGACCTTTGCAGCTGTTATAAGCGCAAACTGGTGCTAGAGTACTCCGTGGAGATCGCACCCGAGACAGAGGCTCCCATCAAGTCCATCCTCTACTACCCGGACACTTCCTGGCAGGCGTGCGAGACGATGGACCTGCTCAGCGACAACTCATTTAATTTCGTGGGCGACGGGAGCAGCGTGGATGACTTGAAGAAGACAGAGTTTGTGCGCAAATACAGCGTCTCCTTCGACGGGCTGGAGCCTGGCAAACTGTACAAGCTCACCTTCTCCACAGAGATCGACGGCAGGACCATCACGCAGATCATCAGGGACTTTGAATGCGTCCCGACATGAAAGTTTACACATTCCGTGCTATTGTATTGCGGGATTTTTTTTGGCAAGCGGTGCAATGATTGCAATTATACGACTTTTCTTGTGATGTCAAACATGGAGATCGTTAAGCCCGTTGAAGCCGTGGAGGCGGCCAAGACCGACGAGGCCCTGAACGACGAGATGACGATTTAGAGGTTGGGAGATTCCCTTTTCGCTTGTTCCGTTGCACACCGCTGAACGCAGTAACAAAGGAAATCAACTTGGTGATTAGGGCCGACAATTTGCGGGCCGCGACCCACAGCGGGCTGGGCACGTGCGGGTCGGGCCAGCCCACAGATCAGAATGAAGCATCCACATTACAATGATGTCATGTAGAAGCACACAAGACTGCAATTCTTGCCTTCTGTCTCATTGGACAAGCATCAGATTGCACACGGCACTGCCAAATTCTCTCCAATGCATTAGCTTTGAACCCTTGACTTGCTTATTTGATTTGGACTATTCTGCTCACATGAACAAACTCTGGTGATTCCAGTAGAATATTCTTTTAGTAATATTTGATAGGCTTGGAATCCACTCCAACACAAGCCAGTCTTGGCTGACTTGGCGCGCCTCAGCAGTTGTTCATTAGGAGCATTTTTTTAAATTTGCGGGCCTGTGCGGGTCGCAAAAATTGAGTGCGGGCCTACGGGCTGCGGGCCGCGGCCCGCATCGGCCCTAGAATCAAGTTAACTCCACGAATTACAATAAGTTTTCGATGTTTCTTACTCCTGCTTACAAGCATTGTAATAGAGTCGCGATTCATTGAATCGATCTAGAGATACCGGTAGTGCGGCGCAGTTGAGGCAGCCCTCGAGGACGCGACCCTCGCCTATCTGGAGGTGACAAAGAACGTCGTGATGTACCTGGACGATGAGGAGGGCAGCGGGAGCACTCAAGCGACACAGCTCGACCATGTGCGGAGCCTGATGATGGATCACGCCAAGCTCATCGTCAACGCAAGCAACGAGGGCGAGGCCCTGAAGAGGACCAACGAAAAGCTCAGCGAGGGAGAGGGTCTGGCAGGAGGAGCGGAAGTAAGCAAGGTATGGACGTCGAGGTCAGGGTGGGGTTGGTTGTAGGTCTGGACATTCGCCCTGATCTTCTCCGGAACTTAATCGGGCTCTTGACGACACAATTCGGTGCGAGGACATCCCCTGTCGCGGCGAGGGCAGCCATCAATTACTCCACGCTGGCGTGCGAAGTCCCCTTGGACTCCCTCTCCAAGGCATAGGTCTCTCAGACGTTTTCCACTGTGGTGAGGGACACGCCAGTGATGTCAACAATACCATGCGAGTCTTTCCTTGGCCAGAGCAATCCAAGTAGCACCAACGTCTCTTTTTTTTCTCGGACATTTTTAAGGATCAGAGACTATTTCAACAAAAATGCATCAAAACAATGAAGGAGTGATTCTCAAACTACTGAAACTTACCTCTATCAATGATTTGTAACAATTTGGATATTATAATCATTCCAAGCTTTGCTTATGCGCTGTGTATTAGTGGGGGAACACACTGCTTTTGAAGAGCTTTTCAGAGTGTCAGTGAAAAACAACAAACCTGAATGGCTCTTCTCATCCAGGAGTGGTCATCTGCCCCGCTCAAGCTGTCGGAGAGGAACCCGGTGGACAGGGACACGTTGCCACGTCACAGAGTCTTTGAGAGGTTGGAGGAGGCGATCACGGAGGCCTCCAAGTAGAGGGACGAGCTGGCGTCAGCAGAGTCAGAGTGGAAGAGGTCTCCTGTCTGCTGATGGTAACTACACTCAATGAGGTACCTTTGGTACACGCATTTTGACGAGAAGTAATCTAAGTTAAAAGAACACTAAAATAAATCCTATGTGCTGTAAGGTGAAGTAGTCATTGTTGAGGTGTAGGCTACGTTTGCAGCCAAGCATCACAAGTTAAATCGAGACTCAGTAATGAGACTCACTCAACAAACTAAGCTTCGACGCCAGCGTCTCCGGACCCCCTTTGAAAGGAGGATACGATTACTAACTTGTTCAAAGGTCCTCTTTGGGCGAGTACCTAAGGCTTTGGAGTATTAAACAGTCCTCGGTTCGTCGTCGGAAGCCGTACTGAACACGATTACCCAGAGACCCCCCAACGTCTGAGCCACGTCTCGAGCTGCGTCTTCGTCTATTGCTACATCTGCGACATCTACTACGTCTGCATCTACGACTTTATCCACAACGACGTCTACATCTATGGCATCCTCCACAAGAACGTGGACCGGTACAAGATCAGGGACGCTCGCTGTGGCTCGAGCTGCGACGCATTCTTCTGTGTTAGCCACGTACGCTTCAACGATGGCTGTATCAAGCCCTAAGTGACGCCCTCCTCGACGACGCTCGGGCCGAAGACGACGACCACAGCCCCACCGACGGCAACCCCTACATCCATCCCGACGATCTCGCACCTCTTCTCGAATGTCGCAGTGCTGACACTTCATTCCTGGGCATTAGTTTTAAGTCACGAGAGTCCCGGTGCGTTGACTAGGGATCCTAGGACTGTAAACGTCTAAGTTCAATACATTATCTGAATGCTCTTAAACCCTCCTTTGTGCGTTGTTTTTAGCTACAATTTAAGTTATTAGAGTTACAAAGGGACGGATACTGATATGGTGATTAAACATTGCATTTTTGAAGGTTCTCGCTGTGAAAAGAGGGTTTTTTTTATCACAATTTTATTGCAGAAGAAGTGCACAGCATGTTGAATGACTTCCCTCACCCATTCCAGCGCCTCCGGGTTCATATGGACTTCCCGCATTTTGACCTAAAGATGTCTGAAACCACCTAAAACCCTCTTCTCCACCCAGGCAAGTGCCTCCAGGCCTATATCGGCAACCCCCGCAAGGTTGGCCCGAATTTATGAGCAGGGGAGATCCTTGCACGTCAGAAGGATGCTGAAGTGGGAGGCAGGCAGGGACATAAATATGTCTGCGCTGCACTGAACACTGCTCTGCCCTGGAGGGGGGGCGAAAAAACAGGAAAAGTAACATTTGCGCGTCCTCCCTGACCTCTTCGCGCGTTGAAATTACGCGCGTCTCGTCCATGTTCGCGCGCTTCTTGAGCCTCTCGGTCCAGTCGGATAATTGATGTAACGCATAAAATTCCCTCACAGAGAAAATTGGGGGGTAAATTCTTCGGCGAGCTTCACTGCAGGGGGGATGTGGGGATTATCCATAGGAACCTGCGCTGAAACAGACTACAAAAAAACATTTCTCATGCAGCGGGAAGAGAAAAACATCTCTTTTTATGTGTTTGGATTCATTGTGACGAAAACTTTTCAGGCAGTCCTCAATTTCCGAGGAGCTGGCAAAAAATCTTGTCGTCGAGGATAGCGGTGATGAGAACATGATGAAGTGAGCCCTTAGTTACTGCCAATAGTTCATCATGTTCATAGTACAGTACTGTGATGGCTAAAGCAGAAACAACATCTCAAGCTCCTTTGATCTGGTCAAGTCGAGCCCTGAAATCTTGTCATGAGTAATAGTGATGTCCAAGACTACCCTGGATGGCTGTCTGAAGAAGGTCATGCGACAAATTCAGTCCTTTTACTCCATCATGCCCATGATCCTGAGCAGAACAGCATCTGAAATCCTGACTTGAAGAACAGTGATGTCCAAGACTATCCTGGATGGCCACCAGAAGAACGTCAACAGCTGCTCAGACGAATGCATCCCTTTGTGAGGGCCACTGTTGGCGTCATGTCCATGATCCTCAGCAGAGCAACATCTGGAATGCCCTTAATTTGACCACATCGAGCCCTGAAATCTTGACATGAAGCATGGTGATGTTGAAGCCTGTCCTGGATGGCCACAAGAAGAAGGCCAACAGATACTCTTGTAATGAATAGAACCCTCATTTATCATTGTTGGTCCTTGGTCATGTTTTAGGTTCTCCAGATTACTGCTCCCTGCTCAGCACCCCATTACGGGGGTTCTACTGTGCCACGCGCAGCCCAGTGTGATGTGAGATAATTATTAAACAGCATCTCGGCTTCCCTCCCGACTGTTGCCGTGATTATGACTGCTGCATGCATATCTTTGTTGCCCACTGAGGCCACAGCTGCGTCCCACATCAGCTGTAAATTGCCGTGTTACACCGAGTTCGAGGCCACGCAGCACAGTTTGGCCAGGAAGCCACAATTTCCACGTACTTTTTACCATGTGAGGTGTGCACTTGTACGTCATAATGATGCACTTACAACAGGGTCGCCCAGAGAGGATGCACTTTTCCAAATGTGAACAAAGGTGTGCGGAGCAGAGGTCTTCTGATGATTGCAACCGCTGATGCAGCCAAAGCATCAGCATGTGAATGGCGCACTTTCGTCCGCACCACCCTGTGGAGGCAGAGCGTCAGACTGAGGACGGGTGCATTCGACTCTGCATCACCCTGTAGCAACGGCCGAATTTCGATATTGTGTGTCCCAAAGCGGGAATGCGCCTGCAAATATCGGTTCTGGCAAACAAGGGAAGAGCTTGGTTTGGGCTTTTCCACCATCTGGAGCAGAAAGCAAAAGATCTGGGAGATGACAAAGCCATTTCTCCTCCCCCTGCAGGAAGAAAAGGATCGCCTTTCACCGAGAAACCTTTTATCGACTGAAAGTTTCCATGAAAACTTTTCCCCTGAGCAATTGGTGAGGATTTTTTTCCCTCTTTCAACCACCAAACTCAACTTGAATGCTGATGGTGCAACTTTTGGGGGCCTCACCAAGAAGTTGAGCATCTTTCCTCTCCCCCCCCCCCCCCCCCCAAAAATAAAAAATACCCGGGTTTTGGGGGGGGGGGGGGGGGGGATTAATTTTTTAGGGGGATTAAAAAAAATGGTTTCGGGGAGGATTAAAAAAAAATGCCGTT
>JAAUXU010043941.1_pt1 | contig 17837 bp, 19 predicted proteins | sample 7278151 | NCBI WGS metagenome assembly JAAUXU01 (sample SAMN14350113, study PRJNA611818) | marine sediment metagenome | isolation source: surface marine sediment (1.8m) | place: French Polynesia: Moorea | collected 2018-08 | reverse complement strand
GTGCAAATTGGTGCACAATGCCAGTAATGTCTCGTGTACATCATTGCAAGAGCTTTCCAAAGAGCTATCATGCGTTCGTGCAGCCTCATCCTGTGCGGCGTCGCAGGTCCTTGAAATCGCGACTTTTCCGCCCTGGCTAGCTGGGGCATCTGTGATGTAGCCCTTTGACCGCTTGGAGCGCTGCGATCGACCCCGGCAAAACTGGCTAGCCTAGATCGGCCCTTCTCGGTGGTAGTTATTCTGTGGTAGAAGAGCTGCCACTATTCTTCCCGTAGCATAACCCGCAGCATGTCGGTCATGGAAAGCTACAAGTGTCCTGTACGACAAAAATTTTATTCATTTTTTATAAAATTATCTTGACATTATTTTGAATGACAATGAGAGCTAATCCAGAAATTTCTTCCTTAGTACGTGCAGGCGATCATCCCTTGAGAGCGGTCTCTTACACGCGGTCTTTCAAGAGCCATCTTAGCGTCATGAACACTTTTGAAATGTCCTTATCATCTTTGAGTCGCCAATATTATGTTGATGAATATTCAAGATGAATTTAAAGGGCGAACGTGATGGAAAACTGGGAGCTTCATTACTATCATTACTGCGCATTCTTCAGAAATGTTTACTTCACAACTTAATGTCAAAAATGTCCGAAATCTCGAGGTGCCATCAATGCTCTTGAGTCTGACGTCTACTTGGTAAAAATAGTTGGTTCGCCGGGATTCAAAGCGATTCGTGTTAATGTGGCAGACCTGAATCTCAGCAGCTGACTGGCAATATGTGTTTACAACCTTTGCTTAATGCACGATACCGGAGCTTCCAAAAGCGCTGCCTCGTCACACAGACCTGAAATATTAACAACCTATACTCGTCTTTAACCATGGTAAGACAATTCTACAAGAAAGTTAAAGAAGCATAAACATTGAACCTTGTAGTTGGACCTGGATGGCTTCTCTCGCTACATCTCGCCGGTGAACCCCGGTGTGTATCCTCATCTTGCAGTGGTGCTCCTGTCAATTGGGCTCTTCTTTACTGCCTGGTTCTTCGTGTATGAGGTTACGTCAACCAAGTTCACAAGAGAGATCATCAAAGAGGTCCTCATCTCCATCATTGCCTCCATTTTCATGGGATTTGGCACACTCTTCCTCCTCCTTTGGGTGGGGATATATGTATGACAGCAGATGCTCTACGTCTGACGGTGGCATTTACGGTTTTGGCGAGGGAAAATATACGTTAATGGTAGGAAAAGTGTATTCCATGCTTATTTTGCTGCGTCATTTGCAATGCCAGAAGCCAGCAGGGAATCAACACAATTGAGCTGAGAACGTGCGTGAAAACAAGTGTGCGTAAATGAAGATACGTCAATTGTAGTGCGGTTGGAGCTTTCAATGACGACGTTAAGAAGGGCCGAAGCCTCTAATAAAAATAACCAGGACGACGTTGGTAAGAGAAATTCTGTGTACTTATCTATATATATTAAGCTGGTCAAAAAATGAAAATTTTAGAATTTGACTGAGTGCATCTTAGGTTAGGCTGATTTTGACAGCCCTGTGACACAGCTGACACTTCATAATTCCTTTCACTGCAATGCTTTAGTTCAACATCCAGAAAGTAACCAAGCAGGTCCACATCAAATATGTGATGTTGACCTAACATCCTTATGTGCTGTGTCTGAATAACTTTATAGGCAGAGGGGGAGACCCAAAAAGTCATTATTTTTTCATTCCATTTGACTGGAAGGTCTTCAAGTGGATCCTTGCAACAAATCTAGGACGCCACAAGAGATTAAAAAAAGACCTAGCCTAATGTATAAAAAGTAGAAGCGTCGTATGTAGTCTGTAGGGGGGTCTGTCTGCCTGTCTCTCTGCCTGTCAGGTCATGGGGGCCACTGGACTGAGCGTCACCAATCTTGGTCAGCAGACGCTACATATCACAAACTCAAAAGCGATCACACCTTAGGTCTGAGGCCATTTGGAGGCCAAAATTGAGGTCCAACATTACATGTACCACATGTAGTATCAGTAGCTATGTCTGGCAAGAGGAGGGGAGAGAAGAAAGTCAGTAGGAGTGGACTTTGAGCCAGGAAAACCAGGCAAGCCAAACTGTGACTCGACCCGGAGACTGATGGCCCACTGCTATCACTAAGCTGGGGAGGGCGTGAAGAGTGTCCGACCTAGGTGCAGACAGTCGACGAGATCATCTTCGAGGGCGAGATCATCTTCGAGGGCGAGGTCAGCTTCGAGGGCAAGGTCAGCTTCGAGGGCGAGATCAGCTTCGTGTTGAGTGCGAAGCGCATGTTGAGCAAGGGTCGAGTCCGCTGGTGGGCAGGATTGCGACGAGTCTTATAAGCCGAGCAACGCCGGGTACCTCTGCTAGTCTTTATAGACAACGCTATAACTGCCTTTTACAGACGCAAAATCAACTTGCGCGATATGCCTGGCTGACGGCATAGTCAGGGCGGAGATGAAGTGGCTGAGGTACGCCCACCGGTTTCACCGCAAGTACATCGATGAGTGGTTGGCAACTCATGACACCTGCTTCCTCTGCAGGGAAGTCAGTGATAGGGGAGCCCGATCTGGCGGGTGGCTACCGCCGGCACCTTCCCCGCCAGCTGTGTCTCCCCCTTAGGAAATTTCGCGGTGAGTGATTGTCGCCTCACCCCACCCCCTTCTCTGCCGCCATATGTGTCTCCCCCACCATCGGCATCTCCACCACCTTGAAGAGACGATAGCTCAGGAGCGGGAAGTACTTCGTCTACGCTGGAAGATGCTTGCTATAACGGCTAACTAGTCCGAGCATACCTTACTACACTGTAAGTGACGCCGTCAACGCGGAAGGGCTTTCTTTGGGAGTCGGTTACCCCCAACTTGGCTCCTTAGGGGGCGGGGCACGATCACTGAATTCCCTGCAGAGGAGGCAGGTGTGGGCTCCTATGGTACTGGAGCCACTACTACTCCTGCTATGGTACTGAGCCCCGGAGTTCGGCTTGAGCAAAGTGCCAGAGAGATCGGCGACTAAGGAGTTGGTGCAAATAACGAAGATAAAATAATAAAAATTCAGTTAACCGAACATTGACTATTTTATTGCTGACGTGCTTCACTATATACATACTGTAAGTTCGGTAAGTACAAAAAAGATGACAATATAATAGATCCAAATTCTCAGACCATCTCAAAAAGGTGCACGTACCTTTCAGTGCTATGCATTTTTGTCTCTTCCTCAAAAGCTGGAACCTATGCAAACTGTGTATATGCGAACTGTTGTCTTTCTCAGTCCGCAAATCGTTGGTGTCACTCACGTTTTCTATGATGTGGTAAAAGGTTTTTTGAGGTAATCACCACGGTGCTAATCTTGCTCTGCTGTGTAATGCAGTAATCTTGAGTACTAGACATAGTAATATAGTGAAAGTATTCAACATTCAGTGTACAGGGATCTCAAGAGCACATATACATATACACGGTATGCAGCAGCACTATAGTTACACTGAGTGGGTTCTCCCTTGTTCGACCTGCTGATGGTATGCTACGCAATAAGAATCAAAAGGAAAGACCTTGGGCAAAATCCGCTGTTGAAATTTTATAGAGATCTCAGTGCATTGGTACCAGTTTTTCGTCCTCGATCTGGAGACTATCAAGGGTGCGCTTATGACGTGTGAGTGCTGAAGCTTTCCTCGGCCTGGTTCATCAAGTCGTTATTGAAATTTCAGTCTGTGTGTTTACGATTCGTTATAACACAGGTAGGGATAACTGGAAGCTGAAATTTTGCCTGAAAATTTAAATCAAGTCACTGGCTCCTTGCATAAAACGTTTGTAAGTCCATTTTAGCGCCATACCGTATAAAGAGGTACAATGGATGTCTGCTTGCATTGAACCATGGTGAAACATTTGTCCGTCATGCGTATCCGGTATTAAATGCTCTTGTCATCACCTTGATCTTTGATCAGCTGATCCAAGTAAATGTCGTCCGGATGCTGGACGTCCTCTACCCCTTCGAGCACCACGAACTCACTTTTAATGCCGCCCTCTCCTGTGGCATTACAACAAACGGCAAGTTCATCTTGTATAAAATCCTTCTCGTAAGCAGTGGCAGCTCTTGCCATTTCTTCCACTTCGTCCTGAGTTTGGGAGTTGGCCTGACTTTTGTGAACTTTGTCTGAATGACGCTTTAAATGATTCTTTCTTCCAAAACATTTTCCACAGAGCTGAAAAGAAATCAAATATGGGACGCAGATGCTCTCCATGCCAAAGTTGTAAGTACTTTCGCGTGCGGAATTGCACTGTTCTAGTCACCTGGCACTGAAATGGTCTCTCCCCCGTATGCGTGCGCACATGCTCGGCGTAGTCCTTCCTAGAGAAGAAGTCCTTGGCACAGTGCGAACACCTGTGAGGCTTGATCCTGAGATGTATTCGTTTACGGTGATCGATTAGCGCCGAATTGGACTTGAAGGCGGCGCCGCACTCGTTGCACAGGAATGCCTTGATCTCTTCGTGCACAGATGTCCGATGGATACGCAGAGCAGATAAGCGGGCAAAGCGCTTATGGCACTTGGGGCATGAATGGGGTCGTTCACCTGTAAAAAATTTGCTGCAATACATGCTGTGCACATCATGCCGAAGAAGACTTTACCATAACCACCGCCTCTGTCACGGTACACTTACAGAAGTACAATGAGTACGAGTACGCATGTATATTTCTACACATACAGTACACATATGTAGCAGACCACATACTGGGTACGTACTCATACACATACTAACACGGGCAATAGAAAAGTGTAAAGTTTTCACTGCACGCAAGTTGTAAGGCTACTTCTTAGCCGAGGCCGCCACACGTGCAAGTTGGGAGATCGAGACCAACTTCTGCTGGTTGTTTTCATCCATGATGAGAATGTAGGCGGGGTGATGGGAAGGTGCCTTCGCCTCCTGCATTTCCTGGTCATCCGCAACAAGGGTAGTTTCAGCAGGAATCTCCAGGACAACTGTCTCTTCGCCTTCTCCAACTTCACCTTGGGCAGTTGCTTGCTGCGACAGTTCGATAAGAGAAGTGGCCGCGGCGTCGGCAGACTTTGGGATGAGTATAGGCGCGCCAGTGCTTGAGACAGCTAAAAATTGAAAGAAGTCGTAAGTCGCAGCTACAATCTAGCAGTCCGTGCTGTACCAAGATAGTAACTGTACATGTCTGAGCAGTACGGTACATCCGGTACATGCACTTCTACGTACACTATAAATATTTTTGCTGATACTTACAAGTGGTGTACCTTTGACCGTCCACCTCGTATTCTGTCGATTCTGCTACCAAGTCGCTTATGACAAAGGTTTCTTGCTTCACCATAGGTCGCTGCTGCTTGTCCATTTTCATGAGGCTCTCATCTTCGACCTCCTTCAGGCTGGCAACAACTATGGCGGAGTCCTTTCTCTGGGACAAGTCTTCAACGTCATCGCTCTTCACCACCACTTTGTGGACACACTCAACGTGGCGTTTTAAATGATGTGACCTTGAGAATCCTTTGCCACAATGCTACAAGAGTTGGTATATATTGTAGAAATGTGTAACCCTTGATAAAACCATATGCACCCTTACCATGCACACATACGGCCTGGCTCCCGTGTGCGTACGCGCATGGGCTTCCAGCTCTTGTCTGGTGAAGAATCCCTTGGAGCAGTCTGAGCATACGTGTTCTCTGAGCTGTAGGTGCCTCCGCTTTCTGTGGTCGATGAGTGTTGACACTGACCCAAAAGCGCTCCCGCACTCAGGGCACAAGTGAGACTTCTCTCCGGTGTGAACCACCATGTGAATTTCGCGTTGCTGGGACCGCGCGAACGACTTTGGGCACAGCGAGCACGGGAATGGCTTCGGGCCTACAAGGTTTGTTTCGCAATGTCCCGCATTCGTTCACAAATATTAGCCAGTAGCAGCACTGCTTCCACCAAAGATTTTCATGCTGTACTCACTATAACGCGCCTAACACTATCTGCTACTATGCACCTTCAAGAGTCACGTCAGTTTTCACGTCAGTTACTTCACTCACCTGTGTGATTCCTTTGGTGCACCCTGAGATCCTGCTTGGTCGAGTAGGCCTTGTCGCACTGATTACACATATGAGGCTTCTCACCGCGGTGGCGTCTGGTGTGAACATCCAGGTCTTCCTGTGTCTTAAAGCGCTTTGGGCAACTGTCGTAGGTGCACGGGAAGAGGTTCGTATGCTCCAACTACAAGGTGGAAGGAAGTATGGATACTTCATTCAGCCTTTCACCGAACACGAAGATAAAAAATCATTTCACCAAGTTCTTACCCGGTGCCTCCTGTACTCTTTGGCGATGGTGAACCTCTCCCCACAGACATTGCAATGTACAGGGTCAATGACATTAGGAGGACGACCTCTCTTCTTCTTGGTTCCGTCGCCCTCTGCCAGATAGTCAAACCTCTGCGCCGACCCTTTCAACCGGAGGCTCTTCCGGCTGGGTGGCACGAAAGTCTCATCGTCTCCTGTGTCCAGCTCTCCTGCATCAATCTCCAGTGTCTCGTCCTGAAACAGATATGGCAATAAGGTGATAAGCATGTATCATAAACTCAAGACATAATATGACCAGATTCGCTACTGTTTATCCTTTCCCGACGCACTTTTCACGTTTCCCCGTACAATAGTGTGTCCGGGTACAACGATAGTGGAGGACATCCTCCAGGAGGTTGAGGCCCGACCTGAGGTATTCACATGCAAAACCATCTGACTTTGCTCACGAACAGCAAAGCGCTCAGCCTGCTCAAAGATGGCAGGGTCACAAGAGGCACTACATCTGCTCTTTTTCTATATGAAGTCCACTGTTCAGCAGCTGGCAGAGATGGTGCCGGTACGGTCCTGGTGCCTAGGCTGAGTCTCAACCCCTCGAGAGTGTACTCCGTAATCCAAGATTCCTCCTCAGACAAAATGAATCACCCGAATGCGCAGTATGCTCAGTCTCCTCTAGCACAATACATATTTGGGAGGAAAATGAGACTCTTCAGCGAACAAGGAATGACTAACGCAACTCTTGCCTTGGGCTGTAAGCTGACCCTTTCCTGATCTCACCCAAAGTGTTATTACCGCCGTACCTTTAAGTCTGTATCGTCTTCCGGATGTTCCTTCTTCCTTTCTTCGTTAGGCACCACAAAGTCCTCCCCGAAGAATCTCTTACAAGCCCTGGTCTTCCTTTTCCTACTACTAGAAATCTTAGGATCTTCGGTCTTTTCAGACTCTTGGACTTTGTTAGTCTGCGTATCTTGAACTGCAGGCTCTTGCTGAGGAGGTGAATTCTCCGTGTGCTTGGACGTTCCACACAATCTACCTCCGCAATACTTGGCGTCCAATTCGGCCAACACCGCCCTGCACTCTGAGCAATGAGTCTTCTGGGAGAAGAGCTCGCACGTTGCGATCCCTTCGGCTTCTTTTAGTAGGTCAACGACGAACTTGCAGCCCCTGGCGCGGTAGCGGACGACGCCGCCGTAACGATCCATCAGCAAGGACCTCATGTCTGCCTTGCGGGCGCGTGAAAACACCTCGACGAAGGCGGCCTCGTCCTCAACGAAGCCGCGGCAGGCGGCGAAACGGTCGCCGTTCAAAGCTTCGAGCAGTCCCTTCAAACCAATATCATCTTGGTCAAGAAAAAGCTGTTTATCTTCGCTTCCCAATGAGATCGGCTCCCTATTATAGGTGTATGCGCGCGCCACAAGACCGCCAGTCCCAGAGTCCACGTAGCAACTGGCGCCTGCGGAGGGCTGATCGAGCAAGAAGGAAGAATCGTCCTCGGAGATCTCTCCCGCCTCTAATCTGAGGACTGGATCTGCACCGACGCGTCGGACCAGAGAACAAGTCACCTTTGCAGAGAGGGATAGAATCTTCTTCTCCAATTCCTCCAGCCTGCGCTGAGCGTCCTCGGGGTCGACCCGTTGGGCCCCCGCGACAGAGACGCTCTCTGGTTCCATCAAGTTCCTCTCGAGGAGGGTCGAGGCCAAAGCCCGGATTCCTATTACTAAGATTTGTTTTCGTTGACGACTTTGCGCCTTGTTGGCCCTGTCCACTGAGCGCTCTAGCCTTGGCTGGCCCTGGGCACGACCAAAGTGGGCCAAGGAAGGAAGACGTAGATGAGAATCCGGATGATGGTGCGAGATTTCCTACTGCAAATCGGCGCGTCTCTTGCAGCTGGTCGAAAACTTCTCGGACGCGTTCGTCACGCTCCAGACGGCGCGAGGAGAAGACAGAGAGTCCGACGTTTTTCGACCCGGGGGAAGGATCTCTTGACCCTTTTCGCCAGTAAAGAAGCTGTCTGAGCTGAGTGGAGGGAGTGCGTGAACGCGAGCAGCTGCAACAGCATCGGCGCGCCCTCCAGCGGGCAAAATTGGAAATAATAACAGGTCACTGTTCCCGAGGGTCCCGAGGGTCCGGAATAAAATTATTATGCTGCAACAAAAAAAAAAAACCCAAATGGTTGGTGGCTGGAGCCACCATCATGGGGACAGCACAGACACATCACGGGGACGAGACCCGTGTGAGAAATGATGTCCAAGTAAGTTTCATAACTTGTGACATTAACTAACAGTGTGGTATCACAATTCGTCACTTAAGTTATTCAGGATGACCAGCAAACACATTGCGTGTTTGTTATCATCGCGGCAGCTGCGACGTCTTGTCGTCCTTTGTGGAAAAGGAGGCCGCTTCGTAGAGGAATGACGTGATGACCACTAATGTCGTCCCGACGTGGAACCACGCGCCGGGCAGCGTCGAGTCTCTCTCCACTAACAGAGGAAAGCAGACGGTGCAGATCAAGATGGAAATTGACGTGGCAAAGTCTTTCAGGATGTCTTCGGCACACTCGACCGCCACCGCCACGAGCAGTCCACCTTGGAACTGTGTAAGAAGTGCATGTACATTCAAAATGATGTGTATATGCAGTACTCCTTGCTCGAATCCCTGCTGCTTACACCTGTAGCATGACGATGACTACATTCAGTTGGAGCTATTTCTGTCTGTCTGACACGTCGCCCATGCAGATCACCCGCATACATGCACACACGCATGCAGAAATTTCTCTAACAGATATGTAGCAAGACAGACGTCCCTGTGCATTTTATTCTCTACAGCGCTCTACATGCTGTTTGCACCGAAAATTAAAAGTATCATTAAAACGATGAAGAAGCTCTGTTCATTCAATCTTCTTTTGTCTGTCCGTGTACTTCCAGATGTAGAGGGAGATGGAAGAGGCCAGCGAGCACCACGCCAGATACGGCACGAAGAGCCATCCCGCGGTGGCGTTGACAGAGTGAAATTCCTTTCCGGTGACCGCCACCAGGCACGTCAGAGTGAAGGTATCGAGTGCAGCCTGAAAAGAATCACCAACAACTGTTAATTCTCGGCATGCACGGCACACACCAAACGTCGGCAAGCCGTCACCAGTCCAAGCTTCTTTGCCCCGAAGAAGATTGGCGTAAAGGCCCAGTTGACGACCAACTTGGCGGCGTACAGAGTCAGGGGTAGACGAGCGATGCCGTCGAAGCCTCCGCCGTCGCGATACACCTGTCAGAGAGGAGAATAACCAGTGAACACCTTTTGCACTTGTACGTACGTAGACCAGGAGAGATGAGGGGCAACAGTTCAATCACCACCAAGATCAATGCTTCCATATCCAGTGTAACTACTCCTATCATTCGAATTCAAACTCTAGCCAAAAGTAAAGTCTACCAGGTTCGTACCAAGTAGCTGGCGTATCCCATAGTCCCGTACAGGTACGTCCACACGATGGGAAAGGCACGCTTCGGCGGAGTCCACCAAGGTTTGGAGAGTTTCTAAAATGCAATTACACGCATGGAAAAACTTACATGTAATGATAACTTAACATTCTTGACCGACATCAACTTACGTCATAGAAATTGTCCATATTCTTTCGCTGCACGAGCGACCCCGGAAAGCTCCCTACGAACGGCAGCAGCACGGACGCCACGGACGCCAAGTTCAGGTCCATGTTGAAATTTGGGGCTGTCCCTCGTTGCAGAAAGAGCCCCCCCACCTCCTCCTAAGGCTAGTGATAACACGAGGGTGAATCAACGTTGCTAGTCAGCGACGTTGCTCGTATGCTAGCAGTACAGTGACGAGACTTCCACCCAGTGACGGTTTACATCCAGTGATTACATAATACCGGTGCGCCATAGCTCAGGCAGACTGGCCGTATATGGCTGCTTAGAGGCACCTGCGTCTTGCCGATAAGCACAGGGTGCCCAACAATTATCTTCCCTTTGACCCTAGCTATTTCAAGCAATGATGGGAGCAAAATAAAATATATGTGAGGCGCATGCCTCAGGATACATTAAGTTATTGTATAGTATGTATTTCATATTTCATAGTGTAAACATGGATGGGTTGGATGGATGTATTCACAGTCGCGATTCTCCTCAATCTGTCAACTTCTCAAAGAAGTATAAAAATTAAATGCTTACATGTTTCAGAAAGGAATGCTCAAGACACATGTGAAATGACATCATTGTCTACGGACCCCCTTGGATAAAAGAGAAAGAAATGAATGCTGCTTTTAGTCGCAGTAGTGATACTGATAAATACAGTGTGTTCCAGCTTAGTAAAATGATGCTTGCTTTTTTTGGTGTGTACACGCAAATTGATAAAACGTTGTCAGACGACATCTTCCGCAGACATGAGGAGAGGGTTGACGTACTCGAAGCCGTCGAATTCTGTCTGGTCGATCTTCCCGATAAGGCTCCTGAGGGATGAAATGAAAACACACGTTACTAAGCGTTGAACGAATTTGTATCAAGGAAACCCTTTAACAGAAGACTGCCACAAACATTTCCTTTCTCTACAGACTATTTAATATTTGCAGCTTGAGTCCCAAAAAGTCCGGTGTAGAGGGAGATCAGAGACAGTAGGGAGATCAAGAGTAATAACATCGGGAGGACAAAAGAAGTGTCCAGAGTGAGCTAAAAAGGGGTAGGACAGTTATATCGACACCGGACTCCTCTTTCTCACTGCATGCATGCACTGCCTCAGTCAGCTATGAACTTGTCACACAACGAATGAGCTTACGGGTCGTCGGGCGTGAGCCTCACGGGCTCGTCGGTGAACTCCGAGGGAAAGTTGGCGAGGTCTCGCTCGTCCGACAGGGAAGGTCGATAAGGAGAAGGAATCTGTTTCTGCTCCAGCTGAAATAGACGGACAAGAAACACAATGACAAGGAGACAAAAACATGAAGACATGGAAGTACAGTACAATTGTGTGTGGACATTGGACTGACCGCAGCTCATAACCGGCTGCGAATGGAAGAGTAAGAAACCCTGGTACGCGGAAAAAAGGTCGTTCAATGTAACTTATCGTCATTATCCCCCAAATCTTAACACCGGGAAAGTAGGTACTGATACGAATACGTCTCCAGTTCCCATGACAACAGAACGAACCCGTTTCATTTCTTACGTATTGTCAGGTGTAAGCACCGCGGCCTCTTCAGTAAAGATGGGATCAAAGTTCTGGTCATCCAACATGTCATTGAGCGGCGGAAAAAACGGCGCTGACACTTGTTTACGCTCCAGCTAACATGATATGCATAGTGCAGTTACATCAGCTGAAGTTGCTTCATTTACTTCCTAGATTACAGGAACCTTCTATTCTTAAAACGGTCAATACTCACCAGTTCCCACTCAATGGTTTTGAAGAATGGGTGAGACATTATTTCCATGAATCCCGTGTCCTTGTTACAGCCCAGACGGTCCGCAGGGTTTTTGTTGAGAAATCCCTGAAGATATGAAGTTGACAATGTGTTCATTTGCTATTTGTCATTAAAGTTTACCATGTGTGCACTACACATATGTACACACACACTACATTGGCGCCTACCTTCAAAATGGAGGCCGCCTTTACACTTAATGACCTAGGAATTCGAATGGTTTTCTCCAGGATGACTTGGAACAAATAGTCCTCTGTATTCTGGATAAAGGTCGGTGCATTAGTGACATGGTAGATGATAAGAGTATCGAGAAGAATAAGGTCTCACTTGATCTGGGTTGTCTGTTGCTCCCACTACGTCGAAAGGACTTCTGCCCGCCAGCATCTCATAGAGGAGGACTCCCAGCGCCCACCAGTCAACAGAAAATGCGTACTCTTCTCCGCGAAGGATCTCAGGTGCAATGTAGTTAGGAGTTCCGCAGAATGTGGAGGTGGTGTCACCCTGAAACAGTAGAGAACCGTAATGTAATTACCGATGATGTAAAACTCGAAATCTACAGTAAATGAGTGAAGCTCTCACCGGTTTTATGCCTTCCTTGCACATGCCGTAATCTGTCAACTTGATGTGTCCCTCGTGGTCTAATAGCACATTGTCCAGCTTCAAGTCTCTGCACAGAATTTTTTTTTGTCATTGCAAATACTTCAATCAAGTTGCCGCATTTTTATACCTGTAGATGATCCCTCTTTCGTGCAAGAAGTTAAGAGCCAAGCAGATCTCAGCCGAGTAGAACCTGAAGAACAGTAAGTGCATACAGTGCACATAAGATCGCTGTTGCGGCCTTTGGAAAAATTCTGTTTTCAATCATCTTTATACCTGGCGTGTTCTTCCGGCAATCTCCTCTGTCTCTGCATGTGGAACATGAGATCTCCTCCTCGAACGAATTCAATCACAAAGAATAGTCGGCTGGGAGTCTGTTGAAAGTGCAATTACAATGCATGTCTGCATTTTGGTGAGATTTTACAAGTGCTACGTCGAGTTAAAGCAACATACAGGAAGACAGACTTCTACTCAACGACGTACACACTGTTTGCACTGCGTACCTGGAAGCAGGAGTGCAGTCCTACAAGGAACGGGTGATTGGAGGCAGTCTCAAAAACGTGCTTCTCGGTCTGTACCCAGTCGATGTCCTCGTCGTCAGTCACCAACTCTTTCTTGATCACCTTAAGTGCGTAGATGCGCTTGGTTTTTTTCAGCTCGACCATTAAAACCTGCAGGTAAGATGTAAGTGTGCATTTGTAAAGGAAAATCACTTTTACTGAAAGAGCTAACCTTTGCATAGCTACCCCTGCCGATGACCCTGATGAGCTCAAAGTCGTCGATCGACACCATCTTCGAGGCATCCTTGTCCGAGGCATTGGCACCAGAGGGAAACTGAAAAGGGTCGTATGGTTTAAATTGTGCCGCAGAAAGAATTACGATAAAAACACAAACTTCGGTACCAGAAACTGTTCAACAGCACTACTCAAAAATCTTTTCAAAAAGAGACACGCATCGCCCATTCCAAGTGCGAAAAAGCGTCGCTTGTGCATACGTATGGAAATAAAGTTTTCGCACACTTCGGTACCTCCTCCACCTTCTCCTCTTCTTTGTCCTTTTGAGCATCTCCTTGTAGTTTATTCTGCTACAACAAAGACCAAAGTCCTGCCTCAATGATACACTGCAATATACGGTATAAGTCACATCTACGCTACTAAAGGAGTGGGTCAAATTAGAAAGTGCAGGATAGACAGCAGCGTGGACAGAAGGATCCATGAGAAAAGCAACAAGGGAACTAGTCGCGTGAGGCTTGTACTTGGATAGGTCAAGGGACCATGAACGCATAATCTCAGTTACGATAAGAAGCGATACCTCAAGTTTGCTACCCATCACCATCTTTGTCCAGTATATACCTTACCTCTTCAATCGGCGATATCTCCTGCTGCTCCCCCGCAGCCTCGCTGTCCTTGAGGTGGCAAAGCTGGCTGGTGGCATCTCCTCCATTGCCTGTAGCGGTGGCTCCAGATTCTGGTTGTTGGGGCAGCTGCTTGGGGAGGCTGGCGACTTGGCTGGCATCACACACCACCCGCAGTAGCTTGTGGCACTTCTTATGGATCAGAAGCTTGCACTGAAATTGGCGACGCTTAAGGTGATGATTTCTCTGCCATGATGTAGAGCTAACAGACTTGGGTAGCAAGTAAACCATTCTTCTGCTCTGTTCTGCAGTACAAGTATCTTGCAAGTTCCTGCAGTCTCACACCCACGAACCCCGCCCCTCCTGCGTCTCAAGACACTCCCCACAGCGTTCTCTGCCATCGTGGCTGGTTTGGTCTCAATCAATTCAGCCTAAGAGCAACAACTTCTCCTTCATGAAGTTTACTAAATAAACAGACTTTTTAGGACCCGTTCTTTGCTGGAGGGAGGGAGCAGGGGTAAGGTCCCGTCTGGCCCGGTGAGGAGTTGAAAACCATGTCAAGTTTGGTCCAACACAGCCCAGCTGTCTCCGAGGAGATGCGGGCCGGGCACACATACAGGCAGGCAGGCAGGAAGACAGACCGATAAATGGGCATAAGGCACATTTCCGTGCCTTATGCCCGAAGGAGTGAAGTTCGTTAGGCTCCAGCCTAATAAGGGGTGACCTCCAGATAGGGGAACTACAATCTTTAAAAACAGTTGGTCGAGGTGTCGGGACTGCAGGGTATGCCAAGGCTGACTCTAAAGAACAGTAGAAGCGGCCTTGTTCTTCCTTACGGTGGCAATGGAGCAAAAAGATAAAACTGAGAGATCAACACAGACCTCGGTGTTTCTTTCCTTCTCCTCTGTCTCTTGTACACACTAGTGCATGTTAACCCACTACGTACAAGGTCTACTTTTCTACATACGATAAGTGACTAAACCAGTTTTCTGTACTATACTCGGTATGTACTGTCCTGGAGATGCGTACTTGCAAGTGCAGTATGCTCTGTATGCACTAGTCATGACAACCCACCCACTCACCCCCCAAAAAACACGTGACTCAAGGATTTTTGGGAACGTGAGACCCTCGTAATGATTGGTCAGAAGCGATTCCGCCTTGATTTGTTGGAACACTTGACTTTCGTAAGACAATTGGCCACAACCCAGGGTCCCACGTATTAAGGAAAGTCAAGTCGGTTATATCTTTCGACGAAGGCATCCTGACCATCAACTAGATTCATTACCTGCGTACACTTGAATCCTTGCCTGCCCAGTCCCCATATCCTATCATGGCAATAAGCACAGAAAGCTCGCCGGTTGAAGCGCTTCGCCTGGAAGATGTGTCCATTAACCTTGTACAACTTGCGCCAGCGTCGAGCGCCCCGTCTGGAAGAAAAAAAAGGCCTTGAACAAGACGAGCTGACCCGATGCCTCGTCAAGAGTCATCATAGTACGATCATGCTGCACTACCAACAAATCAAGTCCGTGAGTAGTCAGTTCATAAGTTATCTGGTTTGACTGACAGGTCACAGAGGTATTTCACATGCCTCTCCACTGAACGTCCGCGGTCGTGTCCGCGTGGTCGTCACTGTCTTATCATCACAATGTTGCTTCTTCAGTCAGATTACTGCGCTTGCTACCTTAGCCTTAATAAGCTTGGCATAGGCGGTTGCATCAGTTATGGGTCAAACAAGTCTCACGCTGCTGGTGCTTGAGCAGCACAAGAACGCGAACAGCGCTGCGTACAGTATATAAACATGTGACAGACACGAGGTAACGTCTCAATGACCTTAGAAGAACTTGCTCTTTCAGCTACGCGGCCTTGTCATTCGCAATGTAAGTTTGCTTCGCCGGTCCTCGTTGTGGCTTTCATATAGATCTTCACCTGTAGATACTCCGGTCCTCTCCTTGACAAGGCATTCCTGGAGCAGCTGGCACGCCAGGAAAGATGTGCACGGACAGCTCAGCCTCCTTGTTTGCGTCATAGAGCCTTAAAAAATTGCAGTTGTCTTTTGGTGACGTTTTGGCAAGGGCGCTGAGTGATTTTTGAGGAATGTGTACCTGATGGCCTCGTCCAGTTCAATCTGCGAGGAAACAGTGCAGGGGTCCCCCTCTTCATCCACCCACTTGATGGTAAAGGGGTAAGTCTTGGGAAAGCCGCACACCTGTGGTATTTCATGATTAGGTCATATCAACATGTTCGCCATCTCGACGAAGAACTTGACGCCAGAGAGACGTTTGCCGATCAAGGCGAGTAGAATGGAAGCGGTTACACCGGGCCAGGCAATAAGCATTCGATCAGATTACCTGAATTGCTGCAACTTCTTAAAAAAAAACTGTCGGAACAGCCAAGAACAGACGTCGTGCACAAATAAAGATTGAGGCTGACTCATTCGTATGCCCCTCCCAGATGACGCTCTCTAGTGCCAACGTGAGGCCCCTGCGTATTTGTCCTCACCTCTCTCATCTCGAACTCCAGTTGGTGGTAGGAAATGCCTTTATCGATGTACGTGATGAACACCCTGCCGTTGAAGGCCGTCTTTACCCGGATCTCCGGAATGTCGCTTTCGTTCAACCTGAGCGAAGAGGATGGTGCATGAGTTGCTTTTGATAACTGGCCCGGAGGGACCCAACGACGCCTTCTCTCACCTCTGGATCTCCATGGCGTCGAGGGTGAACGACACAGAAAGCCTCAGTCGGATTTTTCTCCGAGGGAAGACTTACAAGTGGGAGGATTCTGAGCGGACGTTCCTCCCAGGTCCTGGCGGTTCGCCACGAGGGAGGAGGCGGCGTGTAAGGTGGTAGATCACGCTTGCGGGACAGGGGACAGGAAGGCGAGGAGAGGCAAGACGAGGGGGTCCAAGACGATCAGAGGCCAATGCCACCCGTGTGTGTGACTGATCCCCTGGCTTCCTTCTCCCTGTTGCTGGACTCTCTCTCCGTCTTCGCCTTCGCCCGCTCGGCCTGCGTTGCGTTACGCTTGGCTGCGGCTGGGATGGACTTTTCTCACTTCGGTGGTCGGCGCTGATGTGAGCTGAGCAGCCGCCGCAAGAGCCGCCGTTCACTTCTCTTCTTTCCACCTTCACAGGTCGCATTTGATCGTCAGGGGAGACAGAGCGACAGTTACTGCTGTTGAACGCGTTGGAGATTCGCGTGAAAGCGCGAGTGCATGCGTCAAATCGAAGTAAAAATACAAAAAACACTGTTAACTCTTTAAACCAGATGGTTTTTATCCCCCTTCTTCGACTTGGGATAGATTCTAGAACCGCATACACAGCCCATTGTAGTAAAGTATTGTGCTCTTGTTTGAATTGTTTTCTGTCAAGTGTCAACCCTGAAAGACAGCTGCACAAAATCAAATCGGCGCGCTCCATCCAGCCGGCAGACAGCAGATCAACTATCAGCAGTAGGATACGAACTCGTACAACTCGTACTCGGTCGAGTCGACTGGTGTGGTGAGACGATGCCGGTGACAAAGAAGCCGGCCAAGGCCACGTCCTCACTCAAGCTGGAAGAACTGAGCCAGGAAGACCGAAAGAAGTATGATTCGCTGGTGGAGGACTTCGACCGGCAGCTCGAGAAGCACCTGGCCGACATCAGGGCGGGAGCGGATGCCATCAAGAACCAGCTAGAGTCCATGGCCAGGTACGGAGAGAGATGGGTTACGTTGTGCCCAGCTTCTGGCACGCCTAATCATGCCCCCTCCCCTCTGTTTTTAGAGTGGCCATCCTCAATCTGCCGAGAAACATGAGGAAAAAGACCTTGGGCGAGATCGTCGCCTTCTCGGTCGGCGAGGACGATGGGATGGGCTCAACCGAGCCTCAACAGCAACAGAAAACAGACTTTGACGAAGTGGCGGAGAAGGTAAATGCCGAGGTGAAGAGAGGCATCCGCTCGACCAAGAAGAAAGTTGCCAAGCGTGCCACCAAAACGTCTATAGCGCCTCCTTCCACTGGGCTGCGCCGATCCACCCGTAGGAAGATACCGAAGGGGCACTTGGACATGATCGGCATTACACCAATCTCATCGCGGCCGCCTAGTGCCACGCCCCTCATTACCCCAAAATTTGACCCCAGCATGCCTCTAGAGCGCACCGTCATGCGTGTGGCCAAGCCTGATGAGACACTTGTTTCGCTGAGTGGGAGTCCCGTC
>JAAUXU010030319.1_pt1 | contig 17839 bp, 9 predicted proteins | sample 7278151 | NCBI WGS metagenome assembly JAAUXU01 (sample SAMN14350113, study PRJNA611818) | marine sediment metagenome | isolation source: surface marine sediment (1.8m) | place: French Polynesia: Moorea | collected 2018-08 | reverse complement strand
AGCAGGTTATCCATACTGATCCCCAATGGCGGGATGACCAACAGCAAACAACCACTAAGAATAATCAATGGAACCAATGAAGTGGCCTGACGTCTCAAATACTGCAAAAAGAAAACCAGAGCGGCTGACAGAACGATGCCAAAAATATTGGTCAAATAAAGCAGGAAGGGTCCCCGTGCGCTCACCGTCCCCATCGCAAAACCAATATCTGTGCCGGCCTTGTGTCCAAGTGAAAGCGCGATCCCTACAGTGCACAGCGGGGGCACTAGAGCGACAGCAATTGCGATGCCGGCGAGCGCCGAAGACACACCGGGCCGAGTGTATGCAAACGCGGCGGCAGCTCCAGCGGTAACAGCAATACCCAGATCAAAAAGACTGGGACTCATACGTGCCATCAATTCCGAACCAGCCAGCTTCAATAGGGCGGCAAGCGAAGTAGTCCCGATAACGCGTACGATGCGATGCCGGTCGTCCAGCAGGTCCGCTTGCCAGTACCTGAAACAACCGTTTGGATCACCAAAATGTCAGGGCCCTGCGACTCGTGGCAGGGCCCTTTTCAGATTCGGGTGTGCGGCCGTCGGCCCGGCGGCTATTCGACATTGATGGACACCTTGCGCGGTTGCTCCTGCTCGGGTTTGGGGATGGTGATCTTGAGCACGCCCTCCTTGAAACTGGCCGAGATTTTCTCGGTGGGGATCATGGCCGGCTGGGCGAAGGAGCGGGCGAACTTGCCAAATACGCGTTCACTGCGCATATAGCTGCCATTGCCTAAGGCGTTGTCCACTGTGCGCTCGCCGCTGATCGAAAGCACATTCTCCTTGACCTCGATGGCCACCGCCTCCTTGGCCACCCCCGGGATTTCGGCGTAGATGATGATGGCCGCCTCGGTGTCGATGATGTCCACCGAAGGGCGCCAGGCCCCCATGGTTTCGCTGTCTTGATCCCCGCCCTGGGAAAACACGTCTTCGAACAGGCGGTTGATGCCCTGTTGCAGGCTGGCAATCTCTCTTGCCGGGCTCCATTTGATAATGGTCATGGGTTGCTCCTGTTAGTCTCTTTGGTGATCGGTACCATCGCAAGCTATAAGAATTACTGAATATTTTGAAGTTATAGTAATCATTGGGGCTTTCCTGTCAATATGACGGCCATGCGAATCGACAGTGATCCCGGTGTCCACTGCAACCCCGAGAAACCGTGGCGTTTTCCGAAGAATGAAACCGGATTTCCTTGCCGGCGGGGTTGACTTCCGATGCACGATAGCAAATATTCACCAAACAAAACCCATCAAATAAACCCTTGAAATCATTCCTACCTGTTTCGGGAATCGCCATGCCCAACCGCGAGAAGACCTGCTGGTCGAAGCAAACCCGCCGACGACCGTGTCCGGGAACCAGCCCCCTGTGGCCGGCCCTCCTCATTTCCACCCTAGTGCTTGCGATATTCAACCCGGTCCTGTCCCCTGTGGCCATGGCCGAGGAGGAAAGGCCTGGCGCTCCGGATACAATGATTTCCGCCCAGCAAATGGAGGACTCGATCAACCGGGCCCTGGCCGGCAATCAGGCCGAGCTGACGGAACTGGAGGAGCAGCTCAAGCAGCTGGACACGCTGCAAGCGGTGATTCGAACCGATATCAAGGCGAACGAGTCTCAGAATGCGGTCCACGGCCAGCTGCTGCTGGCGACCCAGCTGCCGATCGAGGATCTGGAAAAGGCGCTTTCGGAAAACCGGCTGGCATCTAAGAATCTGGCGGATCGCTTGGAAGCGCTTCAGAAGAACCACGACGTGATCGCGCTTATACACCAGGGCACCAGGGACCGCCAGGGGCTGGCCCGGGAGCAGATCGATAATATCGCCCAGTCGCAGTTTTCCGCTGCGGAGAAACAACAGCTGGAAGCAAAGACGCGTAAATTGCTGCAGATTCTGGAAAGCAAAATTCGTTCAGGGGATCGCTACCTTAAAATATCCGAAGACCTGCTGGCGCAGATGAAGGCGGCGGTCGAAGAGAAACAGGCGATTGCAACCCAAATCGCGGCCCAGATCGCAGCCCGGAAAAAAACCTCTTTTGTTTCCCGCACCGACCCCCTTCGCTATTTCAAGTGGTTATCCATCCGGGAGGCCTTCGAATCCTTCGGACATCGCCTCGGCAAGGTCCTCTCGCCAGCGGAGTGGAAAGCCCGGTGGAGCCAGATCAAACTGGCTGGGTTGGACCGCTTGGTCATTTTCCTGGCTGCCCTGGTCGTGGTGTTGACGCTCCAGGGCCGCTGCCGTTCCTTTATCAAGCGTGTCGAGCAAAAATGCGAGGGGACGGGCTGGTTTTTCCGCTGCCTGGGACTTCTGCTGCTGCGCCGCTCCCTGGTCTATCTGGGAATGACCGTTCTTTTCGGTGTTTACAGCTATGCCCAGTTGTCGCTCATCGGTATCGGGCTGAGCCATCTGCTCTTCGAATTTTTCGTCGTATTGCTGATTACCCGCTGGGGATTGGAGGGTATCAAACACAGTATCGGCTCAAGCTCACTGGTGCTGCGGCTTTTTGCGGCCCGGCGCTTGAAGCAGCTGATTGTGATTTTTCGGGCCACGATCATCATGTTCGTCGTCGTGCGCTGGTTCGCGGGCTTCGACAGTCTCCTGACCGGATTGGTTTGGGATTTAAGCGTTACGACCTATTTGGTCTGGTGCGTGGTTTTCTGGCAGCGGTTCAAGACCGTGGCGGCCGAAAGTGCGCGCAGTGGTCAGCCGGTCCTCGCCCCCCAAAAGATGGCCGTGCTGAAAGGGGTGAGCTTCATTTTCATCGGCGGGAGCCTGGCGCTCAGCCTGCTGGGCTATAATCGTCTGGCGGATCACTGGTTCGCGGGTTGGATCAGCACCATCGTCCTGCTTTTCTGGGGCTGGCTCAGCCTGAACGCCATCCGCGAATGGCATGACGACCACAAAGCGCAAGCCGCCGCCGCAGACGAAGACCACATCGTGGGCGGGACCCATCCGTGGCGCTGGTCCATGATCCAGCTGGTCCGGTTCGTCTGGATATTTATTTTAGCCGCCGGTCTCCTGTTGTCGTGGGACAACGGCGGCTATCTCCAGGCCCAACTGGGAAAATTCATCGACCACACGGTGGCCATTGGGAAAATTAACCTCAATATCAAGGGCATCCTGATGGCCGTCGTCATCGTCTACCTGACCCACCTGGGCGTTCGCCTGGGCCGCGCGCTGATCAGCTATCAGATCCTTGAAAAAAGATCGCTGGAACGCGGCCTCAAGGATTCAATTCTGACGGTCTCAAGCTATCTGGTGTGGGGGCTCGGCCTCATTATGGCCCTGGCCGTGATCGGGGTCGACACCACCTCGCTGGCCGTGGTCTTCGGGGCGCTCAGTGTAGGCATCGGATTCGGGCTGCAGAATATCTTCAACAATTTCATCAGCGGTTTGATCCTGCTCTTCGAGCGGCCCATCCAGGTGGGCGACTACGTCGAGGTGGGCGGCCTCTGGGCCGAGGTCAAGAAAATCAACGTGCGCTCCACCGTGGTGCAGACCTTCGACAACGCCGCGGTGATCATCCCCAACGCGGAATTCATCAGCCAGCGCGTGACCAACTGGAGCTTCAAGGACAAGCGCATGCGCCGCAACATCGAGGTGGGGGTGGCCTACGGGTCGGACACGGAACTGGTGGAGAAGACCCTTCTGGAAATCGCCCTCAATCGAAAGCGGGTTTACAGGTTTCCAAAACCGGACGTCATTTTCATCGACCACGGACCCAGCGCCCTGATTTTCCGTCTGCGCATCTGGGTCCACGTGGACAATTTCTGGGACGTCCCCAGCCTGATCCGCTTCGAGATCGACAAGCGCTTTCGCGAGCTGGGCATCGAGATTGCCTTTCCCCAGCAGGATCTCCATATCCGCAGTTATCCCGAAGAATTCACGCCGCAGGCTCCGACCGTCGGCGAAACCTGACCGTTTGTACGGCCCTGCGCCGGCGGTCCGGGGGCAATGACGTCCCGGGAGTTCCGCCTCCGCAACCAATCCCTTCCCGCCCGTCTGTGACGATCAATTAGTCCTCAAGGGTTCCCGAAGTCTAACCGATAGTCTTTATGGTGAAAATCGGCATCTACCGCCTGTGAACCCAAACAACAGCCCCGTGGTGTTTCACTGGGGGGAAGCTTGCGGACAGGCCGTGTTTCGGTCGGCCGGGCCGCGGATGCCCTCCGATCAGACCGGCATGATCGCCAGCGAGCATGGCCCACTGAAGAGGTTGTCGCATGCAGTCCGTTGAAACCATCAAAGCCATCCACCGGGATCAGCCGCCCTGTCCGGTAACCGGGCAACCCGTCCGGCGCCTGCCGGACGGGTTGTATGTATCCGACCAGCATGCCTACACCACCGGCATTATGGCCGATGCCCTGATCACCACCAAGGCTATCGGGCTCACCGATATCCAGGGGGTGAAACATTATTGCCGCATCATGGCGGACCTGTTTGCCCGCAAACCGCATCCCGCGCACCAATACGTCATTCTGGAGGACTATTCCGAGCTCAAAGGGGCCGAATCCGGGGCCCGCAAGCGTTACATCGCTTTTTTCCAGGAGCAGGAAGCGCACCTCAAAGCAGTCCTTTTTTACAATACCGGCTTCCAAATGAATCTGAGCGTGCGGCTTGGCAAAGCCTTGAATATCGTCAATTTCAATGTCGAGCTCGTGGATGACTATGCGGCGGCAGTCAAACGCGCGGGTGAGATGCTGGCAATGGATTTCTTCAGTGGTCACCCCTCGAAAACGCATCCATTGCCTCAGGGCCATGATGACCAGTCGCAGAGGTTTTGTCGCCGAATCGTCTTCGATGATTTTACGTCCACCATCGAGGTGCTCAACGGCGATATCGTGAATACCAGGAGCACCGGGGTTCTGAGGGAGACTTACATCGAGCCCCTGTTCGAAGCCCAGCGGGATGCGGCTCGATCACTGGGGCCAGGGGTAAGCGCCTACTATTCGCTGCATGGCATCAAAGGTGCCAGCGTCGCCAATCTAAAAACGCGCAAGATGCACCTGGCCGCCTTGAAGGATCTCTACCGGGCCTACCCCTTTAAAACCTGCGTCATGTATGGGGCCAGCCGGATCCTGCGGGCGGCCATCTTGATGAGTTCCGGCTTCGTGCCTTTTGCCACCTGCCTGGCGGATAATCTGAACGCGGCCCTGGAAATCGTGGCTAGCGATCGCGCCGGTAAACCGATGACGGCCAACCCCCAATTATCGGACCCCAGCATTCCCGAGCACGCCGCCGACCGGTCCACCCAGGCCCATGTCGAAGAACTCATGCATTTTATCGGCGGCGTGGAATGGCACAAAAAAGGACTGCGGCGGCCGAGCATGGTGGATCGGCACCACCCGTTCCGGCCCGTCATGGACGCCATTACCCTGATCAAGGACGATCTCGATGCGCTTCTGGATTCACGCCGGACGGTGGAGGACAAGCTCAGGGAGAGCGAAGAGAAATACCGGCGCATCCTGGAGGAAATCAACGACGCCTTTTTCGAGGTGGATTTGAAGGGAGATCTGACCTTCTGCAACCGGGCGCTTTGCCGCCTGGTAGGATACGACGAAGACGAGATCATCGGCCTCAACTACCGGGAATACGTCGCTCCCGACAATATCAAACCGACGGTCGAAATGTTCATGCAGGTCTACAATACCGGTAAGCCCGCCAAGGGGGTGAACTATACCCTGCACCACCGCGATGGAAAGGCGATGCATGTCGAGACTTCAGCGGCCCTGATCCGCGACCGCAGCGGCAAACCCACTGGTTTCCGCGGTATTGTGCGCGATGTCTCCCACCGCAAAAAGATCGAGCAGGAGCTCATTCGCCACCGGGATCACCTGGAGGAGCTCGTACACGATCAGACGCAGCAGATCGAACGCTCCAAGGCCGTTTTGCAGACCATGCTGGATTCCATGCCCTATCCCGTGCTGATCTTAGGGCTGGACAAACGGATCCGCTACGCCAACCGAGCCGCGCTGGGCTTGATGGGTTACAGCACCGATGCGGAGGTTCTGGGCCGGGTTTGCCACCAAACCCTCTGTCCGACCGCTGAAAACGCGTGCCCGGTCCTCGATCTCGGGCAGGAGATGGACCGGGCCGAGCGGGTTCTGCTGACCAAGGACGGCGCCAGCGTGCCGATTCTCAAAAGCGCCATCCGGATCGCACTCGATGGCGAAGACGTGCTGCTCGAAACTTTTGTGGATATTACCGAACGCAAACGGGCCGAGCAGGAGTTGAGCGAAAGCGAGCGCGAATACCGGCTGCTGCTCAAGAGCCTGCCCAGCGTCGTCTTTCGCGGGTATGCCGACTGGTCGGTCGAATTTTATGACAACAAGATCGAAACCATCACGGGCTACAACGCCTCGGAATTGAATTCCGGCCGCGTCAAGTGGACGGACATCATCGATCCCCGGGACATCGACGCGGTCCGGGCGAGCCTCATTACGGCCCTCAAGTCCGACCGCTCCTATGTGCGCGAATATCGCATCGTTAACAAATCCGGTGGTTTGTGCTGGGTTCAGGAGCGTGGTCAGATCGTCTGCGCCGAAGATGGACGCATCGAACACATCAGCGGCGTCTTTTTCGATATTTCCGAGCGCAAGAAGGCCAATGAGGAATTGCGCCGCTCCAAGATCGCCGCCGAGGCCGCCAGCGTGGCCAAGAGCGAGTTTCTGGCCAACATGAGCCATGAAATTCGGACACCGCTCAACGGCATCATCGGCATGGCCGAGCTGATCATGGAAACGGGCCTGACGGACGATCAGCGCACCATCGTGAACACTATCGAAAAGGAATCCCACCACCTGCAGGGAATCATCAACACCGTGCTCGATTTTTCCAAAATCGAAGCCGGCAAGTTCGAACTCGAAGCCATGCCTTTTGACCTGCGGCTGTTGATCGAAGACGTGGCCGGCAGCATCGCCTTGCGGGCCCGCAACAACGGGCTGGAATTTGCCTCCCACATCGCCCCTGACTTGCCCGCGCGCCTGGTGGGGGACCCCGGTCGGCTGCGGCAGGTGTTGAACAACCTGGCCGGCAATGCCCTCAAATTCACCGAGTCCGGCGAAATCGTCATTCGGGCCCAAACCGTCAGTGACAGCCCGGGGCGTGTGACGGTTCGCTTTGAAGTCACGGATACCGGTGTCGGGATACCGGTCGATCGCCAGAAAGCCATTTTTGACAGTTTCACCCAGGCCGATGGCTCCACCACCCGCAAGTACGGCGGCACCGGGCTTGGAACGACGATTTCCAAACAATTGGTCGAAATGATGGGGGGGCAAATTGGCCTAGAGAGCGAGGAAGGTCGCGGTTCGACCTTCTGGTTCACAGCCTCGTTTGCGAGAGCGCCGGGAAAAGCGGACGCTGTGGCCGTTGCAGGGGGTGATATTACCAACCTCAAGGTTTTGGTGGTGGACGACATTGAAACCTCGCGTGACATCCTGGCCGAATATATCGATTACTTGGGTTGCCAGGTTTTCACGGCCGTCAATGGTCGTGAAGCCTTGGCGATGTTGACCACAGCCGCCGCCCAGTCGCGGCCCTATGATCTGGTCCTCTCGGATATCATGATGCCGATGATGGATGGCTATGGCCTGGCCGCCGCCATCCGGGAAAGGGATCAAATCAAGGCTACAGGCATTATTCTCCTCACGGGGCTCGGCAACATCGGCGATGGTGAGAAATGCCGGCGGCTGGGTGTGGACGGCTATTTAAACAAACCGGTCAAAATCGAAGAATTGCAGGAGACCATCAAGCTCGTGGCCGGTATCGAAAAAAGTGATATCGAAAAGACCCGCGACCTCGTCACCCGGCACACGATTATCGAAAAGCGCAAGAATTTTGGACGCATCCTTCTGGTTGAGGATTATCCCACCAACCAGCAGCTTGCCCTCCGCCATCTGAACCAGGCCGGATTCATGGTGGACCTGGTCGAAAACGGTGAAGATGCGGTCCGCACTTTCAAACACCGCGAGTATCGGCTGATTTTAATGGACATGCAGATGCCGGTCATGGACGGTTACAAGGCCACGCGCGCCATCCGGGAGTGGGAATCGCAGCGCGCGGGCGATCAAGTTCTCCATCGCCGCATTCCCATCGTGGCCATGACGGCACACGCCATGGTGGGCGATAAGGAGAAATGCCTCGAGGCCGGGGCGGACGATTATCTCGCGAAACCATTGAAGAAAAAAGACTTGTTGGGCAAGGTCGAAAAATGGCTGGGCTCCCGGGCACAAGCCCAGGTCGAGCAAGCGCCGTCGATGCGGTTGCAGCCGCTCGACAGCCCGCAAGCGCCCATGAAGTTTGCGCAGGCCGTCGCCGAATTTGACAATGACCGTGCTTTCCTCATGGATGTCTTGTCGGGTTTTCTGGACAATCTCGGTGAAAAAATCCCGCGCATTCGCACGGCGTTGGCGGACGGGGATGCCCCGGCGGTCGGGGCTGAGTGCCATGCGATCAAAGGCGGGGCGGCCAATCTGACGGCGGAGGGTCTCTCCCGCGCCGCGGCGGTCTTGGAGACGATCGCCAAGTCCAAGGATCTGGCGACAGGACCGGAGGCCCTCGATCACCTGGAAACCGAATACCGGCGACTGGCGGGTTTTGCCGCCGAAAGGTCGCTGCAGGCGGCAGGAGGCAACCAGCCATGAAAGTACTGGTGGCGGATGATGAACTGGTCAGCCGGCGTAAGATGGATCGCCTGCTGCAAGGGCTCGGTTACGAAACACGGGTGGCCGAAGGCGGGGCTGAGGCCTATCGTCTATGGAGAAACGAACAACCGCGAATCGTCATTACCGACTGGAATTGGTGGTCGATGCCTTCTTGGCATGTGAAAAGCGTTTTATCGAGGTCTGCGAATATTATCGCTGATAGGCGCATGCCTTCTCTCCATTTTACCCTGAATGCTCGAAGGGGATGGATCGCATGAAAATTCTAATCGTCGACGATGAGATGGTCAGCCGTCGCAAAATGGAGATCATCCTGCGGGAATACGGTGAATGCCAATCCGTAGAAAACGGCAATGCCGCCATCCGGGCCTTCACCGAAGCCATTGACGCGGGAAACCCGTTCGACCTGATCACACTGGACATATCCCTGCCGGATATGAACGGCACCAGCGTATTAGCGGTGGTCCGGGAGTTGGAACAAGGCAACGCCTGTATCGAGGGGCACCGTGTCAAGGTGCTGATGGTTACCGCCCACGGGGACAAGGATCTGGTGATGACATCGATTGCGGCCGGGTGTGATGACTACATTGTCAAACCGTTCAGCCTGGACACCATCACCCAGAAACTCGAAAAGGTGGGCCTGAAGACTTAGACCGCTTGTTTTATCCGTGTTGCGCTGGTGAAAGCACCGACGTCGCCTTAGGCCCGGAAGTACCACGCGGCCATCAACCATTGGCGAGCTTCCGCCTGACCGTCCGATTGGAAATCCCGTAGGGGCTAACGGCGCCAAATACCCCGGTGCCATTGGACGAGGCTATGGGAAAACGCATGATCCACCAGATCATGATGGGCGGCCAAGCGAATCGTTTCCGAGGCCAAGCCGCCCTCCGGCGACGGTGCAAAGGTTGTCCCGCCCGCCGCTTTGATACGGCGAAGCCCTTCCACACCGTCACCGTCGTTGCCGCTCAATATGAGCCCGGCCGCCGCCGGGCCAAATATACGGGCGACGGATGCCATCAAGCGGTCGGCCGCCTGACCGACAGGGGCCTCTGCCGTGTCCGCCGCCGATAAGACAACCGCATTGTCGCGACCAACCAGGGATAGAGATTCGCGTGCTGAAATCAGATAGCAGACGCCGGTCTCCAGCGGTTCACCGACGTGGGGGCGTTTGACCGGAACCGGGCTGAAGGTGGCAAGGTACGCGGCAAAGGCGTCGACATGGGCGGGGTCGGACTTCAAGGTCACAAGGAAACCTTCACTCTCACGGAGTTCCATCCCCGAGAGAATCGAAAGGATGGCGCGATAGCCACCCTCCGCGGCCGTGGCCACCAGGAGCCCGTGTTCGCCTCGCAGCGGGGGCTTGGTTTTGGTCGGCGGACAACCATCCGGCGGCCGCAGCAATTTGAGATCCTCGTGATTGGTGTGACGGGCGCTCATCACCTTGGATGCCAGGCGTTCGAACTGCCGGTCGATTTCTGCACCCGCCATCCGGTTGGGTTTGTCGATGAAATCCACCGCACCAAGTCTCAAGGCCTCGAAGGTCTCCCACGCGCCGTCGCGGGTCAGCGTGCTGACCATTACAACGGCTGTCGGCTGACGGATCATGATATGCTTCAAGGCCGTAAGTCCGTCCATGATGGGCATGCGGATATCCATGGTGATGACATCCGGTCGAATATTCTCGTTGATGGCAATGGCATCGCGACCATTTTCCGCCTCTTCGATGGCGGCAATGCCCTCACACCGGGATAAACCCTCACCAATCGCCTGGCGCATGATCTTGGAGTCATCCACCACCAGAACGGTCACCCCCTGTCCATTTGAAGGGCCGCCGGGGAATGAACCCGCACCCGGCGGGGTGATGATCCCCCCGGAGACGGTGTCACGCGTGTCATCTTCCTCGGGCGCGGGCGCGCCTTCATCTCCTTCGTCCTTGAGACGCATGCCTTCCATCAGGATGCTCATCAGGTCCTTGTGGATGCGTTGGGCCGCCTTTTTCTGCGGCCGCGGGTTGATCGTAATCTTCGGATTCTCAACCGCCAGCATGGCGTAAGCGGCGTCCTCACCCGTGCGCGATCCGAAAACCGCATCGATCAACTCCCCCTCCTCGGTGAAAAAAAAACCTTGGGCGCCGTTCCCGTCGGTTATCTCCAGCAGACAGCTTTTTTCCTCCCACTGGATGAGTTGCAGGAAATTGGCAAGGGAAATCCCCTTGACCGTGCATTTGTCACCGAGGTTTTTTAACGTCCGCTGAATGCTTTGGATCAGGGCATCGTAATCAATGGGTTTCTCGATGACCCTCACCTGGTGCGCTTCGGCCAGATGCGTTTCGACTTCTTGCGTGTTATAGGCGGTCATCACGACGGCGGGGATATGGGGGTACGCATTGTTCAGATGGGTGAGCAGTTCAAAGCCATCCATGTGCGGCATGTTCAGATCGGTCACAACCATATCGATCTGGCCCTGTGCAAGCTGCTCCAAAGCCTCTAAACCGTCCTGGGCGGTAAGGATGCGGAACTGGCCGCAATAGGCTTTGAGCTTCCGGGCAATCAAAACCGTGGTCGTCTGGTCATCGTCGACTAACAAAACCGAATGCATGGTGGTCCAAGCTCCTGGCATTACCCGCCCTAAATCAAACAGCCAATGGCTGCCTTTCCATCTTCTGCGGACATAAAAGGCTATCGGCCATCGCCTTGATTTCTTTACCCGCCATTTAACGCTCCCCGGGGTTGCCGGTTGCGACCCGTGGGCTGATGCAGTATGCTGCGGCAGCTTTTTTTCGAATCGAACAGCCACCCGCAGCGAATGTTTCTCTGGATCCAACCCGTTAATCCTCGATGCCCTATCAGGTAAGCATGACGTATGAAGGATGATCGATGATGGTCCGAAATAAAGGCCCGCTGAAGGGCACCATGGGGACCTTCGCCGGGGTGTTCACCCCCAGTATCCTGACCATTCTGGGCATCATTCTGTTTCTGCGCCTGGGCTTTGTGGTGGGAGAGGCCGGGCTGCTGCGGGCCCTGTCGATCATCGCCCTGGCCAATGCCATCTCGATCCTGACCAGCCTGTCGCTTTCGGCCATTGCCACCAACCTGAACGTCAAGGGCGGCGGCGACTACTATGTCATCTCGCGCACCCTCGGCCCCGAATTCGGCGGCGCGCTGGGGCTGGTGCTGTTTCTGGCCCAGTCCGTTTCGATCGCCTTTTACTGCATCGGCTTCGGCGAGGCCCTGGCGGTGACCTTGCCGCCAGCCTGGGCGGTGAGCCCGCGGCTGGCAGCGACCCTGGCGGTCACGGCCCTATTGGTGCTGGCCTGGCTGGGGGCCGACTGGGCCACCCGCTTTCAGTATGTCGTCATGGGACTCCTCGTGGCCGCGCTGGCCTCTTTCTATGCCGGCGCGCTGGAGACCTGGCGCCCGGCGCGGATCGTGCTGGACTGGCAATCACCGGGCGGGTCGCTGCCTTTCTGGGCCGTATTTGCGATTTTCTTCCCGGCCGTCACCGGATTCACCCAGGGTGTCAGCATGTCCGGCGATCTGCGGGACCCGGGCCGCAGCATTCCCCTGGGCACGTTCCTGGCCGTGGGGCTTTCGATCCTGGTCTATTTCTCGGTGGCTGTCCTGTTTGCCGGGGTGCTGCCCGAAGCGGTCCTGCGGAGCGACTACGGGGCCATGAAGCGGGTGGCCCGTATGGGGGCCCTGGTGGATGCCGGTGTGATCGCGGCCACCCTGTCATCGGCCATGGCCTCTTTCCTCGGGGGGCCGCGTATTCTGCAGTCCCTGGCCGGAGACCGTATCTTTGCGTTTCTCTCCCCCTTTGCCCAAGGCGCCGGGGCGGCCAACAACCCGCGGCGGGCCGTGCTACTCTCCGCTGCGATCGCCTATGCCACCGTGGCCCTGGGCAACCTGAACCTGATCGCGCCGATCGTTTCCATGTTCTTCCTGATTTCCTACGGCCTGCTGAATTATGCGACCTATTTCGAAGCCCATGCCGCCAGTCCGTCGTTTCGACCGCGCTTCCGGTTTTTCGATCACCGGCTCAGCCTGGTCGGGGCCCTGGCCTGCCTGGCCGTCATGGTGGCCATCGACTGGCGGGCCAGCGTGGTGGCCCTGTCGATTCTGTTGGCCGTTTTCCAGTACGTCAAGCGTACGGCCGGCCCCTCGCGCTGGGCGGACAGCCGGCGCAGCTACCATCTCCAGCAGGTGCGCGCCAACCTGCTCAAAGCGGCGGCCGAACCCGCGCACGATCGCGACTGGCGCCCCTACATCCTGGCGTTCAACAACCGCCCGGCACGCGCGCATCATCTATTGACCCTTGCGGCCTGGCTGGAGGGCGGCAGCGGGTTGACCGTCCTGGCCCAGATCATCGAGGGACACGGTGTGAAGGCGCGGGCCGTCCGCGAGAGCGCTCAACAGGAACTTCAGCAGGCCATCACCAAAGGCAATTTCAACGCTTTCCCGCTGGCCGTGGCATCCGAAGATATGGAAACCGGGGTTCACCACCTGACCCAAACCGTCGGCATCGGCCCTCTCAAAACCAATACGGTGCTGTTTAATTGGAACGGCAACCGGGCCCCGGGGGGTCAAGGCTTCCAGGAAATCATCTTCGGGCGCCATCTGCGCGAAGCCTTTCGCCAGGGCTGCCACGCCCTTATCCTGGCCACGGATGAGGACCGTTGGCCAGAGGTCACCCACGCCGACAGGCCCCGGATCGACATCTGGTGGCAAAACGACGCCAGCGGCCGGCTGATGCTCCTGCTGGCCTACCTGATCACGCGACATGCCGACTGGGCCGACGGCCAAATTCGCGTCCTGGCCGCGGACGAAGCCCTGCCGGGAACGCCGGACGAAGACGGGCGGATGCTCGCGGATCTGCTGGCGACCTTCCGGATCGAGGGCGAGCCGCTGATTCTGCCGAGCGGCGAACTTGAGGAGCTCAAACGCGCGACATCCGATACGGCGCTTCTTTTTCTTCCCTTCCGTTTCCGCGACAACTTGATCGCTCTGGAATGGCAAGGCCCGGTGGATGATATTCTGCAACAGCTGCCCTCGACGGTCCTGACCGACGCGGCCCGCGATCTTGACTTGGAGGCCGAACCCGAGGAGGGTCGCGCCGCCGAGGAGGCGGAAATCCGTGATACCCTGAAAACGCTCAAAGATCGCCTGGAGGAAGCGCGCCGGGATGCCGCCCGTGCGGCGGAGGCGGTCGAGCGCAGCCAGGCGCGCCTCACGGCCATGCTCGAGGCCCAAACCGGGTTTATCGAACTGCAGGTGAAAAAGGCCCTGGAGCGGGAGGTCGAGGCCGCGGTGTTCCAAGCTGAAAAGAACCGGCGTCGGGCCTTCAAACTGGAGGCCAAACTGGCCCTGGCGCAAAGAGCGGCCGTCGACGCCGGGGTAAGCATTCCCGAAGCCGAAGAAGATAATCTGGCGGACAGCGAGAACTAACGTATTTACCCCGCAATGCAATGGACCTGAATCAAAGAATGGTGGACGAGGTGTTCGGGGTCGGCGTCGCTATCGGAATCGGGATCGCGCTTTGGGCCGGCATTATTTTTTCTCGATATCCGATGCCGATACCGACCCTGATGAAAGGTATGCCTGAATAAAACGACCACGGGGCACCCCCGGTGGCCATCCGCAAAGCACAGATTTTGGTTTAGGAGAAAAAAATGATCCGTCCGATGATAGGAGGGGTAATTCTGGTCATGCTGGTGTTGGGACCTGGCTTTCCGGCTGCCCATGCGGCCGGATCGGCACGGTCCGACGACGCCCGAGAGGAATCCAAACCGGGGCCTGAAAAGGAATTGCCCTACGACGTCGAAGAAAAGCGCCTCGACCGCGCCGGCGAGGCCATCGGCAAGGGCATCGAAAAAATCGGCGATTCCGCCGCCGAAAAACTCGGCCGCTGGGTGACCACCGAAGCGTTCTACGACATCCGCTGGTTCAAGCTCCTCATCTGTCTGACAGCCGTTTTCGCGGTGCTCCTGGCCGAGCGCGTCCTGCGCTTTGTCATCAACACCAAAATCAAGACCATTCCCCACCAGGAGGGGGTGATATCCTGGCTCCGGATGTTTTTCCAGGCGGCGGGCCGCCCGCTGTCGCTCTTCATCTGGACCTACGGCATTTACGCGGCGCTCACGCCCCTCTTTCCGCATTTCAAGACCGCGGACGGCGCCAACCTCGTTCACGCCGTGGCCCAAAGAGCGGCCGATATTTCCGGCACAGTGGCCATCGTCTGGTTTCTGTTCAGCCTGGTCCAGCTGCTGGACGCCCGCCTCAAACGCTGGGCGGCTTCGACCGCCAGCGACATCGACGAGATCATCGTGCCGCTGGTGGGCAAATCCCTGCGGCTGTTCATCGTCATCGTGGGCGGGATGGTCATCATCAAGAACCTGACCGGCATCGAGATCGGACCGCTGCTGGCCTCCCTGGGCATCGGCGGCCTGGCCGTGGCCCTGGCGGCCAAGGACTCCATTGCCAATTTCTTCGGCACCGTCACGATTCTCTTCGACAAGCCCTTTCAGGTGGGCGAGCGCATCGTGATCGAAACCTACGACGGGGTGGTGGAAAGCGTCGGGTTCCGCAGCTCGCGTATCCGCACCCTGACCGGTCACCTGGTGACGATCCCCAACGAGAAGCTGGTCAACTCCACGGTGGAAAACATCGGCAAGCGCCCCCACATCCGCTGGTCGACCAATATTGGCATCACCTACGACACCCCGCCCGAGAAAGTCGAAGAGGCGGTGGCCATCCTGGAGGCCATCCTGGCCGACCACGAAGGAATGAATCCCGAATTCCCGCCACGGGTCTTCTTCAACGGCTTCAACGACTGGAGCCTCAACATCATGGTGCTCATGTGGTACCATCCGGCCGACTACTGGAACTATCAGGTTTGCCTGCAGCGGATCTGCCTCGAGATTCTACGTCGCTTCCGGGCGGCGGGCATCGATTTCGCCTTTCCCAGCCGGACCGTCTACGCGGCCGGCGACGACAAGCGGATTTTGAAAATGATGCTGGCCGGTGGAACGCCGCCGGACATGCCCGCGCCCTGACAGGTTATGACCGTTCATCCATCACCGGAACGCCACGAGCGCGATACGGACGTTGCGCGCACGACATGGCGCCACCGGCTTTAAATCAATCCCTGACCATGCCATCGCCATATAGGAAGGAGACCGCCATGCCGCGCTTCATAAAGCAGACATCAAAAAAAGCCGGGTTGCCGCCCGGGGCCTTAGTCCACATCGGCGAACGCAAACAGGAGACCACTCGTGTCACGGTCATTGACTACGACGGCGACCGGCTGGATGAAGCAACGCCGGAGGACATCGAGGCGGTCTTCCCCCTGCGGGATGCCCCCGCGACATCCTGGATCAACGTGGACGGGGTCCATGACCTGGCGGTGATCGAGAAACTGGGCCAGCATTTTTTGATTCACCCCCTGACGCTGGAGGATACCGTCAACACGGCCCAACGGCCCAAGCTCGAGGATTTCGACGATTATCTCTACATAGTGTTGAAAATGCTGACCTGGGACGCGTCCGCCGGGCGCGTGCGCGCCGAGCAGGTCAGTCTCGTGCTTGGACACCACTTTCTGATCTCCTTCCAGGAGGCCGAAGGCGATGTCTTCGCGCCTGTGCGTGCGCGCATCCGCCAGGGGCGCGGTCGCCTTCGCCGCAGCGGCGGCGACTATCTCGCCTACGCGCTGATCGACTGCGTTGTCGACCACTATTTTGTGGTCCTGGAGCATTTGGGCGAGAAGATCGAAGCGCTCGAAGCCCAGCTCTACGCGGGCGGCGGCGACGATCCGCTGGCCGCGATCTTTCAGCTGAAACAGGAGATGATCTATCTGCGCCGGCAGATCGGGCCCCTGCGCGAACCCCTGAACCATCTGCACAAATCGGAGAATCCCCTGGTCCAGGAAAAACACCGGATCTTCTTCGCCGACGTCTACGACCACCTGCTTCAGGCCCTCGAGGTGGTGGAATCGCTGCGTGACGTGCTCTCCGGTCTCCAGGACCTCTACATCTCCATGACCGGGCAGCGCATGAACGAGATCATGAAAGTGCTCACCATCATCGCCACGATCTTCATACCGGTCACCTTCGTGGCCGGCATCTACGGCATGAACTTCGAGGTCATGCCCGAGCTGAAATGGCGCTGGGGGTATTTCGCGGTGTGGGGCGTCTTCGCGGCCATCAGCGCCGCCATGCTGTTCTACTTCAAGCGGCGCAAGTGGTTGTGATGAAGGATCGACCGGGGAAAACGACGAACGCGTGTTGGTTATCGCTATCGGGTTTGGAGCAGATTGCGATCGGTGACAACCGATGATGCCGATTCCGATAGCGATACCGACGCCGATTCAAAAAATCCGGGGTCACAGCTTCTTCAGCAGCTGGTTGGCGGCCGTGAGCATGGGGTCCCAGGTGGGCCCGAAGGGCGGCGCGTAGCCCAGATCCGCCTGGCTGAACTGCTCCACGCTCATGTGGGCGTGCAGGGCCACGGCCGGGGCGTGCAGGCGGTGGGCCACCCCGTCGCGGCCGACCATCTGCACCCCCAGAAGACGCCCCGAGCCGCGGTCGCCCACCATGTGGACGTGGATCGTGGACGATCCCGGGTGGGCGTGGGCCCGCGAACGGGATTTGATCGTCACGGATGCGGCTTCGAACCCGGCCGCGCGGGCCTCTTCCACATTGAGCCCGGTGCGGGCCACCTGGAAGTCGAAGACCTTGAAGACGGCTGATCCCACGATACCCGCCAGGCGGCGGTCGATGCCGCAGACGTTGTCGGCCACGGCCCAGCCGGCACGGTTGGCCCTGAGGGCCAACGGGATCCAGGTACGCTTGCCGGTGACCGCGTGGAAGGCATCGGCACAGTCGCCGGCGGCGTAGATATGGCTGTCGGAGGTCCGCTGGCGGGCATCGACGGCGATGGCCGCGTTCACCGAGGTCTGCAGTCCGGCGGCGGCCGCCAGTTCGCTGGCGGGGGTGATGCCGACGGCCACCAGCACCAGGTCGGCTTCCAGGGCAAGATCCGGGCCCTTCACGATCATGTGCCCGTCTGCCGCTTCGATGCCCTCCACCGTATGGCCCAGGTGAACCTCGACGCCCTGGGCCTCCAGTTCGGTTTTGATCGCATCGGCCAGGGTGGCTT
>JAAUXU010060699.1_pt1 | contig 17844 bp, 14 predicted proteins | sample 7278151 | NCBI WGS metagenome assembly JAAUXU01 (sample SAMN14350113, study PRJNA611818) | marine sediment metagenome | isolation source: surface marine sediment (1.8m) | place: French Polynesia: Moorea | collected 2018-08 | reverse complement strand
TGTTCCACTGCGCGTCTACTCCGCGTGGGATGCGTGCGATTCGTGCGTTCAGGTCCCCTCCCCCTTTTCCTCTCTACCTTGCGTCTCTACGTTTGCGTCTGCCTTGTGTTCCACTGCGCGTCTACTCCGCGTGGGATGCGTGCGATTCGTGCGTTCAGGTCCCCTCCCCCTTTTCCTCTCTACCTTGCGTCTCTACGTTTGCGTCTGCCTTGTGCTCATGCCTTGTCCTCGTCACCACGCCACGCTTCACGTCTCTTCCGGTGCGGAGACCCCGAGCACTCGTAGAGCCACCTTTCGACAAAATTTGGGGAGGAGAGATCTTCTGTTTCTCTGCTTCTGAATGTGAGGCGCTGTTCGTACATTTTCCTTTTTTCCATCGATAGAGGGCGCGAATGACGGAGCAGGATTAAAATTATTTGGATGAAAATTCCCACGTCCTATGACATGGTATATAATACGTTTTTTTGTGGGATATTTTTGTATTGCATTAAAACGCATTGATGCGTTTCTTTGCATTAGGTCATTTCGCTTGCAGTAACTTGTATACGTCGCAATATCTTCAACGGAAATTTCTGCTTTGCCGAGAGAGCTTTTCTCGCAGAAAAGCTCTGTTCCGTACAACGTTACCGTTACGTATCTAATACGTAACATATGTATTGTTAGTAAAATACGAGTCTTTATTCAGGATATACTGTACTGTTTCTGTAGGGTCCCCTGATTTAGGGTGGATCCAAAAGTTCTGATCAACTAATCGACATCAACTTGCGTTAATAGGAACCTTTTTTACTTTTTTGACCTCCTCCCTTCCTCCCTTCCTGGTCCGTTGCCAACAAAGAGCTTTCTATTGGACGGCAAAGCAACCACTTTGGACACCAAAAGGAGGTCTTTTGGAGCTCGGAGATAGGGCCACGTTTTCCAACTACACAGAAATTGATGCGGGTTCCACTGCACTTTTGCGATGCGGTAAGACAATGCGGTCGATTTTTGGAGCTAAAAAAGCTGTGGGCTGCGGGACAGAGAAAAATTACAAGCTGGAGAATGCGGCCGACCGGCTGATGTGGACTCGCCAAGCGGCTCAGTCCGCATACGTTTAGACTATCTTGTTTTGACAGTTTTAAATACATTTCGAATTATTCTTTATTCTTGGACAAAACCATACGGTACAGTTTGAAAATGTGGCGAATTAGTTAATACACGGTTAAAATTAAGTTCCTTTGCAAGACGAATGCGTATAATTTTTTTCCGTATTTGCAACTCTTTGCTTTTTCTTAGGCGGGTTTGGGGAACAGAAATAGACTGTACTTGATCTCTCAAAAACAGTTCAAAATCTTGGAATGACAAAGCTTCTCGACTTTCAGAGGATTTAAATGAGAGACCTCGGACTTTAAAGTCACTTTCTTCAAAACTTTCTTGAAACTGTCTTTTCTTTTTCTGCGTAATTGCATAGTTTTTTTTGCCAATACAACAGAATGCACTTAATTCATTGTCATATTCATGTTTAAAGTCACCGAGGCTTTTAGAAATAGGTAATGGTACATTTTTATCAGGGCCACAAAATATTATACTGTCAGTATCAGTGTAAAGGGGTAAAAAATCATGATGTGTTAACATTAAAATGTGCTGATGCATATTGATTCGAGAAAGTGCTGTAACAAAGGCTGAGAGGACTGGATTTGTTTTTCGTTGAAACCGTGTTGACGAGGTGTCACTTTCGATATCTAGCTGACAAATTTCCGGTGAAATATTTGTGAAATTAGTAATTTTGTTACCACTAGCTACAACCTCGTCAATTTCATCAGCATTTCGTACAAACTTTGTGTGAGCGTAAGTGGGCCTTTGAGAAAGTTTTCCTACTATACTGTTCATAAAACTTTTAAATAGTGTCCTTTTCTCCTTGTCAGGTTGCAAGCTCAGCTCTGTCAGTTTTAGAGACCCCACAAAGTTCATTGATTCATTAAGGTTTGAAATATCCTGTGCCTCAATCGGAGAATGCTAAAAAAAATGACATTATTTACTAAAAAAATATAAATTTAAATATTTTCCTTACCTTCAATTTGAAATGTGCTAATGTTTGCATGAATTTTTTAAATACCTTTTCTTTTTGTGCATAAAAGTAGCCCTCATGATATTCAAGTATCTTGTACCCTAGCTTTGCTGCATATATTATTTCTTCAGAACAGTACGTCCCTATCCAAGAGCGTTCCCTGGAAAACTTGTTATTTAAATATTATGATCAAACATCTGTGTAAAAGTTACTTACCATACGTTGTGCTCGCAATTACCAATTTGGCAAATCTCACTGCAGCAACGACATACTGGTATAGAAACCTTCCCAGTTTCTTTGTCGCGGAGCATTAAGAAAGGATAGAGAAGATTACGCGGACACAAGACTCGCACAAGCAAGACTCCATAAAAATTTTTGTGTCCAAAAACTATTTTATTATTAATAATTTTTGCTTCTCTGATTTCATGCGTTAGGATCTAATTAGAAATTTTTTTTCATTGTAACATACCTTTTTAATCAAACTTAATTTACTCTACCTTATAAGATCCAGTAGGAAATTCAAAACTCATAGCAATGAAACCATACTGACCATCCTTGTCTAGGTTAAATAAACGTCCAGAATGCGACGTCTGTGAAAAATATGCACCGTAGCATTCGTTGATTCCACCACGAACTAGAAAAGAAAATAGAAGCGAAGTTTAACCTAGTATACAGGGCAGTAGCCGGACGTAGCGATAAAAAAAATAAAGGGAAAAAAGTTGAAAAATTTCTTGATGGGAGAGGTTTTCCCAGCTTTGGTAAAAACAATCTTTGCTTCTGCGGGAGGGGTGAGGGACAATATGGCAAAAATTTGCTTGGGCTTCGCCGGTTCAGCGCCAAAATTTCCTTCCCTTTCCCTCCGCTTGTCCAAGTTTTTGTTTCTATTTGGAGGGCCTTTACCCACAATTCATCTCTAGAAACTCATACATTACCTGCACAAGTGGGATCAAGCCGATATGCTGGTGGATTTATGTATATCTTTTTGAGAAATTCTTTGACATCCTGATTTTCCTTTTTTATTTGATTCCATTGACACTGCCACATTATCTTAATTTGTTCAACACAGTTTCTGTGCTGAAGTGCTTGAACCTTTTCCTCAAAAGTTTTTTTACTCTTCTTAAAAATAATACCATGTTTTTTCCTTTTAAAGAGACATTTTTGCTCTTGATGATTATGGATAATACAACCATTAAAAAAATAGGCAATTTGCCTTTTACTATCAAAAATATCTGGCACACAAATTGGTAACAAATGATTTGTTTGACCTTCTCTGCTCCATGCATACCGCAACTTATCTGATCCAAAAACATGACATAAATATTCTGCAAATTCAACTTCTCCACGGGAACTTTGAAATGGAACTGGTGGTCTTATCATTCGAATATCTGAAGACACATGTATTAAAAACAGTTGGTAGATAAAAGAAGAAAATGTCACAAAAGGCCTATTGACAGGATGTAAAATTTTTGTTCTTTCCGTATTTTTAAATACTTGACAGAGCATTTCTTGTAAGTCAAAGCAAGACTGAAGAAATGACAATATACTTTTTGCATTCAGGTAGACTTTTTGTTTTGTATGTTCGTAAATTGCATTGCGAAAATTCCACGGCTTTTTTCCAATCATATCAATGAATTTATTTTTTTGTTCCTCCTCATTTTTTCCGTAATCAAAACAAAAAAAATCTAATACATCGGGACATGGTCCTTCATATGAATAAAAACGAGGCTTATTTAGTTTTTTGGGAAAAAATAGATAGGTTTCTTTCTCTTTCATAGCTAGGTTAAAAAAGTAAGATTTGAATTGAACATAATTTTGAGAATCAATTAATCGAAGACCTAATTCAGGGCATTCAACCAGAAGAAGTCTCTCCTGCGTTTTTAAAATTTTTGGAATAAATCCTGCTTTTGTAAGTGCAGTAATAAAAAAATATAATTCATTATTTTCACTGCAATTAATTAGTACTGCTGTATTTGAGAAATCTTTAGAAATCATGAATTGCAGAATTTGTTCAATCACGGAGGAACTATTGCGCCAAAATATATCTCTACTATAGGTAATCTTTTTTTCTTGATTAAAAAAAGTTTTGTTTCCGGTTTTCTTTTGAAAAAATTTAAAGGGCTGTGATATGTATTCACAGATAAGAGAATTATGATTGTATTTAACATGATTAAATATTTCAAAATCAGCAAATGTATATGTATCAAAATGGCCGTAAGTAGTTTCCATAAGTAAGCTAGCAATATTTGGTCTTTGATTTGGTGGTTGATCAATACAAAATTTGCAGGTCTTTTCTAATTTAAAACATTCATGACACCAGGCTCCACCTTGTCCTTGAAAACTAAGTTGAAGGAACGCTAATTTGGTAAAATATAATGTAGGTATTACTCTCTGTAAGGGACAAAGGTGTCTTTGAGAATGATTGTGATTAACCTTTTCTCCGCAAAAATTGCAGTAAAATGCTTTACAGTCATGTGATTCCATAATTTTCTTAATAGTCGGTAAATATTTACTTCTAAAAGTATACTTTTGGCACTGGAGACAAAACCATCCCCACCTACACACAAATTTTTGATGACAAGCCTGACAGCTCTCATTTCTGATGGAGAGATTACAAACTTTGCAAAAGTTCGCAATTTTAGGCTCTAGTTCATCCCTACAATATAGGTCTTTTGTTACTAGGTCTACAAAGGTAGTTTCTTTTAGAGTTGGTCTATGACAAACAAAACAGGACCGGCGTTTTTTACATCTATGTTTTGTACCTTTTCCAGAAAATCTTTTGCCACAATAAAAACATAAATAACCTTGTTTACCTTTTGTCAAATACTTCATGATATTGGTTACTATTGAATGAGGTAACACTAAAAAATTTTTTACTTCTCCGACTAAATAAAGTTTTCGAGTAGAATCGTCAAAAGTACTGGGAATCATCTCTAGAATTGTGCCTGTTTTTTGATGGAGTACAATAATTTGACTTTCAGACGAAATAACCTGATTATTTTCTAGCAATATTTCTGAATTTTTCATATGATTATATATTGTTTTGATATTTGTTTCGGACCCTTTAAGTTTAATTAAGCTAGCAAACTCACGACTAAGGCGGAGAAGATGAACAGCAGCTTCGGAAGCGTCAAATTCAATGTTTGAAGAAAGATTTTTGAACAAATGAGAATTAGCACTTTTTTCTTCATGGTATAAAGCTATGTAAAAAGCAGCAGTGATGGCAGCTACAGCAGGTGAAATTAGAAATGTTGTATCAAAAAAGTCAAGAGGTATGTCGAGCATCCAATTATCTGAAATTAATTTCGAATTTTACCATAAGTATAAAACATTTTCTTCGTAAAACGGGGATTATGCCGAAGTAAATGTTCAGTATGTCTATGTCCTAAAACTCGAATTTGTATCTTAAATGAATCATTTAATTTCATTGTTTGATTTGATTTTAAGTATGAATGCAAAATTGTAAGTGCACGGTTTACTATTTCATGGCTTGGGCCATTTAAATCAAAATTTCCCGTGTTTAGCCCATGTAAAATATTCTTTTCAATTATTGTTACATATACTTGATGATGTAGGTCTGTAGAATAATTCCCTTTCAAGGTCATTAAAATGGCTAATAGGGCTTCTCTCAGAGCAGTTTCAAGGGATAAGAGTAAAGGTGCATTTCTTCGTTTTGGGTGAATATTGATTTCATATAAATGATCATCTGATCGAAATCTTGTGTTTCTTTTATGATCAACGGCTTTTACCTCAACATCCACATTCATATCCCTATAAACTAAGGTACCTTTTTCATAGGAGCGTTCAGATATTTGTCCTTGTCCTTCGCCACTATATTGTGTTTCCTTCTGGCTTTTAGCAATTCTCCCATAATTTTTTTCATATCTCCAATTAGGACCTGGAGGAGAGGATTTCGCTTGGTCATTGTCAGCAGTATATCTCCAACTAGGCCCTTCCAATGGGTCGTCAACAGTTGTACCATCTACATTCTTTTGGTCTGTTTGTTCTTTTTGTGCTCTTGTTGTTTTAGATCGCTTATTACTATTTTGCGAACTTGTTGATTTCCGTTTCTGAGCCTTTTTCGGCCATAATTCCGTGTTCTCCTCCACGTTTAAAATATGTTCATCATTAGAATCAGAGCTGTCTTCAACAATAAGAGAACGGAGGTAATTTGTATATTCACTCATATTTGTTGTGTAAAAGTAGAAGACTTCTAGTCGACTTGATGTACGGCTTTCTTTTCCACCAAAATAAATAATTGTAAGCAGCACAGAAAATGAGCAAGGAAAATTGGGAAGATTTTTTTGTTTTCTCTCGAAACCTAGTAAAAATACATCTACTACACACCTTAAACTGTAGTATTTTTTACTTTATAAACACGTTCTTATTCCAAAAAACGCTATCTATGGGTTAAAAAAACATTTTTTAGCCCCGTTGAAAGAGAATACCTCCTTTCTTTTAGGCTTGTCCTTCCTTTCCCTCCTCTCCTTTCTTTTCGTCTTGCCTATTTTTTGTGCCAGTATCGATCTCAGAACAATACCTTTTTAACATCACGTGACAACAGCGCCACTACCAAAAAGTACGAAATTATGATCTCTCAGTATTCGCAATTTTTGTATTCGGATACTCCTACTCCAAAATTTAGTGACCAACCTCATGTAGTTTTTTCCACACCTGGTCTTGGCCATATTACGCAAGATTATGTTTTATATGTACCTATACGTACTTATGAAACTAACGTGAAAGAAGTAGAGAAACAGCTAGATACGGTTGCAAAAGGTGGCTACGATCACGATTTGCCACTAATTGCGCCTCCGTTAGCTAAAAAGAAAAAGAAAATGCAAAAAGGCTTTGGCAAAAAAAATGAAGCTGACAAAGACTTGGAAGACGCATTAGCACATCCTATTCAGGTAGTGCTGCTATTTCAATTTTCATTACTTCTTACGTCTTTCTCCCTTTTCTTTTTTTTCTTAGATTGGCGAGGTTGACTTCCAGCGCCTCTCATCCGGCATTACATCAAATCAAAAATCAACGTTGGTCAAGAACAAAAGACAGGAAAAAGAACAGAAACGGGATTCTCATTTTGTAACAAAAAAAAGAAGAAACCTCAGTTTGGAGGGTTTAAAATAGTTGATTTTTAAGTGCAAATCGTAAAGACAACATGACTACTAGGTAGGTAAAGGAAAAAAGTTTGTTGTGTGACGGTTTTAGCCTACGTTTCCATTTTTTTCAGTTTTCTGAAAGAAAAGGACACTATTGAGGCACAAAATTGGGCATCAGTTCTCTTTCAAGATCGCAAGACAGATGCCAGGTTTGACAATGTTGAGTATCAGGAATTTTTTCCTACTAATAGCCTCTCAAACTGTACAAAAATTGATTTTTTGTTACCACGCTTTACCGGACCTTTAATGTACCTGCCATATGATATGCAATTGAAAGTAGATGTAACCCTGACAAACGAGGATGGCTCGCAAATAGCAGATGGAAAAAGTGTTGGGCCAAGCAATTTGGTTTTGCATACACTTTTCTCAGAATGCCGTTTTTATCTGGAAGATTACAGTCTGAATGAGGCAAATGAAAATTATGGCTACAAAGCGTTTCTAACTTCTCTTCTTACCCTAGATAGCAATGCAAAATACAGTTGGCTTCAAGCTGCTGGATTTTTCCATGATACCGCAAAAGCAATTGACGATGTCAATACAAATAATGGTTTTGACAGCCGAAGGGATCTATTTCTGAAAGGCAATTCATATTCCGGAACTCCCGTTACCTTTGTCGGCAAAATTTTGCATGAACTTGTTTCCTCCCAAGCAGGGATTATTCCTGGGATATCCATGCGACTTAAACTCACCCTTCAAAACCAGGATTTTATTATCATGACAGATTCCGATGACAAGTACAAACTGACTATTGTTAATGCAAGCCTATTTTGTCCTGTTGCCCAACTAAAACCTGACGTTTTTCGAACTATACAAAGACATTTAAAGGAAAAGCCAGTAAAAATGTACTACCAGAAAATTCAAGTTACTCACAAAGTAATACCATCTGGAAGCCAACTTTATGTCACAGAGAGTTTGTTTCCTATGAGTGAATTGCCAAGTCGACTTGTATTTGGTTTTCTTCCTACATCAACCTTTCTCGGAAATCCTAAAAAAAGCCCTTATAACTTCCAGCGCAAGTGGTCATGGCAGGTAGAAGGCGCCTCCGTAGCTCATTCCGCTAGAAGAAATTCGCTTGGTAGCCGGCGCTGGATTTCTGGTGGAAATACACAAGATGAAGTAGTTTTCCAGCAAACAACAAAAACTGTTTTTTTGGAAAAAGTATCCTTAACCCTTAATGGAAAATCTGTTGATGGTTTTGATGGAAGAGCTTCGGAAAATGACGACACTCTTATGTTTATGCGCCTCAATAATGTGTTAGGTTACACTAAAACCCGCACAGGCAACAACCTAACACGCACGGATTTTCATAACGGATACTTTTTCTGTGCATATGATTTGACAACTAGTGGAAATAGTGGAATGAACTTTTTAGTCCCATCAGTTCGATTAGGAAATCTTCGACTTAATCTTGAATTTTCTGGTACAATTGAAGAGGAAATGACCATTGTAATTTATGCTGAATTCCCTTCTATGCTCACTATTGATCAATATCGGCGCATTCGCATGACCTATGTTTAGTCAGCAATTTAAAATATCCAGTGCAACAACGTGTAAGAATATTCTAATAAAATAACAAGCTCATCCTTACCCCTTTCCTCTTGTCTCTGGCGCTATTTCTATAAAAAAAGTCTGTACGTCTGTAGTGTCTATTATGAGTTGGCATACGTGGGCAAGGTGGGGAACGGGGGAGAAATATCCCCTGGAGGCGCAAAAAAGTGCTCTCCCTTCCACATACCCCAGCCGCCGGAGGCGGCCAACTACTGTTCCTCCGCAGGGCGGCAAAAAAGGAGAAAATTTGCGTTAATCGGGAATTTTTGTCCTGGCCGAAGGCGGCGAAAGAAATCGCGAAAGAAATATTTTTCCCGTCGTCCTCACGTCAGGTGAAACATTTGCGACTCCCTCCTTCCCCAGACGGTCAAAAACCACCTCGCAATAAAAAATTCCCAGATACCCCGCTCGCCAACGCATAACGGTGGCTAATTCAGTTTAGACACAAAGCAGACAACACGGCTGCTTACAATTTTGGCAAATTTCCTAAAACGAAAAAGAAAGACAAAAAAGAAAGCAGAATAGAGGATCAGGCAGGCACAAGCTGGATTTTTTTTTAGCTTTGTGCGGGAACGAAAGCATCAACCACCCAGACAGGAACTTTCTTTTTGCTGGAACTCCTTTGCTCCTTTCCTTTTAAAGAAAAAAACCATCTAAACGGTTAGCCCTCTTCTAACTCAGATCATTAGCATGGCAACATAAACGGAAGTATTGCATTTAACAGAAAACTGTTATCACAGTTTAGCCTAACCCGAATTGGTGTCTACTCTCTCAATTGGATAAGTGCAAAAGAAAGAGTCAGTTTCCTAGTCCTGCCTTTTTTTGCTGAGAGACCGAGAGAAGAAGAAAAACAAGATAAAGTAAAGGTAAGAGAGAGATCGTTTTAAGAATCTAACTTACAAAAAAATATACGGATAATCACACAGATTTAAAAAGGGTAAAGCACATAATCTTAAGAACAAGTTATTTTAAACTTTTAAACTTGCCGTAGGTAAAAGAACGGGTGGCGTCCGCGCGCATTCAGAAGAACAGAGAATAGAGAGAAACTCCCCTTCCCTCTAAGTGCGAGTGCTCCGCCCGCCCGCCCACGCTCACACGGCCATACCCACTGTATACCCAGCCATAGAGATAGGCTGGATTTTGTTCAAGCTGCCAAGTACACCTACGATACCGTACAAAATCTTTAGGCTCGAATAGATATTTATTCTAATTGTGGGTATTCTTATTCCTTCGCGCACACGCAGAAATAAAGCGCCGCACTTTGCACTACGGGTTTTTTCAAAGAAAACTGGCAAAGCAGAAGGTAGCATAGATTGCGAGGGAGGTATGCACCAGAAACTTTGGCACTTTGCTTCAGTTGTCTTTTTTGTCTTGCCTGCTTCTACACAAGCTCAAATTGAATACAATTGTAAGCGGCTCGTACAGGAAAAGCCAAGGTGTCGCATATACAATTATAACCACCCTTTGTGTAAAAAGTGGGATACTTCTCTCTGTCCCCCTCCGCGTATCATTCGTCAAAGGAGCCAGTGCGTGTCATATACTTGTTCGCCAACTTCTGTCGCCGGCGGCGGCGGCACTGAAAAAGCGTACTCGGCAACGCCCCTGACAACAACAACCGCTGCGCCAGTTACCACAGTTGACTATAAAGAACAGCAGGAAGAATCGCAAGAATCCAATAATGAACTAATCCGGCTCCTTCGAGAACAAATATTACTCTTGAAAAAGTTACACCGTGAAAAGGACACGAAGATAAACAGCCGTCTCGAAGACATTGAAAAGCAACTTCGTGTAGATCGTGCCGAAAAAAATAATATTTTGAGCAAATTGCGAGCTATACGTCAAGATATTCAAACTCTTGCAGCAGATCCAGAAAAAATCGTACGACAAGAAGAGCTTAGCAAATTAGAGTCACGCCTCCAACGACAGATTGAGCAGATTGAGCTTGATCAGAGAACGTATAAAAAGCAGCACGACACTTTTTTAACCAGAGCAAATTTTTCTCTTGTACATTCAGATCTAACGGGCAAGGTCAATGATCTGAAAGTGAGCCAACAAAGACATCAAGTGGAGCTAGGGAACGTCCAGGAGAAGTTACGACAACTCGGCGTCCCACCACTGCGGGCAGCACCCAGACACTCGCAGCACGACGTAATATTTTAGAAATATTAAATCCATATTGTTGGTCGACTCATATTTTTTCCCCTTTTTTAGACTACTACTCCGAGAGACGTAACTTCAGCAGTTGAAGAACCGAAGAACCAGCTAGAAGAAAATTACGAAGAAAAAGACAGTGCGATCGAAGAGTTTACTACTGTGCAATCGCTTCTCAAGTCCAAATGTCCTAATCTTAATTTTACGTCAAAGTATTTCGAGCGGTTAGAGACGCTCGTAATTTTAGACTGTGCGTCAGACTGTTTCGGATTGGAAGGTTCAGTTGTGCTTATTCTGCTTCTACAATGGGGTTGGGTTTTGCTAAGATGGACACAGTAGAAGATTCAGAGGGCACTGGAGCTCTTCAGGCCGATTACAATGTGACGTGTCCCGCCAATCGATTCTGTCAGATCAAACACAAGTACCAGAGCCCATGTCCATTCTGGGACTGTAGCCCATGCTGGTGGAACCATGACAACTGTACGAAGACCGACGAAGCGCCCTCCTTTAACTGTCCTTACGTTACGTGCGAATCTCTGCCTCAGCCAGGCGGACATTCAACTGTTACCATTTTGTCTGTGCTTGCTGGCATCAGTTTTCTTGTCCTCTTTGTCGTCTTTCTCGTTCGCAGACTGAGGGCAAGAGGATCAGCGGAGGCCGATCTAGAGGCTAGTGCGACGGAAGGTGAGACGATCCCCCTTCTGCAGCGCTGCCAGGCTCTCCTCCGCAACCAACCCCCTGCTCTACTGCGTCATTTCCGGGATGTCATCTTTGGAGCTCGGGACAACCCCGCACCACCCGAACATCCTGGTGACCAGCTTCAGCCGTTCCTGGATGCACAGAGAGAGGAAGACGATCCACGCCCGTCTGCTCCTCCGCCGCCGTACGAAGAAGTTGAGAATCCTATCATTCGCCGCCAGAACGAATCTGCTGGGATTCTGAACCAAAACTACGGAAGCATGGGCAACACGACGTCCTCTGGTCCGTCAACATCTCACACAGCACAGGATTCCCGAGAAGTGGAGATGACAGTTCGTCAGCCACGCGAGCGACAGGTCTCGGGTGATCGCAGTGCTCAACGCATGGATGAGATTTTACTTTCTTCGTAAACTAAAAACAGTAGAGAGTAAAAAAGAAATATTAAGGATTTTATTGCTGCATACTACAATATGTTTGTGTTGATTAAAAACGTTAAAAAATGAAAGAAATACATTTCTTCTTGTGCATCTGAGTATACGTATATTTATCTCTACACATCTACCGCGCAATAAAGTCTAAGAAGTTTTCCGATTGTTTAAATTCCCACACAAGAGGAAGTGAAAGTTGTTGTTGATCATTGGATGGTGAAAGGGAAGTGCGCTTTTCTCGAACTTTTGATCTGGGTTTTCTGCTATTTTGCTCATCTTCGTCTGATGAATCTGATGATACGACCTGCAATGTAATTAGGTTGTTTTCTTGAGAGTCGCTATCTTTCGGACAGCTGTCCACTTCCGATTCCCGGTTTGCCTAAAAAACTTCAAACTGCAAAGCTTGCTATTTTTTAAAACTAATAGGAGCCTCTATTACCTTGGCCGGAAGTATCGGATGTTTTCCTGTTTGTGAATCGCACTTTGTAGAGTTGGGACCGATCTAAAAATGCAAGCTAGCAACGCATAGAATGAAGCTTTTGACAATTACCTTGGCCACATTATTTTTTGATTTTTTTGCGTAGGATTCGCCCGTATTCTCAGACTAAAAAGTGCAAGTTAGTATAACTCAATGAAGGTTCATTGTCTCACCGGCACCGGAGTGGGTGCATATTTTCCCGGTGTCAAGAAGGAATCCTGGCTGAGAAGTTTATTTTCTGCTAACTCGGCGGCTATGAGAGGTCGTGCTAAGTGCATCAATGCGTGGGGAAGTAGGCGCTCCTTCCTAAAAAATTCTCGATATAAAATAAGTTGGTTGAAAAATCATACCATACGTTGCAATATGCTTTGCAAATTGGCAGACTTGCGGACCACTTTCTGTTGCAAAAACCTTTGCATTTTTGGATGCCCGTGTTGTTTCAATATTTTTTTTCCAGTCAACCGTATATTGCCATTGTGCACTGCTTTCTTCAATTGTTTGTAAGAAATCAACAATTCTACGCACAATTTTTCGGTCCCAGACTTTATCTTTTTGTCGGCATATACTCCAGATGCTGTCCCAAACGAAGACTTTTTTGACAGAAAAAGTACAGTGAAGTGCAATAAGATACCAATGATCTTCTCCGCTTGTCAAAGTAGTTAGTATTGGGAACAAAAATACGCTGGCTCCTCTTATATCCTAAAAAGTTATGTTATTTCTTTATCAAAACAATAAAAATCAATATTACCTGCTTCAGCCTCGCCATAGAATTCCATTCTTGCAACACAACAGAAAAATCTAGTTTCCAAACATTTTTCAAAGCTTTTTGAAAACCAAAACCCTTCGACTTCTTCTGATTTTTGAAGCATTTTGTCACAAGTAAAGATTCATTTATAAAGTTACTTGGAAAAGTTGCAACATGGCGATGCTCTTTGCAAATGAGCTCAAAATACATATCAATCAAATTATATTGGAAGTTTTCTTCGTTATTTAGTTGATAAGCAATCGTTGCCGATACTTTTCCAACATTCTAAAATATGTTAGGTTATTAAAAGAAGCTCCAGGCCTAGAGGCATACATGCCTATGGCATGGGCGGGGGGAAGGGCGGCATCCCCTCCCACCCAACCACTAGACGTTCCCCTAAGCGAGATTTTGCCATGAAAGCCGACAAAAGCTGGATATTTTGGAATTTTTGGCCGCCGAAGGCGGCCCAAATTTTTTTTGGAGTCTTCTCCTTTTCCCCAACCCGGCAAATGTTTTTAAACCCACCCCTTGAAAAGTTTCGGACCCTCCCCCAGGTCCCCGGAGCCTTCGGCATAGGCATGTATGCCTAGGGGCCATGACCATCTGTGCCTTACCGAGCTATTCTGGATTTCTGTATATAGATAAAACATATACAGAATACTTGCGCTGGAGTTTGCATTTTCTTTCGTATTCTCAACATTTTTGATACCTTTTGTAGCTTTTTTCTGGTTGTCAATACTTCCTTCTTCCTCAGTTTCCAGTTCCAGTGACCGTTCTTCCGCTTCAGCATCAGTATTTTTTTCAAAGTCAGTTTCTTTGCAGCTCATATTTGATTCAGAGTGGTTCGTATCTTTGGCAATAAACAGGTCTATACTACCCTCATGGGTCTCGACTGACTCGTCTGTAGCATCATCTCCCTCCAGTAACTGTTCTGTAGTATCCGCATAAGTGTTATTTCCCAAATCATTTTCTGCGCAGCTGTTTTTTGATTCCAAGGTGTTTCTTTGGTTGGGAACATATTCTATACTGTCAACAAAAATATCTTTTTTTTTATTGACATATTCTGCGGCTTTTCCAATCCTCATGGCGCTGGATACGGACGACTCTTCACTTGAATAATTTTCCACAATAATTTCAACCGATTGCAAATTGATCAGATTATTGTCGTCCTCTTTATGCTTTGAACTTTTCCAAGACAGTTCAAGCTTCGTTTGTTTTGCAATTGCTTCTCTTTTTTGCTGATACTTTAGCTCGACTTTTTCAAAGTCTTTAAATTTTCGCTGCTTGGTACCAAGAAATGGCGTACATAGCACAGGAATTTCTAGTCTCTTTGTGTTTTGTACAATTTTTTGAAATTCTTTAAAGTTTTTTTCCAATTCTTTCATTTGTTGACATTGTTCATAAAATAAATGACATTTTTTATGTCTTACAAATGTCATTTTGCCATTGCGTCCTTTCCGTTGACACGGGGAGCCATCTTTTCGTAAGTGGCAAATTGTTTTGCATTTGCAATTATTGCCTCGGAGATGGTAAAAACTTTTTTGTGTATACTTTTTCAAATTGTGCAAAATATTTATTACCTGACAGCGACACGTTTTACAATCGCGAACGCCACGCGGCCCTTCAGGTCGTGAATAGCACAGACATTTTCCAGTTCGAAAATATTCACAACCCTTACAAGTGAATTGTTTGAAAGGATTCATGATGGGTGCGGAATCTTTTCTTCTATTGATTTTTTAGCTGGATCAATACTAGCCCCTGGGAGTGTAGCTCCAGCGCGGGCGCCACGGGCACTTTCTTAAGGTTGCAGACAGAAAGAGAAAGAGAGCTTTCTTTTTTTGTTGCGATGCCATACCACTCGCAGAAAGGCGCTGTTTTTGTAGGCTGTTGCGTGCGATTACATAATCGAAAGAGAGCTTTTTTAATTAATGCAAGTGTTTTCCCTTATATTTTAATTATGTGAGAAGCGAAGACATTTCTCTCGAAGAAATGACGGTAACCGCCATCTGGTGCATGCCTTGCATGCTGTTGTTGTTGGTCGTTCTGACGGCCAGAAGCCAGGTTAAATAAATTATTACGGAGAGGAGAGGAGAAATTATTATTTTCCCCTTGATGTATATATAGGTGTCGTGCACGAAATACCTCACCTAGGACGACAACATTGCGCAAGGATGCCCAGTCTACGACAAATCCTTCTATCCACCCGTCATCGTTGACAAATTCCCGCAGTCGCCGTGTCACTACTACGTGTAGGTGTTCTTACGGGTATTAAGATTTTTTTTATTTTTTTTAAAAAAAACCGAACATATAGGTGCAAGTATCCCAATGGCACCATCTATCCGTTGCTGCGCGTTCAAGACAACCACAGCCGCAACGATATGATAGGGCTCGGCGACCATAGCACGGATGACGACGACGACGACGATGATGATACTTCCTTCAACCCTGATGAATATTCGGATGATTCCAGCAGCTCGGACGAAACGTACTACAACGACTCAGACAGCAGTGAGGAAGAGGACGAGGTGGAGATCATACGCGGCAACAGCAACAGCAACAACAAGAACAAGAGTCCCACCAGCGACGCCACTAGTGCGACCGAGCGAAAAGACAGCGAAGAGGGAAAAAAGGCTACAAAGAAAAAGGAAGACGAGGAAAGGCAAAGGAGGCTAAAGAACGCTAGAAAGGCCCAAAGGAAGAGAAAGAAAGAAGAGGAAGAGGAAGAAAAGGACAAGCGCCAAAAACCGTTTGATTTTTATCCCTCGGGACCCCCCCAAAAGGCGGTTACAGGACCTGTGGTAGCGGCCGTTTTCTCTACTGTAGGAGTCTGCCTTCTCATAGCGGTAAAAAAATTACAACTTGATTTTTGGACTCTTTTAGTCTATTTTCTTTTTTTGCAGGTACTATATATATGTTGGAAGAAAAAGCAGGACAGTCAAGCTCGACGACGAAGCTATAGGAATTCCAACAGCAGGTTTAGGAGATGGCGTGAGAGGCAAAGTTCTGAGGGAGGGAGGAGAGCAAATGCTGCTTTGGCTCGATGTTATAGGTATATCTGCAAAACGGAATTTTGGTAGTATCGTTTTCTGACATGTGGCTCCTTTTTCTTTTTTGCAGGATCTTGGACAGGTGGAGGCGTCGTCGTGAAGAGGCGGATTTGGAAGAAGGCAATGTTTTTGCAACATTCCGAGACCGGGTTGGACCCAACGCTGAGAACAACGACAACGCCGACGACGAAATTACAATTAATTTCATTGCTGTCACGCCTCCACGTCGCCCACCTCGTCCAGCTTCATTACGACCACCTCCTCCAGCTCCAGCTTCTCTCTCTCGACTGTTGAACTTGCTTCCGTCACCACCAAGGGGTTCTCCTTCACCGTCTCCACGATCTGTAGAGCGTTCTTCGCCGCCATCTTCTCAGTTGCCGCCGTCCCGAGCTTCATGGCCATCACTGAATACTTCAACGCCAGTTTCACTAGTGGATAATTCAACCATGACTTCAGTGCCTTCGCCGCCGCCAAGAGCTTCTTCGCGACTAGGTCCTCTTCCGTCCGTCCCTCCAGTGCGTCCTCCTCCGCCGGAGGTTCCTGCAGCTCAAATTCCACTTGCGCCAGCTCCAGCTCCTCCAGTGCCGCCGCCCGCCCCCACGCTTCCTCCGTCTCAAATCTGCCGACATCGGTGTGGTGCAGGCACAACTAGCTTGGACACTTCAGCTCCAAAAGAGGCCAAGAATGGCAGTTTAGCATGGCTTCTTCAAAAGGCAGTTGAGGAACGAATTAAAAGGCAAAAGGAGAAGGAGGAAGCGGAGAAAATAGAATTGGTCCGTGTAAAAGTGCTCGAGCGTGGTGTTGCAGTAGATACGGCCGATGATGACTTGAACAGTGGCAACAGAATTGGGCTTGAGGAAGCACTGAATGATCAGGTCAACGTTGTGCGTTCCTTGCGGCGTTCTTTGGCAGAAGAATTCAAGCGTCTTAGCAGCAACAGCACCAGTGAAAATTCCGGGTTAGAAACTACTGTTGTTTCCCCTACAACTCTTCGAAAAACTTCACTCAACCGGACAAGTAATATTTATTTAATTTAAATGTGGGAAATACGTCTAATTTTTTCTGCTTTTACTTAATAGGTGCACTGGATTCCGTTTCTCCGCCTTCCACAACCGATACTTCTTTCGCACGCGGTGCCGCGAGTCTGGCTAAAGTTGTTGCAAATGAGGTCGACACGAACAATGCTGCTGCTGCCTGTGGTGGTGGTAGAATAGTGTTGAAAGAATTTGAGGGCGTAAAGAAGGCGGACGAACAGAAGGCTAAGGAGGACGATCGCGTTTTTAACAGTAGGCACAATAGTGAGGTTGAGGTTGAGGAAAAGCCTAAGGTTGACGAAGAGAAAGGGGAGAAGGAGAAGCGGAAGAAACCTTCGCCTAAAGAATTCATTCAGAAAAAGGCAGCCTCAGTTTTATCAAAGTTTCGAAAAGATGAAGCAGTCGCAGCGAACGCAGTCGCAGCAAACACTAGGCATGGAGCAATTGCCAATGGTCCCATTGCCGGACGTGTTCGTAAACGTAATGCTCTAGCACGGCAAGCGGAGGGAGT
>JAAUXU010117171.1_pt1 | contig 17855 bp, 20 predicted proteins | sample 7278151 | NCBI WGS metagenome assembly JAAUXU01 (sample SAMN14350113, study PRJNA611818) | marine sediment metagenome | isolation source: surface marine sediment (1.8m) | place: French Polynesia: Moorea | collected 2018-08 | reverse complement strand
CACCCCCCCCCCACCCCCCTTCCCCCCCATACTTAACATATCCAACACAAAAACACCCACAAAAACCCCCACCCCCCGCCCCCCGCGCCCGCGGCCCCCCCCCCCCCCCCCCCCCGCCGGCAACAATGAGGCGGGACTGCTTCACTACATAAAATACACCTGTGATTAAGGCAGGCACCTGTGCTACTGCTGCGGACACGACTCCAGCAGACAAGATGAAATACAAGACAAGTGTTGGATTCCTCTTAGACCAAAGTTTCTCAGACTACAATGAAATACAGTACACCTGCTTCTGTCGATGCGCTCAAAGTTTTATTTTCCGTTCAGGAAGGAGATTGATACATTTCGACCGTTCGTTGGTTGGTCTTGATTTCCGATGATGTCGAAGGCCCCCAAGGCCCTCTCACGCACCTGAACCTTTGCTCACCTAATAGCGTCTCAGTTATAAAGGTTGCAGCAAACGTGCAGGCGCAGAGAAGGGGGGAAAACGTTAGTGGGAATTAATTTCTTCTCTCGTGAAGTCTTCGTTGGGGTTAGGGACGGAGTCGGACAGGAGTGAGTCAAGTTGTAAAGATCTGACGCAACCAAGCTCTTAACAGAGATTCACACACAGCAGGAAATATACAATAAAGGATTTCGGGCCTATGCACTATAGGAGTAAGAATTTCCAGTTTCCGACCAATTTCCACCACTTCTTTTCCTCATGGCGCCAGAGTCAGGAGAGAAATTTCGATTGCAATTCCGACGGAAACCAAGGAATTCATCTCCAAGGTGCAAAAGCAGGCAAACTTGAGCAGAAAACAAGAAGCACGAGATTTTCTTCCTCCATATGGCCAGAATTTCTTCTTCCTTCTTCTGTTCTACACTCACTGGCAGCTTTCTACTTCAGGGCGGCCGTTCAAGGGCAGTCCGGGCCGGGGCCGGGGCCGCTGCCGCTGCCGCTGCCGCTGCCGCTGCCGCTGCCGCCGCCGCCCTGCTCCTTCCTTCTTTCCTTCTTTCTTTCTTTCCTTCTTTCTTTCCTTCCTTCCTTCTTTCTTTCCTTCCTTCCTTCCTTCCTTCCTTCCTTCCTTCCTTCTTTCTTTCCTTCTTCCTTCCTTCCTCCCCTCTCTCCCTCCCTCCCCCCGCCCCTCCCCGTCAGGGGTGGTCCAACCCGCCCACGCCCCCTTCTAAACGGCGATCTACGCTGCGGAAGGCCGTTCGATGACATTTACTCTCTCCCTCTCTCTCCTCTCTCTCGATTTCCTTTCACGCCAATAATGTGCTGCTCTCTTTGGCTCGCACTCATGCACTACAAATGCATTCCATGCGTGTCATAAGTGAAGAAAAGAATTACTCACTTACAGTGTTTGTGCATACATGCGTGTAGGGGGGGGGTGAGAACGAGGGGGAAAAACTGGGTCGAAGTCGCTTGTTTTAATTGGACAAATTGGTCTGCCACCTCAGTGTTTGTCAGGAGTCTCTCGACGTATTTTCAATAGCCTCACCCTCTATTCAATCAAAAAATTGACTCTTTTCTACATAAAACTATATTTCAGTAGCTGCTAGCTGTCATTACAGCTGCCGCCGCCGCTGCTGCTTTTACGGAAGGGAGGGGGGATTCAACAGGCGTTTCCTCACATATTTTTGCTGGGTAGGGGTAGACCGAGTATGAAATTGTTGCTGTGACTTACGAAAGCTTTAGGCCACATGACGATTGGCTACTCTACGCGTCTGCCTCAAAATATGAGCAATGTTTTCTGATTCAACAAATGCCAGCTCTGCTTTTAATGCTGGATGGAAAATGGCCGACAAAGCCCGCCTTCCTCCTAGGGCCAAAGACCAGAAGACACGCGATTTCTCTTATGATGAGGAAGGGTTATATCAAAGGAGGACGAAAATCAATAAGGACCATGTTCTCTCTGGCGCGCACACACGCACGCAGACCTTTTCCCCCCCTTCTCGTCCACCTCACACACGCACACACTCCAAGAAGTGAAATAAAGCAAAGTTCTCTATAAGGTTTTCCCAAGCCTCTGACTGAAGAATCACTTGTCTGATTTTGCAGAGTGAAAACGAGGTACGTATGCGAAGGGGGCTGCTGCTGGTGAGTGGGGCAGTGACAATTCCTCTGTGCAGGCGGATGAAATCTTGCACGAACGGCGTTTCACACAAGACTGACTGAGGAGGGGGAAAGAGGAAGGAGGGGGAGAGACTGAGAAGAGAGGAGCGCGCGCGCGTGCGTGTGTGTGTGTGTGCACGCGTGCATGCACGAGAACAGAGAACAGAGCGTGACAAGAGCACGCACGCACGCACACGCGCACACAGAGAAGAGAGAGAGAGAGAGAGAGAGGAAGTAGCTCTCTTTGTGCAACTTGCGTGCGTGTCAGCGCCATGGAGTTCAAGACTAATCTCCAGCAAAACTCAGCTTATGCAACTTGCAGCTCTGACGGCAAAAATCTGCCATGAACTGAGCAACAAACGCCGAAAATGCCTGGAAAGAAAAACTATTACACAGAACTAACTCCTGCTTCGTACACCAACATGAACATAACTCATGCGGTCGCGAGCGCGCGCGCGAACGCGCGAACGCACGCACGCACGCACACACACACACACACACAGAGAGAGAGAGAGGAAAGCCTTTCTCCTCTTTCTGCTGCCCGCCCGGCGGGGGCCGGCCGGAGTCTTTCTCTGCCCCGGGCGCCATTGCCTTGAAGGCACGCACGCACGCACGCCCACTCTCTCCGCGTGTGTGCGTGCGCGTATGCTAACTGTGCCCTTCCGGATAAAATGACATTTCAGTGCACACTTCATAGAATTCGAACAGAGAGGCAAGGAGCTCTCTCTCTCACACACATAACCCTTTAGGACTGAGACAGTTGTATTTGTTGTTGCACTTGTCACTCAAACACTCACGCGCGCGCGCGCGCGCGCACACACACACTCCGTGTGTGCATGCCGACTTATTCACGAGCTAACTAGAGCAAGAAAGAGAAGTACACAATAAAGAGTGCAGAAAAGACCCCTGGTTCCTGTGCACATACTGGGTGGAGCAGCCGCGAATGGTCCCTGTGTGTGTGAGAGAGTCAGAGAGACAGAGAGACCTCACACGTAAGGAAATGCACAGATACGAAACGCCGGCAAAAGTGCAATCACATTAGGAGGCGAACTGTCCAGATTGGAAAATGGTTTGCAAATTTGCTTTTTCTTTCGCCAATACGAGAGACAAAGGGGCGCGCTCGCGTGTGTGTGTGCAAGTGTGTCCATGTATGCATGCATGTGTTCGTCTTTTCACGCATATGTACGTGTACACGCGCGTGCACTTGTCTCAAGCCTTCTCTCGTCAGCCCCGCTGCTGCCACCAGTTTCTGTCAAATCCGCTGTTGTTACCGCCCACCACCGCTGCTTCCTCTTTGTGTGCGAGGAGAGCTTTTCTGCGATACACGCACGCGCGCGCGCGCACGCACGCACGCACACAAACACGCGCGCGCGTAGGAAACGATCCATGAGGTCGGTCGACTTCTGCCGTTGCTGTTGGGGAGTTTTAAAGCTGTGTTTCCGTTCTGTGTGTGTGTGTGTGTGTGTGTGTGTGTGTGTGTGCGTCGGTGTGTGTGTGCGGGCGCACACGCGCAGTGGCTTCTTCAAGCCACACGCACACGCGCGCACCAAGTTTTCATTTCATCATCACACGCGCGAGCACCGGTGTGAGTGTGAGTGAGTGAGTGAGTGAGTGAGTGAGTGAGTGAGTGAGTGAGTGAGTGAGTGAGTGAGTGAGTGAGTGAGTGAGCGAGTGTGTGTGAATGTGTGCGAGCGCGCAAGAGGCCCTTATCTCTCTGCTCGAGCACCGCGTGCGCAACAGGCCATGACAGCCACACAGAGGATGCTAAATTGGATTAACGAAGCTTCATAAGGGGACGAATTTTCGCTCAACACGCGCATTCCCCAACAAAATAACCTGACTTACGGCACATTCCGGCCTCTCAAGGCCAAGCTGGAAGTCCCTAAGTACTTTCATGTTCCTTTTTTTTTTTTAAAAAAAAAAAAGCAACAAAAAAATAAAAAAAAATCGAAAAACTACCGGAAACGACGTCAGATTCTGAACTCCATGCAAAATTCAGCCCACGCCCGACGTTAACTCGACCTCAGCTCCAACTGCCTCACCCAAACTCCTAAAACTCGACTTGTGACCCTAGCTGAAAGAAAGTGCAGCAAATGGTGCATCAGGGGGACAAAAATTTTACTACTCCCCATGCAGAAATCTTTATAAGAGGCCAAGAAAAAGAGAGAAAATACTAAAATTCCGACCCAAATACGTGTTAGAGAATGGAGGCTCCGCCCGTCAAATCCAGCAGCCCTTCTTCCCATCTCGAATTCCTCCTGTTCTGCTCATATTTCTCCGCACAAAAAATGCCAAGAAAAGAGAGGAAAGAAAACCGAGGGAGACCGAGAGAGTGCAGAGGCCTCCGATGCAATCCACACTTACTTACGGTGTTGCTCAGAAACTGCATTTAACGGAGTCACACCGGCCCACAGCACAGAGCGCTTTCAAGTCGCAGCTAAATGAAATGTCTACTGTGCAAAGAAATGAGAGAAGAGGGATCAAACTCATTTCCTCAGTCCCAGATACGGAAAAAAGCAGTGGAAAAAGAAAAGGCCAGCTCTAAATACCTCGTGGCAACACTGTAGAATCCACCTAGTTGAAGCTTGGAGCAAGCGCTGGAGAAGCCATATTTCTTTAGTCGCCACAACGATTTTCTCTCGGTCCATTAGACTTCTTTTGTTGGGGACTTCCTCACCCCAATTTCCCCCATCTTTTCTGCCTCTTTTCATGCTCGATTTATTTCGTCAATAACTAGCGATCACTCAATCATGAATGCAAGTGTGACCTCTCCTTAAGGATCACGATTGTGCATGGGAGGGGCGGACGAACGAGACCTGAGGGAGAGATGCAAGGAAATGCATGCAAAAAGGGAGCATTCGCAAGTGCAACAGTGCAGAGCAGGAGGAAATCGAGACATTGAAGTAGAATTTGTGACTGGAGTAACAGCGCCTTAACCTAATGAACTCATAACCAGCCAGACATCCCCCCCCCGTGCATTTCTGCACTTCTCTCTCTTCAGCCCAAATTTGAGAAGCGTTATATAAGTGCACAAGGAATGGCCAAAGAAATTCCATGCATAACATCAACATAACGTTAGGTTGTTCAGAGCTGGGCACAGTAGTCAAGACACGTCCATCGAACAGGTGCACGTGACATCACCGAGTGACCTTTGCAGTAAGTGCAAGTTTGACAAGTCCCTGGGTAAATGCGTCTTAATCAGTTGAATGAAAGTCATACCTTAAGCTGCACTACATGTTTAGCATAGAGACTTTCTTCTTCTGCTCTCTCTCTCTTTCTCTCTCGAGGGCGAGTTATGTAAACATGGATGTTTGTAGAAGACTTTTACTCCGACGAAGGAGGGGATTTGCTTACCAAACAGAAATACTGCTCAACCAGGCAAAATGCTTAAAACTTGCCCAAGATGTTTCGGAAAAGCACTCCCGGTGGGGGAGGGCGAGAGAGAGCGAGAAACCACACTGGGACTTGTACTTGAGTAGTCTACGGGGTGACTTGTCTGACTGAGCGCCCCCTGTCTCTCTCTGCCTAAACCGGTCTTCAGTCATTTTCCCTAATATTTATACTCGGCCGAAAAAATGATGGATTTACAGGGGAAAGCCCCAGATAGAGGGCTAGCTTAAGCTAGCAGCAAATGTATTAACACGGGTTTAGAACACGCGCTCATTCATGCACGCCGAGCCCATTTCTGCGCCAGTAGACGCGCCCTTAAGGGAGGGCCTGGAACTCGGCGAGGTGAAAAACCTTTCTCCTAGAAAAACAAGAGCGCAAAAGACCTGAAAATATGCATGAAAAGTGCTCTCTGCACATTCACTCAATTCAAGTCAGCAAAGCAGCCTGAGGTCAGCATGCGGAGAAAGACTGGCCTCAAAAGTGCCCTAAATGAGACAAAAATAAACGAATTTACGCGAGAAGTTGATGGAATACTTGATCGCGATGCCCAACATGCCGACGTCCACTCCAGAAGTGACTCACGCAACCTGCTGAGGAGGAAGGAGGGGGGGGGAGATCCTGGAATTTTTCTGACTGGATTTTCCAACGGATTTCCCAAGAGTTGTTCTTAGGAAGGCCTTGGCCAAATGGCAACGGAATGACGAACATTGAAAAGTTACTTGAATCCGCCTTTGCTCAAGTATTGACAGCTTTTCTGCATCCTGAGAAGGTGACCAAAAAGGAAAAAAAATTGCTTTGCGTTTTCAAATAAAAGGGTTGAAGGAATTTTTCTGTGGAAGAAGCGACAAAGACTGATTTTTCATGCTGGCATTTTTTGTCATTTCCATCTCTCTAAGAGAGGATCTTGCACAAGCTGTCTGCATTCTTTGCCAACTTTTTTATTATTCCCTCCTCTCTTCCTTAGGACCCACACATATCGGACTGCAGGTACAGCAAGGCCAAGCAAGGCTCGACTAAATACAAAGAGAAGATAGGAAAATGCTTTAAATACTTGGCAATGTTGGGGTAAAAAAGTTGTTCCATCTGTGTATGTGTCTTCCTTACTTGGTATTTTGGCTGTTTCGGGAGGAAGGATGATAAGAGGTATCAGATTGGAACACACACGCGCACCCACACACAAACACAAACACTGTGGCGCAGGCAAAAATAAGCCACATCTTTTAAACTGATAACGGAGTTGAGGCAGAGAAAAAACAAGGCTTTAAAAAATGAATTGGAAGCATTTTGGAGCCATAAACAAAGCCAATTTGTTGGCATAAGAGGTAAATTGACTCAGGTATGCACGAATGCGGTTGCCCCACTTGTTTTAACATCGTCACGAAGTCAATTTCCAAGTGGGAGTGAAGAGGAGAACAAATTAACTGCTACAAAGAATGAATCTTCTCTCTCTCTTCGTTCTCAAGCCAGCACAAACGTATACGTGTTTCCCCCCCCCCCCCCATAAAATTCGGTATCAGATTTCCTCTGCAAAAGGATGTGGCAAAAGCAGGGAGAGAAGTTGAAAGATATCTGCGTCAGATGGAGCCACGCATTTGGAGCTTTTCTTGCTTCTAGACGCCAGCGCTCTCTAGCGGACGTTCTGCGAAACTCAACTCTCTGTTCTGCCATTTGCGGGAATTTTGCAGGATCTTTTTGAGCGAAGTTTTTTTTATTTATTTTTGCTTGGTATCGCTTACTGATCTGGCAACAAAGCTCGGGGAGGGGGTCCATTTTTGGCCTTACGCAACACAATGGCACACGTTGCACAGAACTCAGCATTCACAGCCATATGTGCCAGTCTTTTGTCGCCCACCAAACAGCCACCAACGGTTGATAAAAAGCAATAAGAACATATAGCATGCATATAAAACTATCGATAGACGACCCTTTCCGGTGCTTTTTTGAGGCCCTCAGGTGGGCGTTGAAAAGGTGGAAAGGGCCTATCAGAGCAGGGTCAAAATCTAATTCCGCTCAGAGCTTTTTCTGTCTGACGTCACAGACCCGAGAGTGGGGAAAGGCATGGATGGTATGACGTCAGCAGGGCAATGAATGGAAGCCTGTCTGGCCTCAAGGAGGAGAGGGAAGGCTCGTTGGCTTGGGGCCTTTCGTGCTTTGGGCCTAGCCTGCAAGGCCCGCACGCCCGCACGCGTGCGCGAGTGTAGAGTGGGGGTACGTAATGAACATACAAGCACGGAGGCCTTCAACAGACACAAAACATCTGTTCGACCTTTTTTCCGGATGTTGCGCTCTCCCTCGTTCACCAGGAACTTTCCTAGCAAATCGTCGGTACGCAAAACTTTTATTCGTTGCTGCTTGCTGAAAATGAAGCAGGCAAGATTGTTATTTGGAAGGCCCACCGGCCACTGGCAGCAACCAGCTGTGGGCTTTTTTGGTGGCTCAATTTGTAAGCGCCAACGTTGTTTTGGGTCGGTGGCTACGAGAGAAGCTTCTTGGGGTTCAGAAGAGAGCCATTCATGGTTCCCCCCCTAAGAGAGCAAGCAACAGTTGTATCATTCATTCATGAAGTGTACGAGAACAGTGCAGGCAGTCCTATTATTAGAACCACACACGACGCGTTTAGACTCGACTAAAGACATCCCCATGCCTTTCCATTCATTGTCCCGCATCGACTGTTTTCTCCCCTTCCAATGTCATGCCTCCTGAGCATTCACACACACACACCACCGATCTTTTGGAGCCTCCTGACCCTATAACTCACCTGATCATCCCCGATATGACGCAAGGCAGCTCCAGAGGAAGTGGAAAAACTTCGATAATGTTTCCGCCTCAGTTCTGGAGCTCTCATCCAAACCACTTATTCATGGCGGTTTATCGACATCAGAGAAGTCCAATATAGGCAGCAGAAAGTGTCTTAGACGGGCTGACGTTGATGGAAAAGTTTGGGGCTGCTGCTTTTTTTTTCTTAATTTTTCTTACGGATATGAGCCTGGGTGATCGTGACGCAAAAGCAAGTCTTCATGGTTATATCACCCGTGAAGGTCACGCAATAATAACTGCAAATCTTACACTGTCACGTCTGCAAGCGCAAAGTGTGGTCCATTCAAGTTACTTAGCAAAGTCACTGCAGGAAAGAGAAAGAACGAACTTTCGTAACGTCCTCTTCGACAACGTTCACACCCATCATTGTACGCATAAAGGGGGAGGAAATTGACTCTAGAAAAATCTCCTGGTATAAGTTGGTCAATTTGTATGTTACAGCATAACAACTTCCCGTTCTTAAATTGCATGCAATAATGGCCCACTTTGACTAAAATGTCACTCTTTAATTACCGCCCCTGGGTATGGTGTGGGCAGGTGCAAAAAGGATCGATGCAAACACCCTGAGAAGCCTCAATCGAACTAAAATGGCTGATCAAAGACAACTCATTGAACATTTTGCTCATCGCTGTTGTAAATGGTGCCCTAAAATGGCAGGAGTTTTCACCAGGATAATGTGCATCCTGCATATGTCCAAATTCCCTGCTGACTTCATGAACAAGAAGAAGATTGTCAGATCTTTATTCATGCCCCCTACGGCCCCAAGTTTGGACCATGCAATTTGGGGCTCTTCAATCAGCTGAAAAAAAACTCTCAAGAACTCATTTTGAGATGTCTCAGAAGCTGCAAATAACATTGCCGGGGCTCCCAAGCAACCTCAAGCCAGGACGGTTTCCTCCTTGTTATGGAGAAGTGGCGAGGCTTAAGAGCAGCACTGAGTTCAATGAGGATTATGTTGACAAATAGCCCGATAATTTTATCCATAAAACGTATGATACAATTGTTATACCAGCAGTCTTGTCTATTCAATTCCCCCCCCCTTATCTCTCCCTAATAAAAAATGGGCCTACCCACGATTTTAACGACGTCTGATTGTTGCTTCAGCGCCATTTTTGAGTGTGGATTGCGAAGTGGGTTGTATTTGAGAAAATGTGCACCGGTTACCTGATTCATATCTGAATGCTTGAAACGGTAAACTTCTAAGAAAAAATTTGAGGCTAGAATTTCAAAGCTGTTTTAACCTAGGAACAGTTAGCACAAAGGAGCTCCAAACCCCTTTAGGTTTCAACCCACCCACCCCCTTTTTATACCCTTTTCGCCGTCCATCTGAATCTTCTCAACTTATGCCAAACCACGCATGTTGTAAAGCTCGTATTTTCCACCCCTCCGAGAGCTTTATCCTAAGCGCAAACAGGGTTTTTGCGCGTCAGGAAAGGAAAAATGCGCCAATTGCGCAAAGTATAGTTAAATCGAAGATCCGGGTGCATCTTTACTCTTAACGAAACGAAGAAGAAATTCACCATGACTAAAACCTCATTTGGAGATTGCAATCTTAAGTTAGGAAGAAGAAAAAACCTTGAGTGAATCTTACCTGCAATGGAAAAAAGAAATGGATTAGCATGAAATAAAGCATCCAATTGCAGCCGAGGAGTCTTCTGTGATCCCTCTGCCTTAGCTGTCAGTCTCATAACTGGCTCTGCATTAAAAGTCAACTGTAGCTTGGCATAATAAAAAGATTCATTCTCCTCCTCCACTAAGCCTTTTTGACAAGGTCTTTTCCCCTAAGGCTAATCGATCCGTTTCTAAAATGCACGCGTTATTATTTGCCAGAAAGAAAAAAAAATGACACTTCACGGTCAAGGGGGTGCGCGCAGCGTCATGAGGTCTCCGTCCTTGCATCTTCAATGGCAGAAATTTCGCTTTCAGTCCACTACTGCGGAAAGTATGCACGGCACGTCCACAGTGGGGGTAAATATTGGGACTTGAAAGTCTCGGCCAATAACGCAAAATCGACAGCTGACGTCGACTGCATGCATTGGGGATTGTTGTCCGTGAAGTGGATGAAAGATGCAGAGATGCAGTCGGATCAAGGAAGAAAATATCGACGTTCAGCTTGTCTGCACTTTGTTGCCGTTGCGCGACTTTTCTATACAAGCTGTGTTATATAACAGACGCCAAACAAAGGTGCTAGACATTTCCGAGAAACACTGTTATTCATGCAGTCAGCTGTCGATCATAACTGGCTCAGCGGTGAAACCTTAAAAAAGTGCAAATAGGCCCTCGTGGGGCCCCTTCTTATCATAAAACGGAGTGCATTTTTATGCTCCAGCCTATATTTAATATAAGGAGAATGCGTGCATGTCTAGGTGGCAGGAAAAAATATTAGCTTTTTAGGAGGAATCTACTGTAAGAGGTGTAGTTACGCTGCTGTGCAGAACGAGAGGCCCCTGGTTCAGCAGTGCGAAATCGGGGGTATGCAATAATTTTTTATTTAAATCACCAGCGCTACCTTTAATGCGCAATTTTGTCCAAAAGTAGAGAATATCATCTTAACTTGTAACATCTTAAGCATAGCAAAGTTAAAAGAACGGTCTGGGTTGCTGCAGTATTTTATCTCCATATTGTAGTCCTTTTCTAAAAGTTAATCCACAAACAACAGACAAATGCAAACATGGAGAAAGTATTTCACAATTTCACGAGGCTTTAGACATAAAGCATGATAATTCGCTAGTGGACGCTCACTTTTGCATTTGGGTGAACTTTTAGTTTGAAGTCGAAGCCGTCGAACCAACTCTTGAGCTTCAGATTGCTCCGACATGTTAACTTTTTATATTCTCCCTCTATCTCTTAACTTTAATGCCATCTTGTGTTAGCCATGAAGAGTAAGCAGCAGTCAGATTTGCAGAGGACATGAGTGACCCGTTCCCATTCCAGTTTGACTGTGCCGCACTGGATCTGCTCAGTACTGACTTTGCGAAAGATGAAGGAATCAGCTGGTGCTTGTTGGGTCGGGGGAGTCGGGTCCAGTGGTCCGGGTGGTTCAATGTCGTGATTGATGGCAAACTCTGTACTGCAGCTTCTCTCCCTCTTGACATTTCGCTGGATGGAATGCTTCACTATGCAATAGTATTAATATCCAGCAATATGGGTAAATGGCCCTCAGGCTGTCTATGCAGAAAAGGCTATTTTTCTTGGGATTTTTGGCCAGTGAGCAAAGCGTTTTGCGAGCACAAAATACTCCCAAGAGTGGCACCGACCACTCAGCATTTCATTAGGTGTCTCCCAAAGTCACAGCAAGTCAAAAGTCACTAACTAACTACACACACACACAGCGTACAGTATGTACAATATAGTATACACAATAGAGTGTACACTAGAATGCTCCAATAACGTTAGGTAATTACTCGCAAAAATGTCCGTAATTTATTGTACCTAATGGCTCTCCTACTTACAAAGAGGAAACCCGACATGCGCATGCGTATGCGCACCCACGCGCAAGACGCAAATTTGCTCGTGTGTGACGAGAAAGCTTGCATAATCTTCAATAAAAAGTGAATACGTAAAGGCCATTCATTCACTTAAATCCGGACTCGAAACCTCAAAACACAAGCACGGCCTCAAAATCTAACTAAACTTAAATACTTGTGACTAAGGCAGGACTTTTCCGGACCTGGCACTGTTAGCAGCTCCTTGGCACTGGTCAAGGACTCGAGGGATCTTTCGTCATCTCTGTCAACTGATCTTTTTGCTGCTGTCTCAAGTCTTTGCTCACCTGATGAACATATGGGGTTGTAACTTTCTCTATATCGAGGTTCACCAATCTCTGGTCGACACTTTTAAAGCTTATGAGCAGCCAAACTGATTTCGGATTGAAAGTCATAGCCATCCCCATCTGTAGGTGGCGCCCATTTAGAGGCTCAGAAAGAAGGGACCCGACAATGTACGACTGTACACAATAGCTCACACAGAAAAATCATTGTGTTTTTAAGGCTACTTATTTTTTAAAACTGCACGCTCTAGGTCGGCCTTCATCATGATGGCGATGGCCACTAGGTAATTTCTGCACATGCGTGCGAGCAGAGCGTGTGCGTGCTGCTTCTTCATCTCTGACAGATGGACAAAGGTAATGACAGGGTGGGCAGCTTTCCCTGCTGACAAAAGGAGGAGGAGGCGGCCCTAGGCCTAAGGCCTTAGGCCTACTGACGATACGCAATTAATGCATTCAGGCCGACTTGAAAGTAGCAAAGAGGGGGGGGGGGGACAAAGAGAGAGAGGAGGGTTTACGTGTGGATCGGAATATCGATTCTCCTTCACACATCTATCTTTTTTCTTCGAACTGAATTTTCTGAGGAGGAAACTAAATGACTTCAACCTGAACAATTATTTCGTGGTGCGTGAAAAAACACCTTTGAAGAAAGTCAAACTTGATGCGTGGAATAAAGGAAAAAAGCATCGTCCAATATCGCGATCTTGTAAGGTCACCGCTATTACTAAGGTTGACATCTGATTGGGACTTGTCGAAGTCTGAAGAAGAAAAACTGCCAGGAGAAGACACATCTGAGAAATAAAACTGTCAGGTAGAAAGCACAGGTAGTTTTTAACAATTGTGATCCTTAAACACAACCTATAATACGCTGAAGAAGTTTGGGGCTCGAGTATTTATTCTTTCTTTCTTTCTTTTTTTCCTTTTTGTCAGAGTCAAGCAAAAATCGCACGTGCGAAACGGGGAAAACAAAGGAATTCCTTCCACGCGCGCGCCGCTAAGCGCGCGTATCGCGTCTCCTCCATGTCCAAGCTCATCCTCCTCAAGGACGCGAGTGTGGGGAAAGAAAAACCAAGCCGATTCGAGCTCCTTCACCTCAGCTAACAAGAAGAAGAAGAAGAAGAAGAAAGAAAGAGAAGAAGCAGAAGAAAGAAGACTTCTTGGCCAGACTGAAACGAAGTCTTTGCGGACTCCGAGTCCATCGTTCTGGACTCGGACTGCTGGCCCAGTCGAGCTTGACTCGATCGAGCTTGACTCGATCGAGCTTGACTCGAACGACATCGCTATTTAGGTGACTTTGAAGCTCACTTATGCGTGGAAGGAGTGGAATTGACGCAAAATAAAGCGCGCAAGCGCAAAAGGAAACCTAGCGTAAAATTAAAGATGACCAATTTTTTCGCGGCCTCTCATAAAATATCTATACAAATTGATACAAAGGCGCGCGCGCCCGCGAGTGCAATTAGCAAGTTCGTCGCAGGCTCTTGTTTGACAGATTAGAATTTTCGCACGTTGGCAAAAGGAAAAAACAATAAAAGCATAATGCAGGTTCAACAGTCAGAGTCACACATGTTGCGAAGACATCTGTTGAGGCTGACAGACATCAAGTTGATAGATAGATGGATTGATAGATAACTAAGAGAAACATCTTCACAAGACACCCGTACTTCTGCAAAAGATAGAGATTTTTCTCCAGGATCCATAATTCAGGGATCTCTTCCGCAACAAAGGTGTCAAGTTGCCAACCTATTCAAGATTTTCCCCTCCTTTCCCTCCACTTGTTCAGTTTTCATATCAGCTTGAAAAAGGCGTTTGAAGCTGCTCAACAGAGTTTTTGCCAATTTTTTCGCCTTTTATGCAAGTGAAGGATTCTGTGACAGGGTTTATTTCTTTCAAGAAATGGCGATGGGTGGATGTATATTCCTCAAGGACGACTGGACTGTTAAAGCTTGCCATTTTTGTGGCAATTCCTACGTGCGCGGGCGGTGGGTTTTTTTTGCGAGGAAACAAGCGAGCAAAAAATCGCCGCGCAACTCGATTGCAGATCCGCATGGAGCCACACGGTTTGCCGACATCCATCTATTGTTGTGGCGCGCGCACCAGGGATTGGGACGCTCAACTTGGGCCTGCTTGACAACGACGAACGACTTGAGGCTTGGGCGCTTCAGCCATTTTTCACCGTCAGTTGGCTTCCTTTGCTCTACGTACGCACATCTCTGTGTGTGCGTGCACAAATGTACACGCGCGCTTGCGAATTGTGTAATTGTTGGAGAGCTTAAGAAGGGTGGTGGTGGTGGAAGGACGTCTAGTTCTCCTTCTTTGATGCAAAAAAATTGGCCATCATCATCGACGTCCCTGCCGTCGCCGCTCCCCCCCCCCCGCAAAATTTTCCTTGACCCAGATTTTTTTGCCAAACAAACAAGTCGTCGTCACTTCATTTTCGAGGAGAAAAGAGTGAAAATTTTCGAAAAATGCTGAAAACTTCTAACTAAGGAAATGTCAGGGGTAAAAAGGTCGGGTTACACGGTGGAAACGTACGTGTTTGTGCACCTGCAAGTTGTGCATGTTGCATGCCTGGGGGAGGGGAGAGAGAAGAGAAACAAACTTTTCTGACCTCGACATTATGCGAAATCATACACGCGCCATACCTAGAAGGTATAACCAATTTTCTCCAAAATGCAGCCAAATACAGCTCCTGTTTGCCCGAGAAGCAAGAAAAAATGGCTGTTTTCCCCGGAAGTCTGCATAAAAAGGCGTAAAAATACGTTGACAGATAGGACGAGGATAGGGATAGGATAGGACGAGGGAAGAGATCTGGGTAGGGATAGGCCGAGATTGACACATAGCACGTTGCCATTGTGACCCTGTTGTGGTCTTGACGCGCGGCGAAGCTGGGCCTCCGTTATTGCTATTTCCTGTGAAGTTCGAAAAGAGTGTGACATGTTAATTTTGGCCCTCCATAAACGTCACTTCTGGAGGGCGGTGAAGACATCCGTCACTGTCATTTTATCTCGTGGGAGGGATCTCTTGATGCGTCTTCCCCAGGATGGAGTTTACGTAACTTGCGTAGGTAAATTCCCGCTGTCTTTCTCTCTGTCACCGGTCACCAAAGAATCAGAGTTGCCAGGCCAATCCTTGTTCTGGCGGAGAATGACACTCCATCGTTCCCAGTCTAGGTAGTGTCTCTGACGTGGGTTGAACATTTCGCCGAGCAAAAAATAAGAAAAAACTACACCCCACAGCTGCAAAATACGCCCAGAAATCGATGGCCGAAGCTAATCAATAAAAAATATTACAGAAAGTGGCAATTTCTGCTGTTTGCTTAAACTCTCAAGATAACAGGGCTACAAACTCCGGCTGTTGCTAGGTGAAGGAGAGGCTCCAGATCTTGGCTGGACCAGAAAGAAGGAGCTTTGAACATCTGCAAATGTGTCCAAAGTCGACGTATGATGAAGTGCAATATTTTCATAGACACGTCAGCAAAATCGCCTGTAGTGGTGCAATCTGGTCTCTGTCAACACAGCTCGAGTTTCGGAGGCCTAAAAAAAAGTACGTATGTGCAAAAAGGTGAAAGACCCCTTGCAGTCGGTGAAAAGCAAAGCAAAGCACAGCTTTGCCCACATGTTCCTCTAGGATCGCAGTGGTGCCTATAACGCAGTATAATACGCATCGCTCTCTGGCGCTGTCACGCCAGCATCTCTGCTAACGATGCTTCAGTTTTTCTGCGTAAGGTCCAGTTTAAAATATCAATTGTTGACGGCCATGTTCGGACGAAAGCTGTGAGTCACACGCATGATTGTTTTTCTCTCCACCCACGCCCAACAGTGTCAAGCTTGAATCGCGTGAGCCAGAAATGCTCAGTTTAACCGTGTCTTAAGTGGAAAAAATTGCTGCTTCTCCTCCTCTTTTCTCCTTTCCATTACCGGCATCCACTTGGTTCATTAGCGGGTGCTGCATTCGTGACAGAAAATATATAGGACACGCGTGCACACACGCGGAGAGAGATAGAGAGAGATTTGCCACGTGGCGGGATCGTTAAATACCCAACCACCAATTCAAAAGTCTGGGCAAAGCCAGAGGCTTCCTGACATGTCCTTATCAATTATGGCACTGCTTCTGTGTGTGAGTGTTGCCCTCAGTAGAGAGGGCCAACTCGACCAGAAATCTGACAAACAAATTCGTGACTTGGACCAGGGACGGAGACAGACACAGAGACGAATGGGACCTCCTTTCATGACATATCTTCCCCCCCCCCCCTTGAATTCACTGAACAGTTCCAGAATGTCAACAGAAGCAGGGGCAAGACGCACCTGGAGTCATGAGCTGCTGCGCACGCAAGCACAAGTATTGACTCCTAGTGGTGCATTCTCGTATTTGCAAGAAGCAAGTCGGGAAGCCATTGGGAGGGAGGGTTTGAGGGCGGGGGCAGCAGTAGAAAAAAATCAATCTCCTCTTTGAAAATGCCTTCCTTGTGTACGTATGCGAGTGCATGCGTGCGTACTTTCCAAACGCGCAGACACACGCAGACGAGGACGACGTCCGCCGCCGCCCAGTCAATGAACCGAATCAGCTGCTTCTTGAGGAGGAGGAGGAGAAAGAAGAAGAAGAAGAAGAAGAAGAAGAAGGCCTCCTCCTTCTCCCCCGCCAGTACAGTGCACTTCGGATAACGGGGGGCCTCCACCAGAGCCCGGTCCCCCCCCCCCATCTGAATTTCCTTCTCAACGAAGGAACTGATTACATAAGTCCACATCTGGATTCTTGTAGCCTCCCCCAGTACATGGAGATTCCTGGTGCCTTCCGCTTACCCGGAGTCCACTGTAGTATTACTTTGTGTAGCTCGCGTGCGTGTGGGTGCGTGTGAATAGCTTGTACGCGTGTGCGCGTGTGTAAGAGAGACAGCGAGAGCAAGTTGTGAATGGTGGCAGAATTTTCTGAACGGAAAAAGAATGCCAGATAGGGAAAAGTAGCAGCAGAAGCAGCAACAAGTGGCAAGCTGCTGCTGTTGTTGTTACAAGACAAGGTGGCCCCTTGATAGCAATGCTGGATGTGTGCAACAATAATCTTCTCGCACGCTACCGAGCAACGTCTTCAGCACCAGATCGAGACAGAGCAGAGTGACCAGTTCATTTTACATGTCCATCTCATACAGTACTGGCCATTTATGCAGTCAAGTGGATAGAGGGATTCACGATGCCAAACAGAACATTGCAAGGGAACCAGATCGATCTTCTGTATTCCCCCTCCAGTACAAAGCAACCATAGATTCCATCCAAATCACTAGTTTTTAGGCCCATGCACGTCAATAGACAGTAGATATAATTGCAAGCGCACTTCTACCTGGCTTATTTGAGGGTGTGCAGAGAAGTCAGAAGATACGTAAAATGGCATAACAAAAAAAAAGTGTTCCAAATGCGTCTGTCTTGCTCTCGCCCTGTGGCACGCGCGCACATCCACAAAAACGAAAAAGTATACAAAAGTTTAAACATCTCAGCTTCTGTCGGCAGCTTGAGAAACTCCAGGCGAGAGCAGAAGAGCAAATGTTCACAAACAAATCGGGAGGAGAGCTTTGTGACCTCACTTCATAATATGGGGACTTTTTTGGGTTTTCCTGAAAAATGGGGATTCCCCACGCAGCTCAATATATGAGGAGGTGTCTCATAGACTCTCGAACCGTCAAGTGACGTGCACACAAAATCGCTATGCTCTGAATTTAACATTAAGCAGGGTTTTTCCTCTGTGTGTGTGTGTGTGTGTGTGTGTGAGTGTGTGTGTGTGTGTGTGTGTGTGTGT
>JAAUXU010008048.1_pt1 | contig 17862 bp, 14 predicted proteins | sample 7278151 | NCBI WGS metagenome assembly JAAUXU01 (sample SAMN14350113, study PRJNA611818) | marine sediment metagenome | isolation source: surface marine sediment (1.8m) | place: French Polynesia: Moorea | collected 2018-08 | reverse complement strand
TGCTGCTCGTCTACCTTGCTGTAGTATTCCAAATGGCTCTGCGTATTAAAAAGGTTCCGACACCAACTGCTCGCCCTCCCCTGAAGGAAAGCGGCGTCCGCTCTGATTGCCTTACCCAATCTCCTTGGCACACCTTTAATCTCGTTCAGGGTCGTCAGCATCATAACATCGATGGGTCTGCTCTGCCCGAACTCCCCCCTAAATTTCAGGGTGTGGTATGGCCTGGCGCGAAGTGTGAACTCCCCGCGGCATGTGACCATACCCTGGAGCCGCCCCGGCAGTCCCGCACAACTGTTCCCCAACAGGGAGAAGATGGCTCCCTTCTGAAGGTAGCGTGCCAAGAGCTGTTCGATGAAGGCCGCCGAAAGTGGCTGCGGCGTGAGCACAAACAGGAAGAACTGGCTGGCGATCTCCCCTCGGTCCTCGTAGTCGCCAACACCCTCCACGACCAGACCCCTGGTTGGGCCAAAGGCAGTTCCTGTTGGCGTCTGGATGCTGGTGATCGGCCACAGCTCAGAGTTTCCAATGTCGTATGGGAGCCCGCGGATCTGAATGTCTTCAAAGGTTTCAATCTTTATCTGGAGACAAAACAGGCTTCCGCAACCCCGCTTTATACGAGCGACTATGCCCCCGTGGTAGAAGTTGTGGGCCAGCAGCCGGTGGCGCCTCAGCAGGGGCCCTAGTTCAAGGTTGAACCTTTCCTCCTTTGCCAGGGCGAACAGGCAAAGGTCTTGCAGGGAGGGGGCACGGCCGGCTTCTACCAGAATTGCAAGTCGTAGGGGCTGGGCTGCGCGCAGCAGACGCTTCTTAAGTCCCATCACAAACATTGCCCCCGGTGGATCCGAATCTCCCCTCCCCACGCTCCGTCGCCTCCAGCGTCTCCTTCTCCACAAAGTTTACCGCCAATGGCGCCAGGATTGCCAACTGGGCCACCCTGTCTCCCTCCCGAACTCTGAATGGGCGTTTTCCGTTGTTTCTCAGCAGCACAAATATGGTCCCCCGGTAGGAATCGTCAATGGTCCCGCTTGGCACTGTGATATCGTGCTGGAGGGCCAGCGACGAACGTGAAAAAATCTGCCCTATGTGCCCCTTTGGCAGCTCCAGCTGGATGCCGGTGCTTACCGCCACAACAGTGTTGGGGGCAATCTCGAGCGACTCCTGCGCTGCCAAGTCGTGAAGGGTTCCAGTACTCGGCTTCCAAGGGACCTTGGCGGCTTTCGACTCTCTTCTAAAAGATACTGTCTTCATTGCTTTCTTCCCTCTGAAATGTCTCTGCCTCCCAATTGCGCTTTTATATCTTCCCGCGTTCACCAGAGAAATCCAGCTGGGCACGCCTGATCGGATCCTCCCCCAGGAATTTTCTCCCAGGCACCCGGTTATATAAGGTGGGTCGCCTTCCGGCCCACACCAGACTCTATAGCAGAACCAAAAAATGGCATACGTGTTCAAGAAACCTTTGGCGGCCTCCAAGGTCGAAGCAGCAAAGAGGTCATTTGAGGCCAAAGCAACCTTCACCGACAAGGAGAACCTCGGCCCGGGAGAGGTACATGTCCACCTGTCCGGGACCGGGTCCAGCTTTGAGGGGAAAGCGCTAGCAAACAGGCTGTCCCAGAGGAGGAGCTGGCCCCTGCACCGGTCCTCCGGCTATGCGGCCATGACCTACCACAGGTTCCCCGGCAACGAGGCCGACAAGTGCCTCTTGCTGGACTTGGCAACGTTCTCCCAGCTCTTCGAGAACCCCAAACCCTTCCTCCGCGAGCTGAAGAAGCAGGCTTTGGAGCTCTGCGCGGAGTGGAACACCAGCTACGGAGGCGGGAAGAGAGTGGGGGAGAGGAAGCACCCCGAGAAGGTTTTCACCATCGAGGAGGTCACCATTCCTCTGGCCAACAAGGAATACAGGTCAGCCATGCGGCTCGCCATAAGCACGTGGAGCGCCACCAGGGAGTTGCAAATGAGCCACGCGGCCAAGATGACCCCGGAAAAGATCAAGGTCAGCATCAAGCACGCCACCTCCCTGCCGCCCAGGTACGCCCAGGCGGACTGGGACCAGGAGGAGATGAGGCTGTCTTCGTTCGGTCTGTACCTGCCGCTTCATAGCTTCGAGAAGATGTGCACCTCCAAGGAGATGGCCGGCCTGGTCAAGGCCGCCAAGCAACACCTCGAGCATCAGCTGCCAAAAGGGAAGGGGGGCCCTAAGCCCCTCCCAAACACGGAGAAGGAAGACGATGAGACTGCCAGCAACGGCGACGAGGAGGAGCCCGCCGAGAAGAGGGCCAGGCAATCACCATGAGCGCGAGGGGGCCCTTGAGCATCCTGTTCCTCGGCCCGAGCGGGTCAGGAAAGTCCTTCGGGGCCTCTCTGCTCTGTATGCGGCTGGGCAATCCGGTTGTTGTCCTGGAGGGCCCCGTGGATACCTACAAGATTAAAAATACCAAGGTGACGACCGCCAGCTGGGACGAGCTCCCCATGAAGAAGAGAAACATAACATATGTTCTGGAAGACCTCCACCGACTCAAGGCCACTACCAGGGAGACTGTGGCCAATCTAACCAACTACGTCTCTCGCCATTACCAGTCCGCCGTGATCATACTGGCTCACTCCATCACCGGAAATGGCATCTTCTCCATCCTTCACTTCCTAACCGACATTTACGTTACTTCAAACCAGATCAACCTTCGCCCGTTGCGAACCTTACTTCGACATTTCTACTATGATGACCCGGCGAAGGCCGAGCGGATGTTCCTGGCCCTGAAGGGTGGTGGTTACCTCCACCTGCAACCCCAGCAGAGGACCTGCGTGGCGCTTGACAGTAACCTTGACATGGTCAAACCCGGGGAAGACACTCAAGCCGGGAGGACCCCCAGCCCGGAGGTCCCCCCCACGGCCTTCGACCGTGACAAGCTAGTGGCCTTTTTTGCCCATCTGCCTCAAAAAAGCCAGTATGCCAATCTGGCCGACTACCTTTTGCGGATTATCCCTCCCAATTCTGTAAATAAGGACGATTTCAGTGTTACCTTCCGCGACAAGAAAAAGACCATACAAAAGTTCTCTTTGATTGACTACCTTCACTACCTGATGTCCGAAGAGATCCCCCCTCGAAAGATTTTGTCATTTCAGCGACACCTGTCGCGACGGGCCTGCTTCCCCCTCTCCTTAGTTCGCAATGATCATATGAAACGTTTCTGTACATAATAAACATTGAGAAATAAAGCAAAGTGGATGAAAAACGAGCCCTCTCTTGATTTGCGGCGCGCTTTCTACAGTTGGCTTAGGTAACATCCACCTTCGTTGCGACCTTGAAACGAGTAAATGAATGGCGACCTTGAGATCTGGTCCTCGTTGAGCTCGCCCGCGCAATCAGGGAGGTTCCCCGGCGAGTATTCCCTGCTGACACTCCCGCAGGATTCGCGACCTTGACTCTTTCCTATATAAGCGGCTCTCCCCTCCCCCCTTTCTCCAGTCTTATCACAACTGCCCAAGTGCAAAAACAAGAGAGAAGAAAGCTAAGGCATGGAACAGCAATTCAGGCTTAGAAGCAGAGGTGAGTACCTATCGGGAAACCGCGTCTTGAGTTCGTCTCTGCGCGAGCTAGAGAGGAGGCACAGCCGGCTGTTCAGCGGGCCGTCTGCCAGTCTCATATCCAGGTACTCCCCCTCCCTCCACCTACACCTAGAGTACCAGCAGAATGTTAGGGTTTGTCTCTTAGGCCCCTGGGCGACCGAGAGAACGGCGGGGTACTTGCCGAAGCCACTCTCACAACGCCGGCTGACACGGATCTCGGGACAATAAGGGGACTGTTGTCAAGGTTGTACTTTGATTTTCTCTTCCACAACCCCGGAGTACTAGAGGCGGAACTCAGTGTCACCTTCAACTTCATTCTCCGTGGAGAGGGGGCGGGGGGCTCTCCCAGCTTCTCGGTTTTTTTCGGAGGGGACTTTACTGCGGCCAGCAACGACCTCAGCTCCTCTGAGGTTGTGGCAATCCACTCTGCGGGGGATTTGGACCTGGTCGACCTCGAGAACCTGCGTCAGAGGGAGACCGCTAGGCATCTAGAGAAGAACTTTGAGGACAGCGGCATTTCGGTCGAACGCTGCTGCAGCTACGTGTTCATTCTCCGCGCCTACTGCAACTGGGAGGACCATGGCTCAACCCGAACAGGACGGCAGGTCGCCCTCTTCTGAGGGGCTCTGTCTCATTAAGCAGCTGCTTCGACACGTCGCCACCACTCTCCCTGCGCTCTGCGCCCCCGGTCGGTGGCAAAGAGCCAGTCTCGAAGAGAGATCAAGGGTCATCTACCGCCACTTCCTTCGCACCTGCGTGCACTTCAACACCGACCTGACATTGGTGGGTGGTTTGAACGATGAGACACTGCTCTCCCTTTTCGGGCCCCCGGACGAGGAGCCGACCTTCATGACCTTCCACGGAAAAGGCGCGGACCTGGCCAAACTGTCGGCCATACTGCACATAGACCTAGTCATTTACATGCGGGGGTCAAAGTCACACAGTTACAAGTGGCACGACAGCAGAGTTCAATCCCAGCTAGTCGACGAAGGCACCAGTGTCAGGCGCTGCTACTTTTTTGTCGCGGAGCGCAAGAAGGACGCCACATTCCTCTTGTCCCCCGTTCCCGAGTCGCGGGCCAGCAAGGAGTACAGCCCGGGCGAGAGCGAGGCCCGATTCATCTCCGGGAAGTCCCGGCTGGTCGGCGACTGCTACCTTAAGGCACTCGCCCTCCTCCTCGGCATTCAAGAGCCCCCAACCGACTGGCCGGTCTGCGCCACACTGGCCTCCCTGTGCCGGACCATAGGGCCCTCCCTCCCCCCATGCATCAAGTCCGCGCTGGACGGACGTCGGCTGCTGCTCGCCGTCCACCAGAGCACCGGGTGCAGGTTCCGACACGCTCGTAAGAAAGGAGGCCAGAGAGGAAAGCTGGGTATCTTCGAGCCCTCCAACCAGGTCTACCGAATAATAGCCTGGTATGCGGGTCCGGGCGAGAACCTCAGCAATGTGGTGATCTGCGCGGTCCTCGGGGGACGGCTGTACATACCACACGAGCCGTACGCCACCCAGGTGGCATCGGGACTCAAGTTCCCCACCAGCAACTCGCTCACGGCCCCCAAGGTCGAGGCTCTGGGAAGACACCTGGGCAGCAAGGCAGGGGCCGTGTCCGCCCCCGAGGCCCCGGAAGGCGCCGCATTGCCCGAGTCGGCTTGCAAATGCGAGCTGTGCCGGGACGGACTTAAGTACTACAACAATTTTGTGCCCAAGAGCAAGAGGAAGGGGGCGAGGAGAGGGCGGATCCCGGCGCAGCGCCCCTTCCGCTGTGACCTGGACAGCGTGGAGTACTTTCGGGCCTTCGCGCTGGACACGCCTGAAAACCTCGATAGGCTCCGCAGGGCGTGGAACCTGTGCTTCGCCTCCATGGACGTGGAGTCCATGACGGAGAACCTCCCCTCGCACGCCTCCGACGAAACGGGAGGCATAGAAAACCTGACTTACGTTCGCTACGACTCGAGTCCGAGAATGAAGCAAACAGTAGTGGTCTTTGCCCATGGGGACTTCATGGACCGCGACGGCCTGGCAGAGACGGAGGACTCCGTTCCCGTTTTTTTCCGGGTGACAGAGACAAAGTCGTTGGCGCAGCTCTCGGTTGAGTACCTCCGGTACATCAGAGCCCGCAGGGATGCCGCGGCCAGGATCAAGGAAGAGCTGCTCAAGCCGGCATTCTCCGTCCTTTCCCGCCTCCGAGAGGCCCACGGAGAGTACTGCCAGCGGAGGGCCCCTCGCGGGGAGAGCGAGGCCGCTCGAAAAGTGCGAACCAAGTCAAGCTATTTCGCTACCGTCGCCGGCAAGTTTGAGGCGCAACTGCAAAGAGTGGTCCGCTCCTACTACGTCTTTGCGTACAACGGCCGGGGCTATGACTTCATCCTCATGGCGCCCCCCTTCATCAGCGCCGCGGCGCGAATTAGCCCCCCTGCCAGAGTCCAGATAATGAGGGAGGGAAACCAAGTACGCTCAATTCGCATAGAAAAGGGCCTGGTCTTCCGCGACCTCTGCTGCCTTTCGGGTCACTCTGTCTCCCTGGCGCAGCTGGTGAAGTCGTCTGGGATCCCTCAGGAGAAATCCATCTTCCCGTACAAGCAGCTTTCCAGCCTTGAATCTCTGAGAGACCCCGAGCTCTCGGAAGACCCGGCCATGTGGGCGAGTGAGCTCAGCGGACGAGCGCCCTCCGCCGAGGAGATAAAGGAGGCCCGGGCCATTTTCAAGGAAAGGGGCATGACCTCCCTTAGCTGCTGGCTTGACAGGTACCTCGCCCTGGATGTCACCTGCCTCCTGCTTGTTGCCAGGAAGCTCCTGGACAGGTTTCAGAGTCTCCTGGGGTGCCATCCCATCGATGTCGGCCGCCTAACCATAGCCAGCTACTCCAGCTACGTGTCCCAGTTGTTCCTCTTCAAGCACAGGCGCCCGGCCATGTATTCGCCAATGACGACAAGCCTGTACTCATCCCTCCGAGACACCACCAAAGGAGGTCTGGTGCAGGTTTCCAGGCATCATTGCGACGCCGAGGACAAGGACCCCTCCGCCAGAATCAATGCCCACATCATGGACTCCCTACGGAAAGGCCCGAATGAAGGAAGTCGGGCAAGCAGCGGCAAAAGCCACTTCACAGAGGGAGTCGGGCTCAAGCGAACGCGTAAGGTCGTCCAGGAGACCCTCGAAAGATTCGGGGAGAAAATGCTACCAAGCGCCGCGGCCACGTTTACTCCGGGGCAGCCGGCGCTCTCGTCGTCCCGCCCTCTGGAAGCTGCCCACGCTGCCATCAACCGCGCGTCGGGCTTATTCAAACCCCCGCCTGAGGATCCCCCTCACAGGGGCCCTCTCGGTAGGCCGGTGGACTTTTTGGCCTCCGGGCGGGGCTCTTGGCTCTTGAGCCAGAGGGAAAGGGAAGAAGGGGCGCGGCAAGGGCGTTTCACTCTTTACCTGGACGAGCATGGTGAGGATCTCAGTCTTTCGAGAACCCCGAGCCAAAACTAACTCGCTCGCCACTTTCCAGGACTCTACTCCACCGCGGGTATGACCAAAGCCGATGCTGACCGCAAGTTGGGAGCCCCACCGTTCTCCGCCCATTTTTTACTTGTCTAGAGCTAGGAACAAAGAAGTATTCCCCCGCCCCTGCCCAATGACATTGACCCACCAAAAAAAAGCAGGTAAGCAAGAGGATGGAGATCCACCGGGTACCAGACATCGGACAGCAGGGGCAAACGGGACATCGCGTGTGACGCATCCAGAAAAAACACCCGAAGAGAAACTCGACAGAGGCGGGCAAAAAAGGCGGACCCGTCAGCGGATGGCGCGTTTTCTCCCGTGGGTCGCGCTGACCCTGGCGGCCGCGTTGGGATTCCTAGCTTATGCCCGTTGGCACCTCCCGCCCTCGGTAGACTCCGCTGCGGTTCAAGCCCATGCGGAGAACGGGAGCGTGTTACCAAAGCACAATGCCAGCCGGACAAGAGACGGGGAGGGGAGCACCTGGACAAACTCGACGATCAATGCAACGGCGACCCTCGAACGTGATGGGACCGCGGTGGAGGCGGCGCTGCACTGTTTCCTCTTCTTCTTGGTCATGGCCCTGGCCGCGGAGCTGTGCTTTCTCGCCCTGTCCCTGGTCGGCCGATGACCACGGCTCGTGAGGCCTTGACGTAAGAGCCACTCTAGTGGGGAGGCGTAGCGGGTGGGCAGTGGGGTGCCGAGACCGGGAAGCGCCCGGCTTTGCCGGGCGCCCCGGTCTGGGGTCACCATCGCGCGCGGGGGGCGCAGCCCCCCCCCCATCGAGCGTCGCTTCGCTCCGCTCTCGGGAAACCCACCCACTAGTGAGACTAGGGCGCAAGGCAAAAGGGCGGAGGCGGAGGCGGAGCTTGTTGGACTGCCGTGATGGTTCGAGTTGTTGCTGTTGTTGCTGTTGCTGTCCGGTCCCTCGTCCTTTCCATGTCCCTTTGTGCAGCCGCTCAGCCCCTACCCTATGGCCCGGCATGCTTCTACTACTCTCCCGCCACCACGAGGGGGGACGAAGACGCCCAAGATGACCCATCCTCCCAGGCGGCAGAACGGGAGGGGGATTCGCGGGGCGACAAGGTCTTTGCTCCCCTTCCTCGCGGCGAGGACGCCACGCGCCGCACGGACTGCCAGGAGGCCCTGTTCGCGCAGTACCACGTGCTGGAGGGAGACCTGGCGGAAAGGACCTCCCGCTGCTGGAGCTACTTCCACTCCGGGCCGGGTCAACTGGGCCTCACGGACAACCACCGTCGGCGGATGGACGTGGCCCTGCTCTTGGAACCGGGCCACTTTGTCTTCCTAAACTACCACTCCGAGCTGCACTACACCGGGCACCTGGAAGGCTGCCCCCGGGAGACGGGGGCCGGCGGGGGGAGGTCGCCCGGGTCTGGCAATCCCGAAGAGGAGGAGAAAGGCGAGCGAGCCGAGTCCGGGCTAGGAGGGGGAGAAGCGGACCGCTCGCAACTGACGGAAGAAGAGAGAGCCCCCTCGGACGAAGGGACGCAGGAGGGGGAGGCGAGCCGCTCGCAACTGACGGAAGAAGAGAGAGCCCCCTCGGACGAAGGGACGCAGGAGGGGGAGGGGGATGAGGAGGAGGAGGAGGAAGAAGGCAGGGGCAAGCGCCGCCGCCGCGACGTGTCCCCGTTTTGGGAGCCGGATGAGGAGGAGGGGGAGTGGAATGAAATGGATGAGTACGACGACGACCTGGAGTGGGCCATGGAGAGCGGGCAGTTCCTCGCCACTGAGGGGACCAAGAGGGGCGACGAGGATGTCCGGGAGTACCTGGACTGCCTGAACGGGGCCGTGGCATCGGCCCGGGAGGGCGACCCTACCTTCCCCCCTCTGGTTTTCGAGTACAGGGCGGAGTTTGCTTGCCACTACTTCCACGGGAATGTGTTCAGGGGAAGGCGGACGGGAAACCTGTACGGCAGTCTGCAGAGACTCTTGGTGGGAGAGCACCCGGAGGACTCTCTGGTCACGGGCGGGGCCCTCCTGGGCAGGGCCGGGGGGGTCGGAGAGCCCGCCCTGCTCCGCAGGCTGCTGCAAGATGACAGCTTGTCCGGCTTCGTCACTGTGCGCGGGGGTTGGGAAGAGAAGAGGGACCTGTCTAGTCTGATGCAGGGATATTGCCTGGGAAAGTTTGGAAGCTCCCGGGATCCCGCCCAAGATCTGGGCGGCTTTGCCGAATTGCAGGCCTCGGCCGCAGGAGCAAACCTTGCAAAAATGTGCGAGAAGAAGAGGCTGACGATGACACGGCTTGGCTATGGACCCAAACAGCTGACCACCATGTCATTGCAGAATCTCCGCTTTCTCGTGCAGCAGCGCTCCTTTCGGGGATTCGAGGTGATCCACTTCATTGGATATGAATTGCGCCCTTGGCTGTTCGGTCTCATCTTTCGGGTCCTGCAAGAGCGACACCGCCTAAAGCGGGAGCAGGCGGACGATGTTACCGGGATCACGGTTTGCAAGCTGTACTTAAATTCGCTGTACGGGTTCTCATACAAGGAGTCAAAGAACTTCAACACCACCACGCTGGTGAGCCAGTCCTGGCTGGAGCAGAAGAGGGTGTCCGGTGACCCCAACCTCGTGGCCTGCACTCTGGTCGGCACGCGCCCCGCCCGGCGCTACTCGGCGAGGCGAGACACCCGCTGCAGAAGACGCTCTACCCCCTCCTCTGGCAGCCGGCCGGCGGCCTCCACCCCCAGAGAGGAAATGGTCTTTGCCCTTTCTCGCAAAAATCCAGACGCGCTCGTCAGGAACATTGCTCAGTTGGCGTCAACCGTTTTGTGCAACTCGAGAAATATTTTTTACGCCAAGATACTATTCCTGCTGACCGTCATGGATCCGGGCAGGCTGCAGTTGGCTTACGTTGACACCGATTCCGTTATGCTGTGGGCGCACCACAGGGACCCGGTGGACAACGTCCGCCCGGAGTTTCTCGACCTGTTTAAGGAGTACTACCACTCCATCTTCGAGGATCTCTCCTCGTCTCTCCCGCAAAACAACAGGCTCAAGAACGAGGGAATTTTTTCCAGCAGCTTCTTTTACACCCTCAAGCAGTACACGCTCCTGCCTCTCCCCCCCTTGGAGGGCGGCGAGGAAAACGGAGGAGAGGCTCTGAGAAAAACTAAGGGCATCCCTCGCCAGGCTCGGGTGAAGATGCAACCGTCGCACTTTAGACTGCCTGACGTGGACGACGGCCAGGACCCTTTGCAGAAGCGGGATAAATTGCTGTCCGCCTCCTGGATCATGCGGGGAACCAGGGGTTTGCAAGTCATGATGAGCATTCGAACTTCGGCCCTGCCAAATCCCGTTAACCTCAAAAGGCACTCCTTGGTGAGAATGGTGCTGTTATTTTTGACAATGCAATACAGTCCTATTTTTTGCTTTTCAGTCTCCCCACATGACGTACCCGATACCGTGACCCCTAGGAGGTGATGGCGAGGGACTCTTCCCGATTGAGGCGTCCGTCCCAGGGGGCGGCCAGGAGGAGACGGCGCCAGCGGGAGGTCACGGGAGAAGACGCGAAGGGGGAGAAGGAGGCCGATAGGCTATCAAGACTTGTGCACGCGCTTCGCCCCACCTTTTTGTCCAACATCAAGAGGGGGGTTATTATGAATGACCGGGAGCTGAGAGCCACAGCGCGGAGGAAAAGTTTACCGCCTCTGTCCGCCCCCGATATTGACCACTTTCGAAAGCAGTGGCCCCATCTGCAGCGCTTCCGCGACGAGAAAAGGGAGAGGCCACGCTTGTATCAGGCGCTTGTCCGCTGTAGATTTGGAACGGCTTTTGTCGATGTGGGCTTCATTGGTGAAAAGAGACACAACCAGGGCCATGTCGGATTTCTGCTGGGAGTGGAGGCGCTTTCGGGAACACTGGGAGCTATCGCTATTAAGCGTCGCACACTGGGGGCCTTTGAGGAGGCCTTTGAAAAGCTAATTCGGCTTACCCAGTTGGACAGCCTCCACCTGGTGCTTTGTGACCGAGAGGTATCTCTCTACTCGAGGGTGTTTGCGGAGCGCCAGAAGGCCCGCCACGGCCTGCGCCTCCGGTACCTTAAGACCCGCTCCAAAGCTTACCTGGCCGAGAGGGCCATTCGAACAGTTAAAACTACTCTGCAAGCCTGCATGGACACCCTGGGGACCAAGGCATGGGTGGACCTCCTCCCCGGCTGCATAAGAGGGCTAAACTCCCGAAAGGTGCCGGGGACGGACTTTGCTCCCCGGGAGGTGAATGCCGACAATGTCGCCGAGTTCTTGAAGCAGCGCTGGGGCGTGGCCAACTTTAGGGCCCTGTTCAACACGGCGACTGTGAACGCCCGGAACATCTCAAACAAGGAATGGCTGCGGCATCTCTTTCGCTTCGAACTAGGAGGGCGCGTCCTTGTTTCCCTGCGCGCACTGGGCCGCCGGGGCCCCTTTCATAAAAGCTCTGTGGCCGGAAACTATGCCGCGGAAATCTACGTGGTGTGCGAGCGTTTTCTGGCAACCAGTAGGGACCTGCGAGCGGTGCCAGGCGAGAAACCCACTTTAGAAGCTGTCTGAAGTTGTGTCACTCTTGTTTTTTCCTTGCAGTGTATCACGTGCGGAAAGAAGGCGGAAGGAAGTTGCCCGGGGTCATCTACGAGAGGGAGATGATAGAAGTCGAGGGAACGCAGTGAACATTAGAAATGTTGCACCTAAAGGGAGAGATCTCCCGGGGGGACCACCATGTGCTCCTGCACTACCAGAACCCCCGTCCCTTCGGCGAATGGAAGACCATGAAGCTGGTCGACATCCTGGCAAAAACCAAAGAGGATGCCAGTCTAATTGCGCTGTCGTGCCAACTCACGGGACACATCCAGCACAACTTTGGCCTGCGTCGTCTCTTCAGGCCTGATGTTACGGTTGACACTCTAGCGAACCGGCTTGTAACCCACATGTCAAAGGCCCAGGATACCTTTAGTCTGGCCAGCCTCAAGCCAACCTTGGCGTACGACGGCGCGGGCGACAACAGATTCGTTGTCAAGCTGCCACCCCAAACTGTCCTGGTTACCGAGGGCAATGGATTTTTCTTCCACCTCATTGGCTTTTCGCCGGAGCAGGTCCAGAGCTACCCAAAAGGGCTGTACGGATTGGGAAATAGCACTGACGAGGAGGTGACCATAAGGGCCGAGGAGGCATGCCCGCCACGCATGGTACTGACGGACCTTTTCTTCAGCCTGGATTCCTGCGCCCATTTGGAAGAGAGCCAACTGGAAGCCCAGGGGGAAGGGAACTTTGACCTGGCCTTCCTCCGCGAAATGGACGGAAGGGAGGCAATGTCCCAGGCACAGCTACTACAGGTGGACTCCCCATCGCATCTGGCGCAGGAGATTTCTAAACTGTTGCGTCAGATTGAGGTCAAGCTTGGCCTCTTTCCCGGCATTCTCGCCGTGCAAGTAGCCGGCGAGAGCCTAACATTCTTTGTCCGCACCGAACGGACAGTGGACATGACCGTGGGGCTCACCTTCAACGACTCGCTTGCCAAGATCTTGGGTACCACCAAGGCCCACACAATGAAGCTATGGGCGGGGGAGAACCCCCCCAGCTCCGGCATCAGGAAGGGGGAGTTCGTCACTGGCGCCGTGCAAAAGATAGAGACAAACCTGCTGGAGAGACTCTTTCCCCTCCTGCTTCGAGGCTCGAGTGGATTGAGGGGCTCGTCGCTGAGCTACGTGGCGGGAGAAGGGGCCGTTGCAGCGTTGGCATACATTACTGGGGACGGGGAGGTCATAGGGGTCCCCGTTCCAGTCGGGGAGTTTGACTCGTCGGTGGAGATAAGCTTCTACCGAAGGGACCTGACGGAGCTGAGTTTCTCCGAAGACACAGTTGTTTTGGCCCACTTTCGACTCCAGGCCTAATGCGAGGCAGCCTTTGTTTCTTTGCAGAGCCAACCTTTTGACCTATGGCGCTGGAAGAAATCAGCGGTGACGACACCAGCAGCAGCAGCACCTTCAGCTTCGACAGAGATAGCAGCAGTGAGAGGGAAGAGACCCACACCCCAAAGAGGCCGGAAACGTCAAGGAGAGAATCGCAACCGGACATCCGTGACTGGGATGACGACGACAGCGTCGAAGAGCTAATGGCCGTAAAGAAAATGAAGAAGGTGAAAAGAGCACCGGCCAAAGCAACGAAGAAGGCAACAAAGTCAGGAAGGGGAGGGAACCTAAAGGCAGGGCCAGGCAAGAAAACAAAAAAGGGGGGGAAACTAGGAAGGACATCTGGAAAGACCTCCAACACGCGCCCCCGAGCGACAGTGAAGCAACAAGTGGTGAAAAAACTGAGACCGAGGGTGAAGAAACTGACCAAGGCCCTTAGGGAGCAGATCACCAAGACCTTGAGCAAGATCCTGGAATAGGCATGGCCAACAAAGGACAGAAAAGACGAGGCAGCCGCGGCAAGGCAAAGCCCAGCGCGGGGGCTAAGCGCCACCGCCCAGGGTTCTCCTACAGCACATCTGACAAGAACACATTTCCCACACCTAACTTGCTCAGCACCAAAAGGTTCAAGATCAAACTCCTTGCCGGGCAGAATGCGAACGCGGACACTCTGACGTTTGTCCTCCGTTCACACCCGTTTGAGCTCGTCAGGCTGCTGCCCCAACCCATCAGGATAAAATATGTCGCCTCACAGCCAACGCCAAACAAGCAAGCTGCCGACCCGGAGAGGTCATACCTGACAGCCAGCACGGCAGGGAACGACATCCTTAGGGCCTACATTGATCCCTTCACGGCTGCCTCCACTTTTTTCTCATCTGCCGATGTGGTTCTAGACAACTTCTCCATCACCGATCACCTCCCGCCGCAGGGCAGGCTGCACGGCTTCTATCAGCAAGCGATAAAGTCCTTCATGGGGGAAGATGCAAAAAATGCCATCTACGGCGGCAGCCTCACCATCCCCGACGAGACGGTGAGGAACGCCTTGACAACGTCCGAGATGAAAGAGGCCCTGAAGACCATGGAGTTCGACTCGAAGACCGACCCCGTGGCCAGGACCATCTCTCTCGGCTTTGATGGGGTGCCCCTGCTTGGCCCGGCGAGGAACTACCAGCTTTCAAAGCTTCAGGGAAGAGAGCCTCCGCAGACCTTCTCCTACCTGCCCCCGGAAACCTCCCTGCTCATTCGGCTCTTCCGTCAGCGCCCCGACCACCACAGTGTAGAGATTGTGGACGGCACCAACCGCTCGGATGATGACTACTTCAAGCACGCAGACCTGGCAGTGGACGTGCCAGACATCCAGTTCGAAATCAAGGAGATCTACCTCATGGCGGAGAGCGCCAGAGTCGCTCCGAGGGACATGGAGAAGCTCAGGCACAACTACGCCAAGTCTCCGCTGCACTTCCTCATGGATGTTCCAGTACCTAGCTACCAGAACGTACCGGCTGGTCTCAGCGAGGCCGACATAACCTTCATGCTGGAGAAGGGCACACAGCTTGTCTACGTGTTCTTCATCACCCAGCACCAGATCTTCCTCAGCAAGACGAGCAAGAAAACCTGTTCTTTTCGGGTGCCCATCCCGCCCAGCCTCAAGCAGATCAGGTTCTTCTACGGCGCCGACGAGCTGCACTTTGACCAGGGCCTGTCAAAACTCCACGGCACCAACGTAGCTGGGAACCTGGACGTGCTGGCCTTTGAGACTTACCTGAGGCAGAGGGGTTGGGTGGACGAACGCTACGCCAAGCTTTTCCCCCGCTCAAACAACAACGGGTACAGGTCCTTCTTCCCCCTGGACCTCACGGCGTTTGACACGCGTGGCGGTGGGCGAGAGCTGAGGGCCAATCTCCGGTTCATGGACGCCGGCTCGGCCAACGGGCTCCTGTGCGCGTCCATCAGGGTGGTGGAGGGGGAATTTGTCAGGAGAGTGGAAATGGGAACACCAAAGTGGAGCGTCGCGGCCAACCTGGCAGAACACGGATGAAGAAAGCGGACAACCTTAAAAAATTGTAGAAATATGATGTATCATCCACTTTGAACACAATATGTTGTCTCTCAACAATCACATACAGTAAATGTTCGTATACGAGCCCAATAAACTGTTACATGCATGTCAACGGGATGTTGAAACCGTGTTACAATTATTATTTTTTCCCCGCAGAAGGACTGGACATGGAGAACGTTAGTGACTTGGCCCGATTCAAGAGACTCTTCCTCTCCTTCTCCGGCAACTCTGCCAACCCAGCAGAGATCCTTCGCCTCTCTGGCCGTGGAGGGGACGGCAGCGAGGTCAATGCTCCGCGACCCTTGTTAGATCTGTGCCTCTACTTCATTTGCCGTCACAATGAGGAACCTCCGGGTACTTCCTTCGACCGAGAGTTCTTCCCCTTGGGAACTCTGTCGAAAGTTTCGGACGGGGCATACTGCAAGTTCCGCCTGTGCTTTGATCTCAACTTACACTTCCTTCGCCCCTGCCGCCGGCACGAGAAGCTCTTTAAGAGGAGCAAGAGGAGCCGAGGGCTGTCTCGGGATGAGAAACCATCTAGGGAGGGGCACGTGGAAGTGCTCTCCTCGGCAAAGACCCACGGAGGGCTTTCCCCAGCCGAGATTGAGCTGGCATATTTTTGCGACGGCTGCACCGCTTCCTTTGTTATCAATATGTACCACGTGCCGGACTTAACGGAAGTGTTAAATCTACTCTCGTATTGCGTTAACAAAGACAACATCAGTCGCTTCATTTGCAGGCGCAGCCTTACTGGCAAAAACAAAGACTTTAGAGTGTCAGGCCGACTCATGTACGGGGTCGAGGGTCGCATAAGAGGCTCCATCATGTCAATATATAATTCATTCGTGTTGCGCACGGAGAGGAACCGATTGCTGGTGCGACCGTACTACAACACCGCGTACCTCCGAGATAACCTGCGGGAGGCGGGCAAAGACTGCGACAGAATATATGAGCGATTTACCGTCGGAAATATGAACTACGCAGCTCAAAAGGGTCCAAAACCGCAAATGCGGTGGGAGGGACACTAGCACTTCTCAGAGGATATGCATGACATATGTCAAAGGAGAGAAAAGGCGCCTGCCTAATAAAACATTGCTTCCCCAGGCAGATGGGGCGAGGGGAGGACCACAGGAGACACACGAACAGAGCCAATTGTACATTTGTGCAGAGCCTAAGCGTCCGAGTTTCAGGAGGGCGGATTTTTGTACGTATTGGACCTTAAGTTTGGCCAAATATGTCTCCCGCGCTCAGAGATCTTACTTTGCTAAGGCAGGCCAGCCGGCCAAATTGAGCTATCAGAGAAAAAAAGTTCTAAAGGACCTAACCAAAAAGTGTAAAAACGAGCAATTTTGGGTGTTTCGCGTTTTTAAACCTTTTGACCCAAAAATGTCATCAAATTGTAATTTGACCTGACCCGCCCAACATAATTCGGGGGTGACCAAGATTTTCAATTTCATAAAATTGTCTGTCTGTGCACTCCTTGGACCTTAAATTTGCAATTTTAATTTTTTGGTGGTTTTCTCAAAACTGAGTGGTCGCACATAGTGAACAATTTGAAAAAGTTGTTCTAACTTTTAGAGATCTACCTGTGTTATTTCAATGACTTTGAGCTACAGAGTTATTTTAAGGCCCTACAAAAATGTTACCCCCAACAACAGCAACAACAACTTAGACCATTACTTGACCTGGCGGCTATCGCCACAGGTAAAAAAGAGAAAATAAAAATTAATACACACCTTTATCACAAAAAATGTGCCGCTCTGATTTTCTTTCTAATGAGTACTGCCAACTCTGGGGGCTGAGCAAGCATTGACTGCTGGGCTGTCACAATTTTGAGGTCTTGTGCCATGAACATGGTAAAAAATGTAAAAAAGGAATCTTTTTTGGAAAAAAAATTTTCAAGTATTTGTAAGTTTCCCCACACTGTGGAGGGAAAAATGCACAACGAAGGTCACGGCTCCTTTTTTACACGCAAAAGATAACAAGAACAGACATACCTAAGTTATTTGTACCACTTTGAGCTACAAGGTCGTCTGGGGGGGGCGCACAAATATTTCCCATAACAACAACAACGGGGGGAAGTCTAATAACTTGACCTGTTGGCTATGCCGCAGATAAAAAGGAGAAAATAAAAACAGTACTAACGAAACAAGCCACAGCATTGCTTTCCCCCCCTTTTCTCCTTTTTCCTTGTGATGTCAAGTGGAAGAAGGGGGGAAGGGGGAGTACGATTTTCTTCCTTAAAACTATGCAATCGAATGAGGAGTTTTACGGATCTTCTTTGGAGTTTCTAACACAATATTTAGGTAATTTCTTTTTCCAGGATAAATCCTTTACTGCATTTTTTCCTTTTTCCCGCGTTTTTTACTGTTTTGGGGCCAGATTTGTAATAATTTGCCTCTGGCGGAAAAGGGGGTGGTGGCAAATAATGACGCCATTGCATATCTTTGACCTCCCTCTTAGTTACGGACGCTCGTGGATTATTTTCCAAGCAAGTGAGTGATGACCTTGTTTTCTCCTTGGCAATATTCTGCTGAGAACATTCGTGGGTTTCCAAAAAAATAAAAAATAAAAAATAAAGAGCAAACAAGGGTGAAACAGTTGTTTTAGAACACAAAAAACGTGACTTCACAGCAAGATTACAATTCATATTTTCTCATTCAACTTTTTCCCTGGCGAGGTGAACTGGTACAGAAAGGGGGCTGAGGCTCAAACAAAATACTTTTTCTCTGTTCTGAGGCGGGTTGGGAGGTGGGAATGGCGATGCAATTGTTTGATTTTCCCAAGTAACGGAACGGGGAGGAATTCTAAGCAGAAAGGGAGAAGAGGTTGGAGAAAGTGCATTAAAAAAATG
>JAAUXU010098681.1_pt1 | contig 17870 bp, 20 predicted proteins | sample 7278151 | NCBI WGS metagenome assembly JAAUXU01 (sample SAMN14350113, study PRJNA611818) | marine sediment metagenome | isolation source: surface marine sediment (1.8m) | place: French Polynesia: Moorea | collected 2018-08 | reverse complement strand
GTAGCACATGTGCCAGCACGTGGACTCCGTGACGATGTAGCACATGTGCCAGCACGTGGACTCCGTGACGAAGACGAGGCCCAGCGCTACGTGAACGAGAACCAAACTTGGGAGCTAAGTTCAGATGTTTAACTCAAAGGTCCCGTCTAATAAATAATTTTCAAGTGTGCGTTACAGTCCATGCATGGGGATATCAGCCTCATGTGGTACACTTCAGCTCAGCCCTTAACCCCGGCACCGCCGAGGACGTCCGTTGGAGACGTCTCATCGGAACAAGGGACTCCATATGGCGCGCCATGAGCACTATTGATGAATGAATGTCCTAAATAACGTAACCTCAGTGATCCCTCACTCACATGTACCCTTCATTCCTGAAGGACTGGAAGGGCTCCAAAATTTGAACAACTTTTGACAATTCCTAGACCTGCGTTGTAGGCTAGATTCATATGTTCAAAGACCTGCGGCTTGACGCCGTGTGGAGCAACGACCAGGATAATCAGTCTTACTTATAATCATTACATCATATGGCTGTTGAAAAAATAGTTAAGGATGTCGGAGTCGACTCGCTGGTGTGACTAAACGAGCCGGGATTGCGATGCCTTCACCAACTATATTGATCTGTTCCATCGGCGGTCGGAGTCAAAGGAGGTGAAACAGGATTTGTGACTGTACAACGCTAGCGCGGCTGTGGATACAGCTGTGGCGCCATCTGTGGAGACGATTCACAACTTGGCACCCACTGGCTTTCAACTACACTGGACTTGGTCGTCGGGCACGCCTACGATGGCAAAGTCGTGTCTGAGGACGCTGAGCTCCTGATCCATCTTGATCCAGTCGAAAGAATCGGGGTCGAAGTAGTAGATATCGCCGTAGACGACCCGGCCGCTGCCCTTCTTGTCCATGCCGCCGATGGAGACGAACGAGTTGCCTAACTGTGCACTCTTCTGATGGATGATGTACTTGGGCAGTGGTGGACCAGGCCTCCAGATCGCAGACTCCAGATCCAGAATGTCGGCGGTATCTCCAGAGGCGACCACGACCAAGGGTCCGCTCTCGTCGGTGTTGACGAGTCCGCAGGCAAAACCCTCACGAGGTGTTGGCATCGAGGGAAGTTGACTGACTTCACCGGTGGCCGTATCGATCAGGAACGCGTCTCCGATGGGCGAGCTGGGCTGTGGCTCCCCACCCAGGACAATCAGCGTGGACTCGTCCAAGGACAGCATGCAGTGATAGCGAACGCCGGTGGGCATCGTCCACCCAGGGACCAGGGAAAAGCCATCATTGTCGTACACCTCGAATGTGTTGTGCATGTCCGAGGTCTCGTCTTTGTTGCCACCGCTCACGAATAGGCCTCTGGCAGTGGCCGCACTGGCTGCGGCATTCCTGGCGCCGGCCGCCAGTGGCGCTGCTGCGTCGAATCGGTCCAGCTCAGCATTGTAGAAGTAGCAGGTGTCCAGCTGAGAACTCTTGTCGTGTCCGCCGCAGACGAGTGGACGAGCCATGTCGTCATTGCCTGGCACAGCAAGAACCCCGACTGCACCAGCCTGAACACGTGGATAGACAGATGGCTGGGAACAAACTTGGCTACCGCTGTTGCCCAAATCCAGGACTTCGACATCGGGGACATAGTCGACACCGTTGTTGCCGCCGACAATCAAGAATTTGGTGAATCCTGCTGGGTCATGGCAGATCTCATTGATCATGGACTACTTTCTGTTTCATGTTTGTTGCTTGCTTAGGATGCGTTTACACTCGGGGAATTACTCAAGCAGCAGTATAAAAGACCACCAGAGTAAGGAGTGCCTCACCTTGGCCAAGGATCCCTACTGGGAGGAGGAAGAGCAACGGCAGCAGAGCCTTCATCGTCATAATATGACCAAGAAGTGTCCAGTGGGATTATGTCTTTAGGACTGTTATCTCGATATTGACATGTTGGTGTGCTTGCTGGTGTCACTTTGCTTGCCGCGAGATATACTGCTCAAGACCTCGGGATTTTAGATAAAAACCTAAAGAATAAGTTACCCTGAAACGGACCTTGTGAGGCCAAAACTTTCAAAACTGAAATGATGTAAAATACGGACAGGCACTGACGTCCTGAGAAGTAATAATGACTGATGATAGTGCAGTGAAAGTTTTTAGTAGAACGCGGCCAAGTGTTGACATTACTAACGTTCTCTGACAACGAGCTTGACCCTCTTGTGATATCTTTTCCGCATTTCACATGCATGTATGTATGTTATTGTGGATGTAAAATGTCTATTTGTGCTGGTGTTGGTTCGAGTTAAGTGAAGAACCTTCAAGGCTGGGGTCAAAGCTCAACAGCAGCCGCAACGTCTATCTCCATTCGCGTACAGTAAACATGTCTGTGCTGAGACTAGAGGTGGGTCGAGACGAAAGTTTTGCGGGCCTCTGGCTGATTCGGGCTCAGAGGTATGAGCTGCGGGCCTCTGGAAAGGCTAGACACAGCATGCAAAGGACAGGATTTGCCCCTGGCGACAAGTTCTGGAACATACAAGGTGTCCTTTTTGTAAGGTGGAGCGCAACCAAATAAGCACTTTTGCGCTCTGTTCAGCTCAGGTCTGGAGAGGAGAGTCGAGATGGCCCGACCCACAGAGGACAGCACTAGGAGCCGACAAAAAGAGAGGCTGTGAGTCGGGCTTTTGCGGGCCGGCCCGCGTCCACCTCTAGCTGGGACTCGATCATTAAAAGTCAAGGCTCGTTCAGCTGAGTCGCTCATTGAGCTGGTCCTCTCGCTGCAGCAATTATGCTGGATATCCTGATCATCTGCTTTATCACCACCTGTCTGTGGTGGTTCTGGAGTTCCAGGCTGCCGAGCTCCTTCCCGCCTGGGCCTCGCTGGCCGCTCCCCATAGTGGGATCATCATATGTCTTGGGTGGCAATATCGTCAAGGGATTTCAGTCAGTTCATCGCAAATATGGCGACATTGTGGGCTTCTACATGGGACCCCAAAGGGTCGTGGTCTTGAACAACTTGAAGCTGATCCAGACTGCCTTCACCAAGGACGAATTTGCCGGCAGATCTAAACACTTTGAATCTTTGGCGATTGTCCGTGGAAGCCTTAGTGGTGGCGACAGAAAACTTCCAGGTAACTCATCTGCTGACTACATAGAAACCGTGCAATCTTTGCTCATCCTTCAGCATAAACATGCACATGATTTACAAATTCATGATCGTTATGATCGGTGCTACGTTTGTCATTTCAGGAGTCCTTTTTAGCAGTGGCCAAAGTTGGTACGACCAGAGGAGGTTCACGCTTAGCACCCTGAGAGATTTTGGCTTTGGGAAGCAGAATATGGATGAGTTGATTGAGGACGAAGTCGAACAACTCTTGAGCAAAATTGAAGAGTCCCACCTGGACAAGCCACTGGCTGTTCAGTACTTGTTCAACATCTCTGTCCTGAACGCTCTCTGGCGCATTTTGTCTGGGGAGCGCTTAGATTACGACGATCCCAAGCTCAATGAGATCCTCAGGATGCTGACCTCGCTTCTGAGGCAGCAGGGGGAACCGTTTGCTATAATCTCCTTGTTCTATCCTTTCATCTCGAAAATATTTGCTCGGCTGAACGTCCTCATGGTCTTCGAGACTACCAAGAGCATCTTCTCATTCATGACTAAGAGTTTGACTTGGCACAAGGAAACATTTCAGGAGGATAGCAGGGACTTCATCGACGCTTACTACAGTCACAGTCAGTCTGGAAAGAGCACGGTGGGCGAGAGCTTCCAAGGTCCGAACTGCGACATCAGCCTGAGAAACGTCCTGCTTGATCTCTTCATTGCTGGATCAGAGACGACATCCACCACCCTGAACTGGGCAGTGCTGTTCATGGCCACGCACCCACGAGTTCAGGAGAAGGTGCAGCAGGAGCTGGACGCAGTCGTTGGCAGGTCCAGGCTGCCGAAGTCCTCCGATCGTCCCCACCTTCCTTACACTGACGCTGCCATCAACGAAGTCCAGAGGTTGGGCAATATCACGCCTTTTGCCATCCCTCACGCTGTCACCAGAGACGTCACGCTGGGTGAGCTAGTGAAAGATGTCCGGTAGAGCTCAGTCTATGCTCACTTCCCTGCGCTCCGTAGGTGGCTACGTCATTCCCAAAGACACCACGGTCTTCTCCAACCTAATGGCGGTGCAACAAAACCCCGAGGACTTCCCCAATCCCAGCACATTTCGTCCGGAGCGATTCCTGGACGCTGATGGCAAATTCCAGCAGCATCCCAATATGGTTCCCTTTGGAGTGGGTAAACGGCGATGCCTTGGCGAGACTTTGGCACGGATCGAGCTCTTCCTCTTCTTCACTGGACTGCTCCATCGGTTCAAGATCGACAAGCTCAACCCGGAGCAGATCCTGGAGATCGACCCAGTCCCAGGCGTGGTCTTGACGCCAAAGCCATATCAAATACGAATGAGTCTGCGAGAATGAGAGTGTCAGATCTCTGTTATTGCGTGCATTTGCAACATCTTTTGGGACCGATGACTTCCATGATCATGAGGATGATGGGCAACCAGTGTTGACGCAAATCCTCCGGCTACCTCGAACACAACTTCGTATCGTATTGCATCAAAGCTTGTTTGGCGAATATAGCAGCCAACAGGAGTTATTAAAGAATAGTGGCAAAAGTTGACGAGATTAGAAAAAAAAATGCTCTTGCCTAATCTACATATAAGACGTAAATGTTTCACAATTATTAGGCAATTCAAGAAGGGTTTTTTTTTGAAAATGATGACATGTCGTTTTGGCCTATTTTTTCGGCCTTTGGCTAGACTTTACTATAATCATTATGCTTTTAAGAGCCATATTCTATCTGCACTTTCAACTCAAAGTCTTATAACATACTGCGTGTGGTGAGTTTAGCGGACACTTCTCTCTTTCAGCCATCACTTTTGACTGTATTGAGCTGCGGAAGTGGTTCATAAGTCTTGGGAAAGCTAAGAAGCTCCTCTGATACAAAAGTGACAGGCACTTTTGCTGTTGTTGACGACACAGTCAAACTTTTTTGTAGTAAACTCCGCTGCTTTGATCCTATTTTGTGGAAAAATGAGCGGTTCCAGAGCAAAAGTGCAAGTCAGTTCAGCTCAAAGGAAGATTCTTGACTTTCCACAGAGGATTGAGTCACTTCAGTAGCTCAATTCAGTCAAAAGTGATGGCTGAAAGAGAGAAGTGGTCACTAAACTTTTGTTCGTGAGTGGGTGAGTGATCTTTGGCTACTACATAAAGTAAAACTTTAAAAGTGCCCATTGTTAAACATTTTTTCCCCTCAAAACATTATACTTGTACCAGCTACAACAGCGCCTAATTTTTCACCCCCAAAACTTAAGTGGACATTTTCGAACTAGCCTAACAATCATACACAAAGATAAACGTACAAAAGATCAGTTGTATAGCTTGTTGAAGGCCAGCTTCTGACTTTTTCGCTGAACGTGATCATTTCAGCCACGACTTGGGCCCTTCCAGCGGGCCCCAGGGCCTCCAGACTGAAGCAGCCCTGGTCTAGGCAGAGCCAGAGATCATTTTCGTGCAATGCACAAATTGCGCAATAAATCAGCAGGGCGAGCTAAAACACCGGCCCTTAGGATGACAGCACCTCGTTGGTTGCAGCCACAGCATTTCTGCTGGCCTCCGGGGCAACTTTGGAGGACTCCTGGACGACGAAGTGGAACGAGCGGAGAAGAAACGCCACCTTCTCCGGACGCATTTGGTGCTGTGGTGACAAATCACGTCAGAAAACTCCCAACTTTCGACAGGACCTTTTTGGCACAACTGCCTAAGAGTTGACAAATGGCAGCAAATGTGGCACTGGCAGCAGCAGAAGAGGATCCCTTCAGAGCTTGTGTCATGTCTAACGGGTGGGTGAAATGTGATATTTCAAGGGGGGGAGTCTTTATCTACAGGGCGTGATTTATTGCGCTTCAATCGACCTTCGACGCGTTTGATGTGGAAGCACCGAAGCGTATGTTATGCAAGACATCAAAGCCTTGAGCTTTGATGGTGAGCAGCTCTGCCAAGCTGAGCTGAAAAAGCACAACTTTTCTACCAGGGATCAAGTGTGAGTGAAGGTGTTGCAGAGCATCAAGCTGTCCGGGTCAATGAACTTTTATTGTCTGGTCCGCTGGCCCCTTGTGTGCTAGACGATGCACCAACTGCAACTGCAACAAGTACATAGGCAGGAAGAACATTGTTAAGCCCCTCCTGGCGTGTGCCATAGACGGCTGAAGAACGCAGCTGTGACCATTGGACCCGGTGCAGTTGGACATGTTTTGACACAATGGCTGGTCAGAGCCCTCTTTGCCTTTCATCCAAAGATGAAGCACGAAGATGAACAAAGTTGGAACATTTTCTTCTTCAAAGATCACGTCTCTTTAACCCCAAAGAAAGGAGCCTCTTGGGCATCTCCAGTTAGCGGAGCTGCCCGATTCACACGGCTTTGACCTTCGGCGTCTCCATGACGATGGGCTTGGCCGGCAAAAACGCTGACCTCTGGCGTGTCGATGACGCAACCTTCAAATATACTCTGACTGACCAAATTGATGGCCACAAATGTGAGTGAAGCTAAATAATACAAAGGCACTTCCAGTACGTAGGAAGTGGTCGCATGCAGAAAAATAATGTCTTGAAATGTCTAGAAAGGAAGGAAAGCAATTTTTGTCTTTTAGCTACCTTCCTTCCCTCTCATGCAGGTACTGCAAATGAAGAAAGCGATGAGAAACGCCGGATGGTGACGGGGTCTTCCCCGTGCACGGACTCCTGCAGGTCCATGAACCGGACCCTCTGCCCTTGTCCGACAGGTCCAGCTGGTGCATGGACAGAGAAGAGGCCTTGGAAGACAGACACTCGTCGTAGCGTCGTGTCTGGCCGAGTTCTCTTAATCGACTTGCCACTCTTAATACCTGGAGGGCGCAGGGCGAGCATTGACTGACGCACTTCTTACCTGCACGTACGAACACACACATGCGAGAAAGGCTGAGTGTAGGCCTGAGCAAGCGCGAGTCTCGACGTCGGGCGCCAGAAGTGGACTCGCGCAGGACACTCGGGCCGAGCCAGACGGGTCTAAGTTAGTCCATCCCTACTTTCAGGCCCCTCCTGCTATTTATGTAGAGTCACACAAAACTAATCAATAGGAGGAAACTCCAAGTGCATTCGTCCAGAGTTTGAGGAGGGTGAGAAGAAGCTTTTCATCTGTTCCTCAGGGACTTGAAAGTCCTGTTCAGGCCTTGGAAAGTCCTCTTGAAGGCTCAGCCTTTATTTCTGGTCACCACTCCATAAGGGGGAAGCAGGCAAAAGAAAGAAAATAAATGCGCGAAAGCAAAGCGCGTGTGGTAGCGACCGTAAACACAGCAGGCGTCGCTATGGAGAGAAAGTAAATCCTCCTTTGGACAGGTTTCACAGTGCTGCTGTTTTTTCTCCATTTCAAGATAGGCTCGAGAGATAAAGAGCGCAGGGTTTGGTCGCCTCTGACCTTGAAAGAGATCGTCAAGGAGTGCACGTGCAGGTACCAGGCGGCCATAACGCTGAACTTGTGGTCGTGCGTGGAGACGGACCAGCACTCGAGTCTGTGTGTTGGCTGGCGTGAGTCATACCTAAATAAAGGAGAGAACAACCTCAAGTACAGTCGAGTCTGCTTAATCTTGGGACCGAGTCAAGTGCGTCCCACCCATCGACGGGTCCCACTGTCTGACAGGACTGCTCTGGTACAGTTGAACCCGCCGGTTGGCCCCAAACCCACCGCTTGACTGTAGGCAGACGGACGGACAGAAAACCCTCAGGTCTGGCCAACCTTAGTAGTCAGTTTTTATCCTTTGGTCCGATCATTCAGCGTGCTCGACTGTTGTGTGAAAGCTGCCTTAAGCCCAGTGTCAAAGCCAGAGTGCATGATAGACATGTTATTTTGACAAGACAGAGAAAAGAATCACTTCTGAGAAGAGCATTTAAAAAAATAAAAGCCACTATTTTCACTGCTGAACCTTTCACAGTGGACGAGGATGAGGGAGGCCAGATGAGATATAAAGCCTGACGGACTCCAGGTCTAAGTTGGCCGGCTCCAAGCACCGACGACTTCTTTGCTACCGACGGGAAAGACCAACTCCGGACGTACGATGATGAACCGATACGTCACGCTCCAGCAGCTGGGCGACGGCACCTACGGCTCCGTCGTCCTCGGCCAGCGGGTCGACACCGGCGAAAAGGTCAGTGAAGTCAAGGGGGACCTCAGTCAGTGTCAGTAGCGTCGACCATGTGGTGTCAAAGCACGACTTTGGCCTCATTCTCATAACCTGGCCCAGTTTCCAGGGGAGAAATCAGGCCAAAGACTCTTGACAATGGTGTGAGTCTCAGCTGAATAAGAGCTATTTTTATCCACATTTCCCTCCCCGTCTTTTTCTTCGCATTTTTCTTCTTATATCAATGGCCGCTTTTGAGGCCTCCAACGTCCTCACATCGACCTCTTCAGTTCAAAGAAATGGAGATCGAGCCAAAAAAAAAAAAAAGTCACGCAATTCTTGTCCTCTTCCAGAAGGCATCACTTGTTTCCTTTCCCTCTCTCTCTCTCTCTCTCTCTCTCTCTCTCTCTCTCTCTCTGTCAGCAGGACACAAAGTGTGGCAACTCTGTCACCGTCTGGATTTCGTCTTTGATTAAAAAGCCTGCACAGTGGCAATTCTGTCGTCCCAATTCGGTTATGATTAAAAAATGCCTCCCTTTGACAAATCTGTCGACCCACGAATTAGACCAAGGTTACTCCCAGGAGCAAGTAAAAAGAGTCCTTGAGACTTTCTTCTCTTGGGTGGAGGCCTTAAAACAAATGATATTAAACAAAAAGTATGAACTTTTTGTCGCTCCTCAGACACGATTGTTTCGTGGCAGCGACATTTCTTGAGCATAATTGAGCTCAGTCCCATAATTTGCAAGTGCTCTATATTGATTTGGGCACTTACATCTCTCGTCCTCGCGTCCACGGTGCCAAAATGGCTCAACACAGGTACACATGACTGGGAGGGAGAGGCCTGATATAGGAAGAACCGCAATTGGTTTCGTCAGTGCTGGAACATTTCGAAGGTTTGCCAAGCCCAAGTCCATAGAGGCGTTTTTGGACAATCTCGACCTAGTTTTGCTCACTACACCAATGTGAAACTATATATACAAGTACCCATCATACCTATTGTGCATAGTCTAAAAACACATGTGCATAAGTAGGAAGGTCGGGAGACTGCATAAGGGATATCACATCTACGTTTGGCCAAAGTTGGAAAGCCATTCATGACTGTTTTCTAGTCAGTGATAGTCCATAAATAGAGATAGGAAGAGTTGATCCACGTGAGACAATTCCAGATCGATGGCAACCCTGTCTCAGCCCGCCGGACAAAAAGAATCTTAAGGAGACTCCGATTGTTTTTTTGTATCTTTATCACACAAGCAATCTAAACCTCACTGTAAAACTTAAAAAAGAAGCAGCTTTAAGGCATGACAGCAGCAAGGGATTAATAGAAAAGTGACATGGGCACAGCTCTAGTAGAAAGGCTCTCAGTGCGTGTGCGCGTGCTCTACGAGCGCGCGCGCGCGCTCGTAGAGGCCTTCGCTGTCCCTCCTCTGTGAGGTCCATACATTATTCATGGTTGAAGCCCTCGAACCTTCACGAATGTCACCGAGTGTTTCTGACCGCGCTTATCTTGACGTGCGTATGAACAATCACAGGTGAAGGCAGGGTCAAAAGCAGGACACAAAGCCACATTCTTGCATGCCGCTGATTCCATCGTTGCCACTTGCACAGAGGTGAAGCTTTTTCTGACTCACACTGTATCGTCCTCAAAAAAGGTCGTTTTTACTCTTTAGGGCCACGCCAAATGAGATACTCTGCTATTATGGCTACGTCACCAGTGTGAATGCTCTCTGAATGTAACCAAGTCGTGCGTGCACTCGAACTTGGATTTAGTCGACTCACCGGTCAGCAGCAGAAAGTTGGCTCCAGTCAAGCAGTTGACTGAAATGGAGTCACAGTTGCGTAAAGTCATCCTGCTCTGTTTGCTTGTCTTTGAAGCCTGTCTGGCGCACCCGCCTTCAGCTTTGAGAAGTGTGGCGTGCTCGCTGTCCACCGTCGCCGGGTCCACGTTAGCACCAACCCAACCGGGTTGGACAACCAATGCAGGCCCGGACTCCCTGCTCTGTAGATGCTATGAAATATGCCCAATGTCAGGGTGGCTGGGTCGAATATGGTGTCCGTGTTCAACTGACGTTGAACCACGTAAAGTTTGAAATCTATCAAAATTTTCCCAAAATGGAGGCTTTTTAGTCTGACCGAAGGTAAAAACTAACCTGAAGGTGACTAAATCAAAGGTCGACGAAGGAGAACGTCCATAATTTAGCCTCCGGCACCCCCCCCCCCCCCTGTACACGTAGAAAGGGTCACATGCCTGGATGGACGTCACAACTGGGAAAATTGCCGCCGAGTTGCATCAACATGAAAGCTGCTACTTGTGGTTGTGTAATAATAGCGTTGTATTAATACTAGTGTATTACATTAGCTTAATGTTATTGTCAGTCAGTGGTTCAAGTACAGTGGTTGAATGAGAAAATGACGCATGCACGTATCTACTACCCCTTGCAGGTGGCCATAAAGCGCATGAAGCGCAAGTACTACTCGTGGGAGGAGGCGATGAACCTGCGCGAGGTGAAGTCGCTCAAGAAGCTTTCGCACAACAATGTGGTGAAGCTGAAAGAAGTCATCAGAGAGAATGACACCCTCTACTTCGTCTTCGAGTACATGAAGGAGAACCTCTACCAGCTCATGAAGGAGCGCTACGACCACGGGGACAAGCTTTTCCCTGAGCACATGATAAGGAACATGATGTACCAGGTAGGTCCAGCACTGTCATCTCAACGCTCTGTTGGACTTTACACTTCTAAACCGTCTGTCTGTTTCAGGTGTTACAAGGGCTGGCCTTCATGCACAAGCACGGCTATTTCCACAGGGACATGAAGCCGGAAAATCTCCTCTGCATGGGGCCGGACTTGGTCAAGATCGCCGACTTCGGCCTAGCGAGGGAAATCAGGTACGTCTACGTAAACCACACTTGACCTTGAAGGCCACTCGAGGCTGATGAAGCCTGGCTAAAGCCTTTTTAGAGGCAGATCGGGCACGGCTTTCAACAATGTGTACCATGTTCTTGCTTCCGCTAAGGTCTCGTCCGCCCTACACCGACTACGTGTCCACCAGATGGTACCGCGCCCCCGAGGTCCTCCTACGATCGACCATGTACTCCGCGCCGATCGACATCTGGGCCGTCGGCTGCATCATGGCCGAGCTCTACACTTTCCGGCCGCTCTTTCCAGGCAATTCGGAGATCGACGAGCTGTTCAAGATTTGCTCAGTCTTGGGGACTCCGGACAAGCGCGACTGGCCAGAGGGGTACAAGTTGGCCGCCGCGATGAACTTCAAGTTCCCGCAGTTCGCGGCGACGCCGCTGGCGCAACTCGTGCCCGGCGCCTCGAAGGAGGCCGTGCAGCTCATGACAGACATGATGAGGTGGAACCCGGCCAAGCGGCCATCGGCACAGCAGGCCCTCAGATACCCCTACTTCCAGGTGAACACTTCACCTAAAAAGAAAAAAAACACCTCTTCTTTTTTTTTTTTTTTTTCCTTTATTTGAATCTCTTCATTTTCAATATTCTGCTCCAGAATGCCAAGCAGGCCACCACTGACGTGGGGAACGGCATCCTGGTCCAGCAGGCCATGAGGGAGTCCTACGCGCGCAAGACCGGAGCGTTGCCCAACGACGGAAGCGGTGCCAACAACGGCGGCACCAGGAGCGGAGTGGCACGGGTCAAGTTCGGTCAGGAGATGAACGACGAAGAGTTCGAGGAAGTTCAGGTAGGGAAAAACCCGCCATTTTGTTCTTTATGGTGGAGCAAAAGTAACTTGGGACGTAGCCAAGAATTAGCGTGCAGGTGGAGACGAAACACAGTTAATAGACTAAGAGAAACAAGGGTATCCAGTAGACAAGGATCATTGGCAGGAGTTTACTTGTGACGGTGTGATACTGAAGGCACTGATGATGCACCTGACTTATGCAAAGTTGTCCCGTACTCATTCTACGTCCTCCACAACCAGGTCCGGCGCATGGATGGCGGCCGCGGCGCCAGCGGCCGCCACACCTATCCTGGAGCAGGCGGTGGCGGCGGCGTAGGCGGCGGCGGCAGCTCCGCCGCGCTGCCCAGCATCGCCAACTCTCATTCTGCTAGCGGCAGCCGCTCTAATATGAAGGCCGCCAGCTCCGCCCACGGCGGCGGCGGCGGCGGCATCGTCAACTACAACATCTCTCCGCCGGACAAAGACCGCAGCCGCGGCAGGAGCCCTAGTGCCAACGGCAGGACCGACTGGAAGGCGAAATACCTGAAGTAGCCAGTGCATCGTGAAGACTGAGATGCACTTGCACAGACAGGAGCAATGTTGGACATGACGGAGAAGACACAAGTACAAGTAACTGAAGAAGTTGTGAAGCCACTACCTGGGCTAATGTGGGGGTGTCAGCCAAAACCTGATTCAGAGAGCATGTGCCACCATTGACGTCACTTTTGACATACGAATGTGCATGTGTATCAAAGTTAAGTTACTTTCAATTTGAATTTATCAGTCCAAAGTTTGCTTCGAGATGTTACTCGCACAAAACAAGACATTGCATCTTACTGAAAGGACGGACCCCGAATGAGTGGATCAGCTGTAAATTTCAGAAGAGATATTTTTGGTCGAAATGTGGGTGGGTGGGTGCATGTACGGGTTTCGTTAAGGGAGCTCTTTGATAGGAATTGTATCAATCTTGTGCAATGTACGTTGTTACGTCACCTGAGAGTCATCTGAGGAAAAATATATTGTTCTTTCATTTGAATTTCCCGCCACTTTTTCATGCGTCATGTGCGTACGGCGACGCACAACATGTAAACAGATGTGTGGGGGAACCTTGCAAAGTTCCAGCGATGAGAAGACATCAAAGCCTCAAGCATATGATGAGCAGGTCTGCCAAGCTGAGAAAGCGGAACTTTTCTACCAGGGATCAAGTGTGAGTGACGGTGTTGCAGAGCATCAAGCTGTCCGGGTCAATGAACTTCTTTTTATCTTCCAGCAGTGGCAGCGTTTACGTCCACTGGCCCTTCTGTGCTAGACGATGCACCTACTGCAACTTCAACAAGTACATAGTCAGGAAGCAGGTGAGACACGCCCCACCTGGCATGTGCCACATGCCACCTAGTGTTTGGTCAGAGCTGTGACAAGTGGACCCGGTGCAGTTGGACATGCTAGACAAGCACATTGTTTCAAGCCCTTTAGCGGCCCGCCTGGGTCAGTCAAGGCCACACGCAGGACTGACTTGGGAGTTTCACTGATGATAGACGTGGCCTTGGCTGAGAAAAGTTCACTTGGAGTGTTGCCACTTATGAAGATTCCAGATAAGTGATGGAACCTTGCAATGTGGATTCAAGCTCAGTCTGACTAGGACTGAAGGCCGAAGAAACTGACTGAAGCTGATATCGAATCGGACCCTCCAGAGCAGCAGATGTGCACATCCTGTGGTTGTCAACCATGATGTCACGTGACATCTTGTAAAATGGGCTGCCCATGACGACGGCAGACACTGGGGTTGCATGAAAGGGGACGTCGGACAAAGTTCTCTGTATTCACGCACTGTATTCCTGAAACATTTCAAGTCTCATGAGGCTGAGGCCAAACTTCACTCGAGGATGGAGTCGTGCCTGGTGAGGGAGGCCACGACCTTGCTGCGCATGTCCGGCTTCAACAGGATCGAGTCGGTCTTCTTTGGAGGAGGCACGCCCAGTCTTATGAGGCCAGGCACCGTCAAAGTGAGTAAAATCTCCATTGCTGTTGTTTTCCCCGTTCCATTTTATTAGTATTTCTATTTTCAAGTCCTTAGTGGATCGCCTCGCCAGCTTTGACACGGACAAGACTCTGACGTCCGCCGAGGTGACTCTGGAGGCAAATCCCTCCGACTTGTGTGACGTGGACAAGATCCAAGGCTTTGTAGACGCAGGCGTCAACAGGATATCGCTGGGAATTCAGGTGCGCGTCGTCAGTTTGGCAGAAGCTTAGCATACCTCACAGTTGCTTTCTTCTCGATCAGTCCTTCGCAGACGCGAATTTGAAGCTCCTGAATCGAGATCACGACTCCCATCAAGCTCGTGTAGCTCTGGAGTCCTGCATGAAAGTCCTCCCGGACTCAGTATCTGCAGATCTGATCTTCGGACTACCTGGGCAGACACTCCAGGACTGGAGAGTGGAGCTGGAGTCGTTGATCCACGACTTTGGCATCAAGCACGCGTCACTCTACCAGCTGACACTGGAGAGAGGTGAAAACGCCACCAACGAATGCTTTCGTCTCCTTGTCTATATAACTTGAACTGCATAGTTACTAAACGGAAGGTAATCAATCCGCTTGGTTAGGTACACAACTCTGGAAGGACGTCACTAGGGGCAAAATCTTGATCCCTGACGAGGATACAGCGGCCGACATGTACGACTTGGCGGTTGAGACGTTCGAATCCAACGGGCTTGGCCGCTACGAGGTCTCCAACTTTGCCTCCGCCGGACATGAGAGCGTCCACAATCGGCGCTATTGGCGCGCCCAAGATTACATCGGAGTAGGACCTGGAGCGCACGGTAGGTTCGTGCCCCGAGTGGGCAAACGGGAAGACATGTACACCAGAGCCTGCGACGTGTTGAAGCCAAGAACAGCTCGACCAGACATTCGATCTGCGACGTCCAGAAGGCAGTCCAGGATCCAGACGCTGGAACCCGAACCCTGGATGGCGGAGGTGGAAGCCGTGGGTCACGGCACGCGGAAAATGGACGAGTTGACAGAGAAAGAAGTCCTGGAAGAAGCTCTGGCAGCCGGAATCAGGACTGCAGAGGGTCTTGTGAGCCAGCAACTGAGTGAAGTCATCTCCAGGAATAAGCTGGAAGAAAGGTGGTCTTTTGTGCCTGTCGAACTGGTGCAGTTCCTAAGTGCCAAAGGCCGTGAGTTTGTGCAAAATGGGACCCTGATGTGCGGCAGCGACAACAGTTTGAAGCTCAGTCATGATGGACTCAAATTCGCCGATTTAGTCACTCCGTATTTGCTGATAGCCCTGGACAAACTTTTGAGTGCTCGAGGAAAGCACGAAGGAAACTTCTGACAATACACCCAGTGTCCGATGTCTTTTTTGTTGAAAGCATTGAAAAAATTGACGCTGCAATAAATGTCGCAGCAGTAAAAGACATTGCGAAATTTTCTGCGACGCTGGCCAAATGTCACAAGCGACTACGTAGTCATTGAAATGATGGATGAGATCAACGTTGGTGCAGGAGTGAAGCTTGACCACCTACACGATGTCGCAATCTGCCTGTGCAGCTCTCCTAGTCAGCCTCCGTCTCTTTCTTCTCCTCACAAATCGTTTGTCGTCTTCTTCGTCTTCCTTTGTGTCATCCGAGGCTTCTTCCTTGGACCGGTGATCTTTGGTGGAGACGGGCACCACCAGGTGAGGCCTGGCCCTGTCGGGACAGACGAGCGTGGTCTGGGGCTCGAAGTCAGACTTGAACTCGGAATGCTCGAGCATGTTGTTCCAAACAGACCTGGCCACTGCAGAGAAGATTATGATTATTGCAAACTGACCGAAAAAGCAGCAATTACAGTGTAAAACGATCGTGCGCGTGAATTAGCGTAACATTGACCTTCTTCTCTAACTGGCCGTGGAACTCTAACAAGAATGCCACAATCCGACGCAGGAGGATCGGTATTTGGAACAAAAAATCGTACATTTGGTCATTGATACCTCTGCCGTCCCTGTGACTGCCAGTGCTGGAACTTAATCCAGAATTAGCTCGGATTACGATGAATCTTTCACCTAAGCATGAGGCCTCATTTTTTTTAGATGTGTTAAACACTGCCAGTATTGTTCCTTGTCAGAATGTTCACAAGTAGCTGGCACAAAATGTTACTGAAGTTGCGCCAGAGTTAAGTTAATTTCGTATGTGTTTAACTGCAATTAGACTCACTCAGTGCCTGCATCTTTTGGCTCGGGTAGAGGCAGTTGGGCGCCAGATACGACAAATCTGGCAGGCTGTGTCCAAGGATGGTCTCGTTGGCTGCTTTGGGCAGCCTCAAGTCGTGCAGACCTGGCTGGAGTAGCACTGCAAAGTCGTCGTAGCCCTCATATCTTCCGGACTCGACCTGGACAAGAGAAGATGTAGCATCAAGTACGTGTTTATACTGTGGAGGTCCCATTCTCACCAAGTCTCTGAGCTCCTGCCTGAACAGATCCACTGTTTCCCTCATCTTTTGTCTGCCCATGGCCGTGCTGCCGTCCACGCACGGGCACAAGACCTTGGTGGCCAGGTGGCAGGCCACGGGCCTGTGCAACGCCTCCATGACGAAGGACGGATCTGATGACGAAGTCACCCACATGACGCACATCATTGAAAGAACCTAAGTGTTTTAATATACCTGCAGGTTCCACTACGTTGACCAGACATTTTGGCACCCTTCTTCTCAGGAAGTCCAGAGCTTTCTTCACACCCTGTGCGTATCTTTTGGCTGCAGCCGAGGAGCTTCTTCTCTCAGCGTTGGCTTTTGGACGTGCACAAACTTCCTTGCACAACTCATTGTGGCCAACCAGAAGAGTGACCAACTTCCAAGCTGAATCAGAACCGTCGTCGTCACTGTCAATACCACGAATCCTGTAAATGTAAGCTCAGATCTTCTCTTCTTTGTTGCCACACGTTACTACTTCCATGTCCTACTTTCGTGCCAGCGTCTGGGCCTGATCCAACATGTCCTCGGCCGTTGCAGCTTTGGAGGCCACGTTCAGGCCGGCCAACCTCGCGTTGCTGCCGCTGCCTAAAGTTTTTTGCAACAACTTGTAGCTCTTGGTGGAAAAAAAGCTACGTCATTTCAATGTAACCACCTGTGGACTCTCCCACCACGTAGGGGTTGAACTCCTTGAGGAGGTTGGAAATGCTCAGGACCTCTCTCCAGGTGCTGTCTCCGCCTGAAATAAGAGTGACACTTCATACTCTCGTTACCTGGACACAGTACAAGCACATGTATCAACTTTGATAAGCATAACACCGTACTCCTTCGGCTCCAAGAAACTTCAAGTGTCCCATATGGGGATTGAAATCACAAGAAATGACCCTTTATTAGAGTTCTTCTAGCTTATTCCTGGCCAGTGTCACTGCTTCTTCATGCAAGTGAAACATTTGGGTAGCTGTCCAATGACTTTTGCTTGCTCATATCAACAATGAGCATGATCAGTGAGATTAGGCTTGACGTCATTGGATGCATATCCTGGTAAAATTCCAGGCTGTCACAGCAAGTGATTTATTCCGGCAGTAAAAAATGAGCCATTTGCACCGTTTATTTCCAGCATCGGACATTGACACGAGTTGAAAAGTAAAAAAAAACAGTTTCAACCATTCAAGTTTCAACTATTCACGCCTGGCGCAAAAATCCACCAACAAACGTCCAATCGCATACTCATTTGGGAACAGGGAGTACCCAAGTGTAGCAGGTGACGACTTCTGAACAAAATTCGCAAAAATAAACAAAACCCCTCCCCCTACAGAGTGAGCTGCAAAAAAACCCGCAATGAATGCAACAAAGATGCTACATACATACTGAACGCTGGTCATTCAGTGCGAAATGACTGTTCAGAAGTTTTCCTCGTTGGTCACACATGTATGGACGAAGTTTATACTGAAACGACTAATACAGTGGGGGCCACAAGTGAGCGTACAGCGGCGGGAAAGACGGAAAAGTTGATTTTTAGGGCCTTCTTTAGTTCTAAAATGTGACCTTTTTTGTTAAAGGGGGTCGTC
>JAAUXU010164925.1_pt1 | contig 17906 bp, 11 predicted proteins | sample 7278151 | NCBI WGS metagenome assembly JAAUXU01 (sample SAMN14350113, study PRJNA611818) | marine sediment metagenome | isolation source: surface marine sediment (1.8m) | place: French Polynesia: Moorea | collected 2018-08 | reverse complement strand
TTACTTCAATACTGCGTGGCTGTTGCCAGTAGTTCTACCCTGAGTTCATCCACTACGACAGTTGCACTTAATGTCACGTGTGAACAGTGGTGTTCAGGAGGAGGAGTTGTCAACAGTCATCACCAACTACTTGACATGACAGACGGCGAGCAGCAGAAGGAGACGGACAGCGGCGAGATGAAGCAGTGGAGGGGTTTCATCTCCCACATATGCCCGGACTCAAACGTCACAGGCGCATTAAGGACAATGCGACGTTTACTCACGTGCGAATGAATTTGCTGCCGACGTCCTCCTATCCTCGAAAAAGGAGGACTGAGAGATACTCAAGCATCGAAATTCCTTGGCCGTGTAATCCGGGGACAATTTATGGTCCTTAGACCAGGCGGATGTTCAGAGAGTCTGGCCGACGTTCAGCCCAGGGGCATTCATAACAGCGAACGTCAGTGCCTCCGCGTGGAAAAATGTGCAGGCTCAAGTCTGCCATCCAGTGGTTGCTGGTCCTCTTATAGCACTTGCTGGAGCCTCACAAGTGGAAGGTTGACTACGATAGTTGACTGTAGAGAGACAGACTGCATGGTCGTGGTTTTCTCTGACACGCCCCAAGTCCGGCTAGGGAGACACTCTCAACTGGATAGCAGTCTTTTCAAGCTTAAAAGAGATAGAAGGAAGTCTTACCTACACTCATGGTGATGAATCAGAGGATGTGGCGATCAAAATGGGTGATGCCTGTATAAGTTAAGTCTTAAATGAAGCTTAAATCCTGATTACTGTATTTGCTCGAATGTAACCCCCGGGGGGGTTACAGGTTTCAATGTGTGCTTAAGGGTGTATATGTCTTTTCAAGAGGGGGTTCCTATACAGAGGGGAGGCTTATACAAAGGCTTTTACCAACACTGAACAACGTTTATTTACTGAAGAATACTAAAATAACAGCGTTGAGCAATAACATTTTCTTCTGCCAGTCAGAGGGGAGGGGGGGTTATATGCCACTAATGTCTCGGTATTTTTAGCTGTTATCACGTACAGTTCGAGTTGTCTAAGACTGATCGACGTTGGCCAAATGGGCCACAGAAGCAGCCTCTTTATTCTCTACTAATAAGACCAGTGCTGCAGTGGCCAAAAGTGTCACTTTGGCGGTCACAAAGTGAAGCGTTTTCAAGAGAAGGATCAGATCCAAATTTAATGGCGCAGGAGTTGCTGGAGTTTCGCAACTTCAATTGATGCAAAGACTTGGATTTTTTGCAGGATTTAGTTAGCTACGGATCGAATTTGTTGCTAAGAAAGGACCGACTCTGTGCTTTTGCAAAGCCTCCAAGTCTTTTTGCCAGATTGTGCTGCTGACTGACCCGTGGCGAAAAGCGCATACACTCTATGCACTGTATACACTGTATGTAGTGGAAGGGATTAAGCTTCAATGGAAACCCAGCTTTTACGCAGACATACCTACCTCGGTAGTCATACTTATTGATTTACTGCTACGAGCGCAAAACTTCCCACTATCTCTCTTTTCAGCAACAGGACGACTAGGAAAAATGATGAGGCTGCTACTACGGCCAATTCGGCCCATTGCAATAAATCCTGGACAGCTCAAACTTTAATCATAGCTGCTGCTATGGTTCAAGCTTCATTTAGAACCTAGTTTATAGACATGCCGAACTTGGCAGTCTTATTCTCCAATGTGTCGCACTGAGTACAAGACCGCTTTTGTACATACTGTCACTAAGCAGTGGGCTAGACCAATTTTTTAATCTCTTTTTGCATGCTATAATGTTGCACGATTCTGTTTGAAGACATTCTAGTCAAACGGAGAGAAGAAATGATGAGTTTTCAGGTCTGCTTTCAAAGTTTTATCAGCACAGAACATGAGGATGTTGCATCAAAATTTCAAATTAGACCTGCACAGTTACTTTCCAGATGATGAACTGTAGTCGAATGAAACTGAAAACAAAATGTGCTTAGCTCTGCCTTCCAAATCTGAACTTCTAGCTACAAACTGAACTTGTGCAGTCAAACTCCATTGCAAGGGTCAAGAAAATTTGAATTTTGAGAATCAGTTGACTGGATCTTCACCAAATGGCATTAAGAAACAAACCTAAGATGCACTCAGACGTGCTTAAAAAAGATCTTTCATTGGTCTAGCAGACAATGCAGCTATGCTATATTTATGATAATTTATAATAATAATTGATCAATGTAGCGGGAATTACTGCAGTGGTGTTCTGTTCATTGAGAAAGGGTTGTTTTATTGTCATGTGTCTCTTTTCAGTGGCCATTGTGCTCATGTTCGTGGCCTGCCATGCGTACAGGTTGGCTCTCAAGGTGTACGAGTTCGCTTATCCACATAACCAGGTAAGCAAGAATGCAGGTAACCAAGAACAAAAATGTACACTATGCATCTGAAAAAAACCCATTTTCCTAGACCGAGGAGCACTACAATCTGTGCCACAAACTTGGGAGGTACTCGGTGCCGGTGTCCTTCTTCCTGCTGCTGCCCACCAACGACATTTTCCTGGTCTTCAATTCGTCCATCAACTTCGTCATCTACTGCTGCGTCGGCAGGGAGTTCCGCGAAGGAGTGGCGAGGCTTTTCTCATGAAGAGCAAAGTGAACTTCAGCCGTGATAGTGGCATTTGTTCGTTAGTGCAGTGTTTGTGCACGTGCGTGTACGCGTGAAGCTGCCGTTTACCGCCAAGGAGGACAGCCGCGTGGCGCGGACGCTCCCCGGGACCATGGTGTGACAACGGGTCCCACCACAACTTCTCTCCTGTCGGCATGTGAACGACTCTATGAATAAGCGATCACTTGTGGAAGAGGCCTCATCATCTCTGTGCCGTGCGTTCAGGGCCTATCAGGCCTCGTGTGCCGCATGGGAAAGGCGTCGTCAACGTAATAAGCGGAGTTGCGTAGAACCGTTACTTTAGTGTTGGACAAGCAAAGGGACAATCAGGAAGTCCACCGGCTTAAGCTTGGTTTACACTGGCGGATTAGTTTGTTATTCGTATGTAACATGTGTGTTTTCAGTGTACGGGATTGGCCCCTTCCAGAGTACCAGTCGGCATCCGTGTGGACGTGCTTGGAGGTTTTTTTCTGATGTGTGTGAGTGTGTGTCAGGAATACAAAATTGTACATAAAAGTTACCGGGACTTCATCGCCGTGACAGAGACCCGCGGGTCGGGAGACGTGATTGACGGGCTCGCCGTGTGCGCTGGTCAGTGCTGCATCGACGGACCGTCACGCAAAGCGTTGGGAGTCAGTACCTGTTTCTAGATCACGGAAAGCGATGGACCACACAGTTTTCTGCTCTCCGGCAACTGCACCGTGTACCAACTGTTCTCAGAGCTCTCCACTAACGTGCGTGGAGCCTCTACAAGCAAAAGCGGAAGGAATGGCAAATTTCAAGGCTCCAGCCTCGGCGTGTGAGGCTGGCTGAGGACGTTTCTTCGCGAGGTTGTTGCTTTCTTTCATCATCGGAGATGGCGAAAGTAATCCTATGTTGATTGTACCAAGCTCAATTGAATAAAATGGTCCCATCAGCGTGTGGTTGTCGAGCTGTCACCTTGTTGAGAGTGAGGACGTGGCTCGAGCTTCGACTGTCACCAACTTGACGCAGTCCAGAGAGGGTTAGAAGACCATGGTCCAAGCACGATGGGACAGAGAGAAACTTAACCCCCCCACCTGCACAATCAGGGACCAACGATGTAACTGCATTCCATGGACGTTCATATGCAAGCTTTGCTGCACACATGTACAATCCCTTCTCAACTTCAGCACAGCCTGAAAGAAAATTTCCTAATGAAAGCCCCAAGAACAAGAAAAGGCATTCTTCAGTTGGCTTTACATAAATAAACACGTTCCTCCGAATTCAGTGCTTGCATCATTGGATTATAGCTTTAATCTAGGTTTATTATACTTGGTCATGCATATTTAACCGGCGAGCAATTCCATTAAGCGTGCGCAACAGGTAGCGGGAGAAAAATTAATTCCACTGCACAGGCTAAACATACCTAGAGAACTTCGTACACTTATGCTCAGCAGTGGCAAAGTTGATGTCTCCTTCTCAGTCAGACGATTAGCGGACCCCCAATGTCGGTCCCCATGCAGGAGGAGCCCAGTAACGTCGTCTTCAAGGCCAGTGGTAACACTGACCTCGCTGATATGCTTCATACGGAGTCCGTCGGGTAGAAGTACCAGTACAAACCCGATTTTGGACTTGGCACCTCGAAAGGCCAGAGAGAGCGGCAAAATCATGAAGAGGTAGTCCGGGCTCAGCCCAGGTTCATGGTTAACGTCACCTTTTTAGGCTTTGGTTGGAATCCGGCCACTGTTAGATGGTTTTTGTTCAAGTCTTTTTTCAAGGAACAGCTAAAACACGAAAAAGGTACCTGGAAGTACTGCATAAATACTGCATGGATAGAGTGCACACACTCTACCCACCGAGTCATTGCATCCAAAGGGTCGGTTGCCCCTAATGCGGACTGCGCTACTGGCGGTATCATTATACAACCCGCTCCACCGTAGTTCGTAATGAAGTATTTATTATCACGAAGGTCCTCATGCTCCGAGAGCTCTTAAATCTAAAATCACGTGCACTGCGGTACTTTCTGCAAACAACGTTTGTGATTCAGCGTCGCTTATTTTGTTACGAGCCTACTATTACTTCCTACATTTTCTGGCCACCATAAGCATTCGACACCACTTGTCCTTATGCGTCGTGACCTTCTCAAAAAGAGACCCAGTTCCATCAAGATCCTCTACCCCACCCTTCAGCTGCTATTGTTGTTACAGCATAGCGCTATTGGACCACACGTTTGTGATACGTAGAACAGGCGAGGCAACAAAATATGCGACGTTATATATGCCTATATTTATGTGGACCGCTTACAGAAAAAAGAGAAATGCACGTATGCCAGTGAGCGACGTCAGAACCTATAGCGTCAACTTTTTCTGTTCAATCGCTACTCCAGGTCGAAAGTATGAAACTACTTTATTGCCGCCCAATGACAAAACTCCACAATGAGGTGTGATATTTTGGCGGTTTGAGGGCAATAAATAGCTCATACGCTCTATTGTGACTACTTCACGAACGATTTTTTGTGCTCTACGCACGTTTTGTGTCGTCAAGGGCTTCAGGGTCGTCTACTCTCAGTACATAGGTCAATTGTGAGAAAATGGAGAAGTGACGTCAAGTACTTTGTCTGGGCGAGTTGAAGGACACAAAAAGCACATATGTACATCGAAGACAAACGACTTGGCTCGAGCAAACGTTCATCCCACTGCTGAACTTCATGCGAGTATGTGTTAAGCGACGAATGCGTGGCGCTCCTGTGCTCTTCGGACTGGGTGAGCGTCCTCGCTTTGCTACCTGTGCAGTCATTAATCAGCAGCCACCTCAAAGGATTAAGACTGTTCAGGATAGACGACGAGACTGGAGGAGTCGGCATCAGTGTCTAAAGCAGCCACTCCAAGATTAAGAAAAGCCCCCCCTCCCGCACAAACTGAAGTCATCAATATGTCTTCTCATCTTCGTACGGAAAAACTTTGGAACAACATGGTGATTAGGTCTCCTGTGGAGCACTTAAGGTTTTTGGGAAGCGTCAAAAGCTTAATAACATGATATAAGGTGGTACCAGTGGAGTTCTGGTCCAAGTTAACAGTTTCAAAAGCTCTGTCGAATAAAGTTACCTGAGGAGGTGCTTTGAATAAGCAATCGAACAAAGTTGAACACTCTCCCAAAATTGGTCAACCAATGAGTTTTCAGAAACGTAGCTTTGCAAGTGTCCAGCAAGTGGTTGAATTGAAGCAAAGTTTGCTACTCAAAGTCAAGCTCTGATCAATCAGGGGTCAGAAGAGGTGGTGACACGAGAGGAGCACCATGTGTGGAACTAGATAGAGCAGTTACTATGGCAAACATGGACTGGTTGAATGAGGAACCAATCTCACCAAAGCCTAACATTACGATAGAGATTAGGAGATTTTGCACTTCCTCCTTTGAAGAGTTCCCACTATGCGTGGTTCCTCTTCTGGCAGTGTCCATTGAGAGGGAGACCCTCTGATTCAAAGGCCTGTGCAGAACAAGGTTGCCAACAAGAGAATCACTCATTGTTGAAGCGTGACCTCCGGGAGATGAGCATGTCAAGGGTGTCGTCAATCCAGCCCAATCCTCAGCTTCGTCATTTTATTTATTCGTCTTTGGCAACGTTCTGCTCAAGAGCTGACCGAGATGACACTTTGTTCGACAAGGACCTACTCAAAACCGGTGATTGTGTTAAAGTCGAATGATGTTTGATTACGGGACTTGGATCGTTGGATCAGCATCCTACACCAATGCATTGCGGTGAAGAAAATGTCAAACACTTGCTGCATTTCAATGACCAAATTTTCCAATGTCTGTTCGCAATTGGTGACGTGGATGTTCAGTTACAAATTTTTGTCAATCCAAGCCTTGAAGTCAGGTACGCTTGAGAAAGCCTCTGGCTCGTGAGCATCGCAGCCTGCGGGAGAGCCGAAGGAGCTGATGCCCACCAAATTGCCGGAGTTGCTCACCAGAGGCCCACCAGAATCACCCTGTAAGAGAAGGACCTCAAGAACTGTTGCTGGAGACTTATGGCGGCTGCCGATCATCAACTGACGTTACAGAGTCCATCCGTAGGCGTGCCGGTGCAGAGGGTCTTGTCAGCGATGTCTGAAAAATATTCGCCGCATTCGTCGTCCGTGATGACCAGGAGCTCGTCGGTGACCTGGAGGACGTCGCTGAGGGCCCCGATGAAGTCGGGCGAGGGTGCTCCCCATCCAAGAAAAGTCGCGAACTGACCCGGAGGAGGCTCCGACGGCCCACGAGCAATCGGCTGGACATAAGCTACAAGAAGTAACGTCAAAAATGTGTTCAATATTTGGTCACTAGAAGGTCCACCTTCAAGTTCAAGCCGAACCCCGCCAAAACTGAAACATTCAGCGGGGTCTAGCCCATGATCAGGATGGCGGTGTTGACCTCATCCTTTTTTTTTTTACCTCCGCGACTTTGTACTGTACCCCAGCAGCTCATAAGGAGTAACTAAGAGTTCACGCAGAATCCTCTTCTCAACTCACCGTTAAAGTCTAGCCTGTCGCCTTCACCCAGCTTGATGATGGCGACGTCGTTGGCCTTCAACACTGACGAAAAGTCCTCATGCATGATGAAGTCTCTCGAGTTTCTGATCTGCTGCTCTGGTTCATCCACCCGGATGTTATGAGCGCCCGCCACCACCTCCACGTTCAGGGCGCCGTCCAGACAGTGCGCGGCAGTCAGAATCGACGTGGAGTCTATTGAATCGCTGGCACTGAAGATATAGTATTCTTTTTTCTTTTGCCTAAGCACATACCTAGAATTGCTCCTCCGCAGAAGAACAACTCATCTATGAAGAGCGCAACGACATATGGGTACTCATGAGGAGTCGCTTCCTGACCTCCAATGATCCTGCCTGACGATCCAGCTGCTGGAGCGCTGTAAAACCATCCTCGCTGACGAATCTTGGACAGATCTCTGGGAAAGACAACGTCTGCAGAGGCCTGAATCAGAAAAGTTAATCTCGACTAGCGTCGGCGCAGAGACTATGCCAATGTCTTTACCTTTGAGAATGAAGTTAAGCACAGGAGCAGTAGGATTTTAAGCGATGGTGGCATGTTTTGAGTCGGGTGAGAGTGGGAGGAGGACCAATGATAGGCCTGATTTACTTTAATCAAGTAAAAAAATCTCTGGAGATAAGGACGATGCATCATTCTTATCTCTTAATTTCTTCTTAAAACGTCTGACGTCTACGGGTTTCTATAATTTAAGGCTCAATTCTAATACTATTTTATTGAGCTGTGAAGTGTCCACCTAAGAACGTTTGTAGCCATAATTGTTCTGGAAAGGACCCATTCTCTCGTTACGTCTGGCTGATTGCGTCTCTTCCGAGGCCTCTCAATCAATTGGAAACAAACTTGACTTGGATGCCAGCCCCCCTCCCCCGGGGGGGGGACATTGTAGAGGAGTAAAGACGTCTGCTCCTGCAGTCAACATTGAGCAGGGGCAAACAAGGCCAACCTAATGCGGCATAGTTTAGAAGGCCTTCCGCTGTAAAAGGTGCCCTCTGGCTCGACCTCTTTTGCCTAGTGTTGAAAAGCACAACCGTTGCGTCGTAGGGGAAAGAGCCCCCCTTGCCATGAGGTATGGGTCGGGTCCAGACTATACATTGATCTATTTATTCAGCATAACTTAAGTTAGTCGAAGAGCAGAGAAAAAGTTAGCAGCTAATGTCGACACTGACATTGGCCAGTGATTGATTCGCTGCTCAGCAACTCATTTTCGACCTGAAATACTCAGGACTGGCAGTGACATTATTAATTATGTTTATTATCCCATTAATGGTTCATTCTGTTCAATTCCGCAAAACTGATCTCAGAGAGAGCAGGCTACTCTCCCCACCAGCTCTGCATTAAAGCTTCAGCGTCACTGGTTCCTATAAGAAAATGCTTTACAGGTTATAAGTCTGCCTCCGGAAATATAATGTCTGTTCGTGTGTTCCGGGTAGGATGTCACCCCGTCGGACCCAGAGGGCCAAAACTTGGCTTGGGTCAGGTCATCGGGGGAGGTGGATTCTGAGGCCATTTCGAGGCCAAAGTTGAGGTCAACAGTTTTACTCACAACCACTTCCAGTGCCGCAGGGGAGCTTGCTGATGGTTTGACCTTGAAATGACCTCAACATCCACCACCAACCTGGCGGACACCATCGGCCACGGACCTCTCAGTCACCCGATCAACCCAGGGTATCTCTGCCAGTAATGCCTCCAAATAGAAGCAGTGCGTGAAGTTGACTGCTGCGGCTTGAAAGGCGTCCACGGACTCAGCCATCTGGAGGACTTTCATGTCCTGGTGCACGGACACCCACCCCAGGTCCAGGGTCAACTCACCCCCAAGATCGCTGCAGCAAGATTTTGCATACAATCACCGCGCAGAAAGTGCGATGAGCGACATCTCCTCCCGCCAGCCGCTTTCTGTACTTCGGATGATCTTTCCATTCAGCTGCGACGTCTTGTTTGTGCAGTCGAAGCCCAGAGGCCGAACAACTTGGAATGGAATCCGAACACTTTTTTGGGAGAAAACTTTGTTCCAGAATTTGCATTTCCCCCCTGGAACCCAATCTGTTGGGAAAGGGCAGCGCTCTTCTTTGTCTGCTACTCATCTTCATGCTCTCATTCAAGGAGCATCACAGCGTGACTGATTTGGGCTTCCGGCTATTCCTTTTGGTGCTTTCGTTTTGTAACAATAACACCTCTGTGCATTCACCCTTAATTTGGGCATTACGTCATGGGTTTACTAGCTTAAATGTGAATTTTGGATGGATCTGGGAAGGGATTAATTTATTCTAAACCATCTCTGGCGAGAAGAATTACTTTGGAGCTAAAACGTTTCAGTAGTCGAATGCTAAATTTCGCTGTCGCATTCAAAACATCTCGCCAGCCAAAGCGTTTCGGTCATAAGTAGAGGTGTCGTCACTTGATCGAGCTGTTTTGCATGTTTTGCCCATCCCTGGCTCATTAAAAGGACTTGGATAATTAGTCTGGACCGGACTAACAGCGACCGATTTTTTTTGTCAAGACTGGTTAATTAATGAGGCCCGAACTATTCGCCAACTCAGATTAATTATCTTACTTAAGTACTCTTATCTTCACCTGTACAGTGGATATGACGAGGAAAAAAGCCAAGAAAAGCTTCAAAGTTGCACAAAGTACAACACATGTGAAGGATGAGCATAACCAGCAACACTAACACTTTAAGGCGAAAAGAGAAAGAGACCTGGGAGTCCTTTGCTCTCTCTAGGGCGATGTTGGCAAGACTATTTGCCAAGTAGAAAGACCAGGATTCCCATTTTATGACGGTTGGTCTGGTCCGGACTATTTGTAAAATCCATTCCATTCGCCCAAACTACTGTAGCTACATCTTCATCATTTTTTTACAGCTGGTGCTGTTGTTATGACAACCATGAGCTCAATGAGGCAGCTCTGCTCTGCGATTAAGTGCTGCCTCCTGCTCTGCTGCGTGTGACGTACGTAGCAGCATGAATGAATGAACGGATCAGGTCGTGGGTCGGTGTCAAGTGCTGTCAGCATCTGCCCTAAAGCGTTTCGTCGAAAAGCATGACTTTAGCAGCTTCTCCCCTGGGTGTCTTCGTCCTATGTAACAGGTTGTTTTGACCATGGCCAGAGAGCAAAGTCAGGTGATATAAAGCATCTAAACGCTGGCTTTGAGTGCTAGAGAGGACGACCTGTGGAAGCCCATTTAGACAAGGGTGGCTCTGTCCTGTGTACCTGTGCTTTGCAGCTACAACCGACTTATTCAATCTGGATATAACTTCTCCACTCTCGCTTCTCCAAGAAGGACTCACGGGAGGGCTGAAACTTTTAAAGATTTTCGGCTGTGCACGAGAGCATTTTCACTTTATTATAATGTCAGACATTACAGAGGTTCTCAAAAGCTTTAAATTGAGCTTTTGCATGGTACCATATCCTCATATTTGATATAATGTGCATTTTGCATGTAGCTCCAGTTAGGGATGGAGGATGAGTAGGAAATCTTGAGTCTTGACTAGATGAGTCCAAGGAGTCAAATTAAAACTAGACTAGCACTCCCATGCTCCCAAGATCAAAATTCAGCAGCAAAAATGACAAAACTCTGTCACTGAGATCAAAATTCAGGTGCAAAAATGACAAATACCAGCTGCTGTGAAAATGTCAGCCACCAAGACCAGCTGCAGAACCCCCCCCCCCCATGTACTTATGGGCCCGCCCTTTTACGTAGAGAGACATTTGGCTTGACTCATATTTTTTTGCTGGTCTGCCCATCCCTAGTTCCAGAAAGTAAACAAAGTGCCATGAAGTGATGAGTGAAACATGCCGCAATAGATCTGTGAAACATGAACAAGCATAAAAATAATTGGGAAAAAGTGTGCCTTGTGTGTGCAGGGTATTCAGAGTGCAAGCACAAGACTAAGACCATGGTTTACACAATCAAAAGATGTTCTTTATTAAGGACTATTCTTCAGAGGACTATTCTTCAACATTCTGCAGAACATGCTACAGTAATTTGTGTGAGTTTCAAAATGGGGACTTTTTGGAGCCCCTTTCAGAATTCTTTGATTGGTCACCCATGGCAAATGTGCGCCAACCCAGGGGTGATAATTGTAACTGCAAAATCTGTGAAATTGCACCAACTCTGACACAATTCAGTGGCTGCAAGACAACAAAGGCACCTAAGAAAAAGCCGAGGGGGAGTGACAAATCCACACTCACAGAGAAGTCCAGAGGTATGAGTTCCCAGTTCACAAAATTTTGCATGTCCTACATGCAAAAGATTGTAAATGGAGGTCAACATAGCTGCACCAAGAGAAGCAAGCTTTGAAACCTGGAGAAGATCTTGCCAGATGGCACACTTGATCAGCTGGTGGCCCAGCACTGAAAGCACAAACTGAGAAGGCTGATGACAGTCACATCATGCTCAAAATTGGTGGCAATCCCATGACACGAAAGAGAGTGCAGTAGCAACAGCAGATGTCTGTAGCTGGTATGATCACCATGAAGAATGATGCAAGTCTCTCCAGGAATGGCCTCCTCAAAGTGGCCAAGAATGTGCTATAGAATCTGGGCTTGCTGAAGCACTCACAGCAACTGCAGCAACTTTCAAAGACTGTTTTACCGCTCAAACTGTCCTTTTGGATGGTCAGACTTGCCCAGTCATCTACTGCACTGACATCAATGGCTTCCTCACCCAAGTGTTTGGGCTGTGTGGATTGGAGAATGGCCAGTGGCTCTTATGCTTTGGATTTGACTGTGGCTCGCTCTTCCTCAAGATTTCAGTGTCACTGGTCCTCCCAAGTTCCAAAGAAAATGCAAATCACTTCTCATCCCGTGGTGTGAAGATGTTTCTTCTCTGTGTGACACCTGACATGAGTGAGACCTACAAAAACTGGGCCACTCTTCTCAAGCTCCTGAAGTTCGATCAGCTTGATGAGTATGGATGCCAGATTTGTTCTTGTTGGTGAATTGAAGGTTGTCAATCAACTGACAGGTCTGTCACCACACTCATCATGCCTACCTTGCCCCTACTGTTGGTGGTGGTCAGGAGATGAGGCACACAGTGACATGGCAAGAACAATTTGCTGCAACATTGCCAAGTCCAGTGAGTGGAGAGCAGCTGGTGCACAAGAAAAGGACTTGAACTTCTACAACTGCCGCCATCCTCCTCTGGTGGCCAAGGGGGGAGCCAGAGAGAAAAGTGGTTGAGTTCCTCCCTCCTCCCTCTCTCCACATAATCATTGGTTTGGTGAACAAGCTTTTCATCGGCCTTGCTGGTGAGTGCAAGGAAGTGGCCATGGAGTGGACAAGGAGCCTCCACATCATCAGAGATGACTTTCATGGGAGCCATTTTCCTGGACAATCATGCCAGATCCTCCTGGGTAATGTGGACAGCCTCATGCTGCTTGTTCGCACCCAGACTAAGACAGCCATAGTCTTCAAATATGCTAATGCCCTGAGAAACTTGAAAAAGGTGGCTGATGGCTGCTTCAGGAGGATATTGGCAGATGATCTTAAGGAGAGTGTGGACAAGTTTAAGTCCTCCTACATCAAGACAGGCTTGCCAATCACCAGCAAGGCCCATGTAACATTCACCCACCTGGTGGAGTTCACTGGGACCACCAAAGAGTCCCTCTTGCAGTATACTGAGGAGGCACATGAAAGCATTCATCAAGAATTCAAAAAGACTTGGAGCAAACATTCTTTGAGGGATGTGCAGCACCCAAAATACTGAACAGCTGCTCAAGGCTACCCTGGAATTCAATGGTTATCATGTGCAATTAAAAAGATATATCCAAAGTTTTTCAAAGATATAAATAAAGTTATGAAATGGTGAAATGGTCCACTTTTGGCCATACAAGAGCTCATTTCAATCAATAATGAAGCCCATAAGGCCTAAAGGAGATGTGAGAGACAAAATTACTTTGGTGCACAGCCAAAAATCTTTTAAAGCTTCAGCCCTACCGTGAAAAGCATCTAAACGCTGACTATGAGTGCTAGAGAGGACGACCTGTGAAAGCCCATTTAGACAAGGGTGGCTCTATCCTGTGTACCTGAGTTTTGCTGATACAACCGACTTATTCAATCTGGATGTAACTTCTCTACTCTCGCTTCTCTAAGACGGACTGCTTGGAGAGGCCTCGCCAGCATTAAAGGAGTCCGACAACCACTCCCAACTTTTAAATAATGAAGTACCTATGACCTTAGGGAAACATAGTCGAGTCGCAATGCCGAATCAGGCTCGACCGCAGCCAAAAATTCGTTGTAACGAGACAATTCGTGATAGTGAACAGTGTATAAGACAGTAGTGTCCAGTGTTTATGCAGTGTACTTTGCATACTACAGTTCTACCTGACTGCGAGAAACATTTTTGTCCTGGTTGGTAACGAAGACGAGATCAGCAGCTGTGGGCACTCTTGAATCAGGTGTTGCCAGTGATGTCGCAAGCCTGGCTTGAAGCTCAAAACTTGAAGACTCGTGTTCATTTTTTTTGCTCAAATGGGCCCAGCTTTGCATAACAGCAAGGGATGAGACAAGTTTGTTCTACTTTTTCCCGGCCAAAAGTTTGTTAATGCGAGATTTAGCCTGAAGCCTAAGATTAGTTAATTCGCGTCAATCTACGACATAAAAATTGTGTCCTCAGAGAAAAGCTTGTTATTGTCAGTTCGTTATCTCCAGATTTGCTATCGCGCAGCTCAACTGTGAAGAGAGTACAAGACAGTGGACACTGGGGAGTCCGAAGGTGCGTTTCCCTGGCTCCTACTTCGAGAAGAGCTTCCCGTCCGTGGTCATGTCTTCGTCCGACCTCCCAGTTGACATAGAAATAACCTTGTGGCCCAGTGCATGCTCCAGTCCCTCGAGGCTGTGGGGGACGACGTCTTGCTGGTGGCTGCCCCCTTCTTGAACACTTGCACCACACAGCTGACGGGCGAGGCATACCCAGGAACACGCCCAGGGTCCCCTACTGCGACGTCGCGTAAGAGCTCAGACGCCAGGAAGCGCCACCGCAGTTGGCGCCTGTATTGGATCCGCCGGCGCCGCCGCAAAAGGTAGCATAGCCAAAGTATTGTGTTAATGCACGTTGTCACAAAGTTAACTATATACGTAACCCGAACGTCCCAGTTGTCACAAAGTTTACTATATACGTACCCGAACGTCACAGGCCGGCAAGAACATATGTGAGGCATTCGGTGTCCGACCAACGTCGACGTCAATGGTCTTCACATACTTGTGGTGTATTTCGACTGCTCTTCTGGCGAAAGCAGCAATTCCATCTTTTCAGTTGGCGAGTGGCTCATGAATTTCCAATGTGAATCCGGCTGGTGAGGGCCCATTCAGGCCCAGTGAACAAGGCATGCCCAAGCTTTTTTGTTCAAAGTTCCTCAACGCTCAGAGCAAACAATAACTGCAAGTGATCGTCATGAGGACTTATGACGGAGTACTGGACAGGCTCACCTGACGTGATCGGGGATCGCTCCATGACTCGCGAGAGGCGAAAAAAACTTACTTTTTACTGAACACACACTTTTTCGCGTATCCGCTGTTTAAAGTACAATAAGTTCAAAAAAGTTACTTTTTCATTCATTCTTCTTCTTTCTTGTACACCTTTTTACTTTTTCCATGCGTCTTTTTTCATGCATTCTCTGCAAATCTGGAATCAGTGCCATTGGGTGTAGGGTAGGATCTTTCAGATCATGCACAGGAAATGAAAAAATGGTGCCAAAATACAGAAAGCATCAGCTTGGGCAGGCCCAAGACAGAGATGCAGGATGTTACAGTACCATTTTTTCCCGACTCCGGCAAAAAAACTTCTATTGTGCAAAATGATGAGTCTCATTTTCCGCATTCCCCTAGAAATGACTGCTATGCCTGGAAATGATTGATAGAACAAAGGAGCAGAGATGCCAAATGGGGATGTGCCTGAGGAAGTTCAATTTCAGCTTGCACGGAGGAACCCATTACAGGTAATGGCTTGGATTGCAGTTTATGCGAGTAACTTCAGACGTCCTGTGTCTATCTACAGAAAGTGTCCATTGATGGCTCAACTTACCCAGGGAGGTGTGTCAGGCAGCACTTTCTACCCAGGCCCAACCCGTATGCAGATCGAGGTTGTGCTTTCTGGGCTTATCTTGCGAGGAGTCACCAGGGTTGCCAGACCTTGCATAAAAGAGGGCAGAAAGAAGCAGATAACAATGAATGAATGCGACCTGAGACTGTGCATTTGCAACAGGACATCTCTGTTGAAGTGCTTGTGCTTTGCCTTGCGTTAAAAATCGGCTGATACGAAATAAATACAAGTTGTTTGGCAAGATCTGAAGGTTTTTCCCAAAAATTCCGAACCTGAAAGGTGTCAGACATAATGAATCCATCCTTCTCCTAATCCTCCTTCCCCTAATGGGCCTGGTCCCATTTTTCCCAACTCCTCTTCGATGGTTGGACAGATCTTGACCCCCGTTTGGGAGGAAAAGTACCCCTAGCCTGAGCAGCAACAATGGGGAGTTCGACTTACAGTTGAACAAACGTGAGACTCGCAAATGTAAAACCTTTTGTCCGTGTTGACTCAGTGACAGCAGTGTACAACAGATGGCGCTGAAAGCGGGGGAGGGAATCGATGAAGTATCAACCAGTGAACAAGACAAATGGAAGAGTGGATGGGCCCAAGGCCCACAAAAAGCCCTCTGCTAGAGGAGCTGAGGCAGCCTGTGTCCCCTAGTTATTGCTTGAGCACCTCTCGCACAATCAGCCGCAGTTTTTTTGCAACCTTTTTCCAAGGGTGCTGGATCACTGGAGTCTGCAGAATTATTTTTGCCTGCCTGGTTATTAGAGCATTCACCGCATTACGTGGGACTTGGGACCAGCATGCTAAATCCTACAGTAGCCAGAAGGAAGAATCTAGCAGACGGCGCACACGAAGGACCTTGGGTGGGCATACTCGTGCCGTAGATGCTCCAGCGGCTGCTCCCCAAATGCTTTCCTACCTTCGCACCTCCACCTATTTTCAAGGGATTCATGGCGTGCAGCTGAAGCTGCCCACCCACTAAATACTTAAGACAGAAGATTATTCATCTCGAAATTGTCACAGGGTCTTCATATCCACATCATTCGTTCGTAAATTCTTTCGGCGGCGCCCTCGAGCTCGAGAAACGGGTTCGGGCTGCCTTTCTGGCGAGTCGACTTGAAAGATGTGAGCTCGGGTCGAGCCAACAGCTCAAAGACATCCCTGGAGCTCTGAGCTCAAGGGTACTGAAACAATGCGCTTCAATGACTATCACGAACAAGAGAAGACTCTCAGCTTGATCATGAACCTCTCAGTATAATAAACCTTTCCCTGACATCCAGGACATCTTACTGTACTCGAGAGTGTAATAATAATGTTAATCATTTACTTAAATTTTAAACTTAGCATGCATAGCCAATACCAAAAATTTTACCTCAATTTTCACAGGTGAAACATTACTCCACTTTCATATGCTGAATATCTCGGTGTAATTGACGGGGGGAGGCCCTGACCCCCCTGAATAAAGAGCCATTGGAAAGGGCGTGAGCACCTCAGGTCGGAGGCCATTTAAAAGGATTTAGGTCGTATCGCTGTCGCAGGGTGCTTTTTTGCATATTTTGTGCATACCTAAGTTGTGAGGCCATTTAGGCAGTGAAATTACTTGTGCTGAAAGAACTTGTGCAAGTCTGTATTCATCGCTACCTCGCCTTTGGTGAAGTGGAGGAGGTTGCACGACAGAAAGGAGCATCACTCGCACTTTTTCATTCCAGAATCACGGTACAACCTCGGTACGAGTCAAGTTTCGAATCTCTACTTCTCACTGATTTTCAATGATAGATTCAAATACAGTTCCTGGCTATGAAAAATGCGGCGTTTCAGCTGCCACATGAGTTCGGATGACGTCGCTGGAAGCGTTCAGAATGAAACATATGAATACCACTTCGGTAAGAAAAAGCCTTAAGTTCAAGATGTTAAAAAAATATTTTACTCTCTGAGTACGCTGTTTTGGTCCCAGTAATATGCCCAAGTTTTGCTGCAAGCACCCACTGACTTAGCAAGTGTCCATAGGAAGCCAATTTCGACGCATATTGTGTCTTAGGCGTCCAGAATGTTATGAAAATGACAAAAAACATCTGCTTCACGCTATTAAGGCCAAGGGACACGCCATAAATTAATGAAACTGCGCAATTTTTTACCCTTACCCTCTTCTATCTTCAACATTAGCCAGTTAACATAGAAAAGCTGGCTTAGTTCGGATACGAATTCAAGCTGATCTTATCGGATTTGTCAGCAGACGCAATAAATTGCCTGTGGCCTCCTAGACCCTGGCATGCTGAGTCAGATGGATGAAGATCTCATGTCAATAGTAAATGAGGTTACTCGAATTTTTGGAAAAGATACCAAATTTGTATGTTTATTTTGCCTTCTCTGCTACGAACACCTCAGTTGGTAAGAGAAATTGTAAAATGAGGGTCTCACAACAAGTTTCCATGGATAGTCTGAATGGCCTCGAAAAGGTGAGGTGGTTCTTTAAGACCCTCCTATACGAAAAACCAGCCCAAAAATGGACGGTTTCTGGCAGAAATTGGAGCAATCGAAAATGTCGGAGAAACAGCTGTGAACTGATGATTGCTTAGAACAGTAGCCAGGTTCATCTTGCTGATTTGCATCTTTATATTCTTGCATTTTTATGCATTTATAACACACTGCAAGTATAAATATGAGTTATAGAAAGTGAAAAGGCCGTGTTTACATGGCTGTGCGTGTATGTCCATGTGGCATGGGTGTGTGAGTGCGTCAGCAAGATCTTGCACGGCCA
>JAAUXU010085215.1_pt1 | contig 17906 bp, 14 predicted proteins | sample 7278151 | NCBI WGS metagenome assembly JAAUXU01 (sample SAMN14350113, study PRJNA611818) | marine sediment metagenome | isolation source: surface marine sediment (1.8m) | place: French Polynesia: Moorea | collected 2018-08 | reverse complement strand
GTCCGTCTGTCCGTCTGTCCGTCTGTCCGTCTGTGTATCTATCTATCCGTCTGTCCGTCTGTGTGTATGTCTGTCTGTCATTCCAGGGGTCAATCAACTGCAAATTGCCGGCGAAACATGCTTTGAAGTAGAATTCCCTCCCATCTTCCACCGTCTGAGCCTCAAAGAAGAGAGTCTGGCCTGCTTCTTCCCCTTCAGCAGGCTTCACACTGCAACTTTTGCGCGTTATGTCCTTGAGATTAGGCTTTTTTTCCCACCTGGGGAAGGCTGGGGTGACATTACAACTTTTTTCTCTGCCTCTCCAGGAATTTCCTCGACCAGACAGGAATTTTTTGCTCCGTCTTAATTCAAGAGAAATAGACATTTAACCTGGGCTTTAGAACTGAGCTGAAAGCTGTCCGGAAACTGGTGGAAAAGAACAGGAAAGTCATGGATTAAAAAAAATATGGTGAGTGAGAGCGAAAAAAGAAAGAAAATTCCGGCTCCATCTCGGTTCCAAGGAAGATCTCATCTTGTGTTTCACTCTGGTCTCGGGTCACAGACAAGCAGAACTGGAAATTTTTGGCGTAGGAGAAAATAAAAAAAAAGAGCATTTTGTCCAAAAAAAAAAAAACAAATGGGGAGGTGGGGTCGAGAGATCGATCACCTCTTTGCTGCTCTTCAATGTCTCCTGTTCACTGGGCAAAAGTGATTTGTTGACGGCCAAAACACTTACTACAGCACAGTGATTTGTGATTTTCGGACTGGAGCAGAATCACTGCAGCATTCGTTACCGTCGCTGGGTGTGTTTTAACAGAGAAAAAGCTTGATGAGAGTAGTGATGCTGCCAGTCAGCTGCAGTGAGTCTGCTGCACGGGCCCGAACACACATCGGTGATCACTGCAGAAGCCCGAACACACATTTAGGGCTTAATTCCACAAAAGATCTGTTTTGCGGGCTTCTGCAACAGAGTCACTGCAGCATTCAGCGTCTGCTACCACGCGTACTCGTGCCATTGTCTGCACAATCACTCTAGTGAAACTAAAGCCAAGCACTGAAGGGAGAGACACTTTCTCTCAATCAGTCATACCAGAGCAGATTTCCATATATCATACCTCCAATTCATGAAGTGCCCCGGGCGCATCAAAGTCAAATTGTGCCTTGCTGGCTACTTCAGCAAGTACAGTAGCCAGCACCAGGCGGCCTCCTACACCTGTGCTTTTATGCAGCATAGCCCTGGTACACCCTGTACGCCAATGCCATTGATCTCACCAATTGCTCACTCACAACTAAAAGTTTAGCACAAAATTGAAAGATGATTGAAAGGTATCTGTCAAACATTTATACAAGATCACACGACGAAAGCCTCGTCTGCACCGACATCGACTCCTTCCACCCGGCGAAGCGGGTCGGGTCCGCCAGCTCATATTGCCTGACGTAGCCGGGCGAGGCTGTGCGGATGATCTTGGCATCACTGAACAAGCAATTCGGTGATGCGATCGACAAATACTGAACCGGGGGCTCGAGACGTAAAAGCGTGCATGTTCAGTGTGTGCATGGGACAGTTGACATCTCTGGAGTACGTATACACACACACACACACACACACACACACACATATATATATATATATATATACTTGCTGTGTGACATACTTTGCAGTTTAGCACAACATCTCATGGCAGACTGTATAAATAGTTCCTGTCCTGAAGCAACCAGTGAGTCATCTGGGTCGTGTCATCAGCATTCAAATGTCTTGAAGCCCTAGAAAGATGTACGAATCTGCGATCTCTGATTGTTGTTGCGACCCCTAAAAAAAGGCCCCTTTTTTTCCTGAATGCTCCCAGTCTCGTCCTTACGTAGGCCTGGCAAAAGTAGGACGACTCCGCTATCGATTTTCTGCAGTTGTGACCTCCTTTTCCCAGATTATTCCCTCTCTCTCTCTACTTGTCCTGTGCTGCTGCAGCAGCAGCTGTCTGAGGCCGCACGAGGCCTATAAAACGGGCCTAAGCTGCGCAGTGATAGCAGCTTCTTATAACATCACTTCGGAAGTTCAGATCTTACATATTTTCTCATGCAATTTTGTTCAAATTTGGGCGGTTCCTTCCTCGTGTGTGAGTCTTCTTCACTCAAGTTCAGCTCAACTTGGTTATTTTACTCCATTTTAGCTGCTTTTTCTTTCTGACACTTTTACTCTGCACACAGACGAACGCAGAGAGCACAAATGTATGTAAATGAAGACAAACATCGGTGAGTCTCGTATGAGCTCTCTGAATCACAAAAGCCTTTATGTGTGTGCGTGTGTGTTTAGGGACACCTTTTTTTGTCAAGTCTCCACGATCCAAATGAATTGGGGGAAAATGTTGGATCCTCCCTAAAGGAAAATGGAAGAGAATCTGTTGACCCAAATGGAGCAACTCCAGTGCTTTCCTGTGCTTTTCGACCAAGCTTTATAGTGCGGGGGGGGGGAAGTGAATGCAAGTAAGAGCTTTAAGTTAGACCAAATCAGAGTCGTGTGATGCCAACGACCAATTTAGGCCAGCCTCTCCAATGCTGGAGGGAACTGTTTACAGGGCCGTTCAGAAGTCCTGGCAACGTCTGGCACTGGGAGCCCCTTGGGTCAGTTGAACAACTGTGACACTGGTGTGAGAATGAGGTGTTGCCACGAAGTCGGTGCCATGAGTCAGGAGCACTGATAGAGATATCCACCCTACACGTTCGGAGGAACCACTCGATATCGACGTCGATATTCGATATCTTACAAGAGGAATTCTTTTTTTTTTGAGGTAGACCCGTAAATGGAGGCCTGAGTACAAAAAGTGTCGAGGTCGGAGCCTCCTCGACTACTTTGGAACCGGACAAAGTGAAATCTGCTCGAGGGAGAAATGGCGAAAAGTAAAGAGTAACTAAAGTTACGTCATCAGTTTAGTTCAGGATTAGGTCAGGATGCTCTAGATGTTGAAGCGGTCGCCAAGAGACGTAACTGTACAAATTATCGGTCTGGCTTTCCTGAAATTACCCGATATCGATATCGACACATCGCACGGGCTTAGGTATTTTCTGTATCAGAGCTTTGATAAGGGATATTAAGGGATCTAGGTCAAGTTTGACAGATCTCAAGTATTCTCTATCAAAATAAAACAATTTGCTGCGTCTAATGTTTCATTATTTTGATCATTGCCGGGACTCCTCGACCACTTGGACACAACCGAACCTAACCCAAGCTGGCCCAACCCAACTCCACCTGACCTGACCATTATCTCCAGACCTCGAGAATATAGATTAAGCATTAATCAGGAGAATTATCAGCATGACTATCAGGGTTAATGTCATCGCGCGTGTCAACAACATTGGACTTCAGCAGGACCTGGGAGTGGTGAAAAGAAAAAGCACCATTCTATGTCCATCACCACGTAGTATTGACTGTCTAAGCGAGAGAAAGCAATGACCTCATTTCTTCTCTCCAACAAAAACACTTCTGTACTAAACAAACTCTGTAGCAGAACTAAGTCGCAGAAGGTTAAGCTGCACCTGGTCTGGCTTGAGGAAAGCAACATTACAATTCTCGCCCAGACATAAGTTTTGTCTAACCGAGTCATCGTCACTTTTTCTCCGCAATGAGAGGTGAAAAAGTGTTTGCTGGAGTGCTGGGGAAATCCTGTGCTGGAGTAGCTCAGTAGCAGGTGCAAGTGATTAATTTCATATATGTAGTTAAATGAAGGTCATCATAATGCATTTCAGCAGCTATTTTTTTCTCACAGTGTCTACAGACTCGCTGGCTTTTTAAATGTTCGTCAGTGTCTCGACGATTTGCATGTGGTCTTGACAACTAAAACTTAATCTCAGCAATCGCTTTATCACCATTCTGCTTCAGCCTAAAAAAAAAAAATGGGGCCATTTTCGGCAAATTTTGTAAATGCCGTTTCAAGTTCTGTCCGGGTGAGACTGTGCTGACCTCGAAGCAACGTGAGCCTCGACTATCAGGGGGCCTGAGGGTGGCGAATGGCGCTTCTACTGTCTCAGCGATGTCTCCCTGCAGAATGTAGCAAAAAGTACAGCGGAATCGACTCCAAATATGCCTACTCTGTTGGATGCCACCTTTTCAAGGCCTATCAGGCCCATTGCTGCATGGCCAGAGGTGCTCACTCAGTCTGCAAGTATCTTTACTTCGCTCTCACCGCCAAGTGATGTTTCCATAGTTGTCGGGCTCGATCGCAAGCAAACATGATCACCCTCAAGGTGGAGTGCATGAGTGCATCAGCACCAAGTCGACCAAGGTGCATAAACCTGCATTATTAAGCCCAAGTGGTGGAGCAAAAGTAGAATGGGTATTACAAGAGTCTCAATATACAGTGTATCTATAGATATGTAAAGCAGTAGGACCTTATGTAGTCTGTCTGTCTGTTTGTGTGTCTGTCTGCCCGCATCAGCCAAGTCAGACTGTCTCTTCCTGGTACTTTTGACTTGGTCCAGCCAGTTCAAAAGCTGGACCCGCTGCCATCTCTATTGTGTGTATGAGTGACTGTCTGTCAGGCTGTTGGGACGACATAGGTGGGGACGACAGCAGTAGGGGACTACAGAGGCAGGGGGACTGCTGAGGCAGTGACTGCTGAGACAGGGACTACAGTGGTAGGGAACTACAGAGGCAGGGGGACTGCTGAGGCAGGGAGTACAGAGGCAGGGACTACAGAGGCAGGGGACTGCAGAGACCCAGACTGATCAGGCAGTGACTTTATAGTTGGGAGCTTCATTGGAACTACCAGCAAAGCGAGTGGGATCTGCTAGTATGTTCTGCGTTGCTTTGTTCTTTTAGACCATTGTGCTACTACTCATAAGCAACAGCTACGTATTTTTAGAAAGGAAAGTGCAGTTTCGTTGTCACAATTTGACATCACAGTGACAGACCCAATTAAAAGTCTAACTCATTATGATGATTGTCAGTGACCGAGAGAATGTCCAGAAAGAAAAGAAAATGGGGTTGAATGATTAATTTTCGTGATAAAAGCCTCTGACTTTTACAACCCTTTCAGCCAATTTTTGTCTTGGCCGACCTGCCTAGCAGTAACCGTTTTACACCCTTCACAGGCAGTAGGGATAGAGGGCAGAATTGGCAGGAAGAAGGAAGGGGTGAAGGGGAAAATGGGAAAATGGCCAGGCTGAGCTTAGGTCAGGGCAAACTCGGCAAACGAAACTGTGGCTTTGCTTGGCCTAACCTGTAGACAGAGAGCCCACTTGGCCCAACCTGTAGACAGGGCCCACTCGACCTAACGTGCAGACAGAGGGCCGTCTTGGCCTAACCTGTAGACAGAAAGGTGACTGCCAGACGAGGCAGCCTAGGCAAAAATGGCTGATAGGGCCAAAAAAATTGAAAAATAAAAAAACTCACATCCCCCATTTTTTTTTGTTCCGACACTTTCTGGGTCCTGGACAATCACTGCAGCCAGTTGGTTGGAGTGAAATGGTGCCACTCATTGTGACGCCGAGCCTGTGACAACGAACATCAACTTTCTTCTATATAAACAGATTGCAGCAAGCTGGAGTTTCTTCTATGTGGCCTGACTTCCTGCTCTTCTCGTCGTCATGTCTGGAGAAGACGAGTTCGTACAGACGAACAACCTCTAGAGTATTGACTCCACAAACAATCTGAATCTATCCCTGTTGACACCCTGTAACACCTCCAGATGGTGGTGGCAGAAAGGACTGTGGAAGTCCATGCAGCAAGAAAGAGACAGCTGGGGTTTCAGCATCTATCTCTAGGATGCACACACAAAGAGTGAACAGAATGGGCTAAAGGAGGCCACTATGGAGCAACAACTTTTTCTTCTTGCCAAAGCTTTAGAAAGGCGACCTCTCTGCATCAGCTGAGGCCACTGGGCAACATAGATCAGGACTAGTTCAGCAGGAAGTTCTCCATCTTCCCCTTGGAGCGCTGTCTGCACTTCTTAAAGCCCGGGGTTCTTTGCCAACACTGACAAATTCGGCTTGTCCGGGCCTTTTCCTGCCAGAGGTGCCGTTGATCCTGGCTTCGACAAAGTCCTCCAAATCCAGACAGTCAGATTTAATTAGTCAATCCTAGTCAGAGGCTGTTTCTTACTCAAGGTCTTGATTTCCGAGGACATGGAGGCCGGATGGCACCGGATGAAGGCCAGGATGTGGACGATCATGGTGGGTCCGAGACAACCCCAATCAAAATGTGCTACAACCTCTGAAGAAAAAGCTGAATGGGACTCTGAATCCATTTTCTGGCAAAAAGTTCATGTCATTTTGGGTTGAATGATCCAAATGTGAAGTTTTCGCGAATTGGTTATTTTAAGTCATGTTCCAAACAGTTGTTCCAAACATAACGTAGAGACGTAAGGGAAAATCATTTAGTTCAAAAACATGCCCTATTAGGGATTGAAAAAAAAAAACGGAGAGTGAGAATCTCGCCCCTGCATTTCTATCATTGCACATACAGTGCACTCACTCGTACGGCAGAGCCAGTTATTGTAACCTTCGTAACAGTGAACCCAGCCGAAAATTGAGCTTTTTTAAATTGAACTATTCGAATGTGAAGAAGACGTTTGAACAAAGTTTGAACCCACCTCTAAGTAGAAGCGTACCCAAATTGCCAAAAAGTATTAAAGATTCCACGAAATTCCCTTTCTTTTGTAGACATTCCGCGTTTCAAAAATTTACTTTCTCTCTCTTTAATTTCGACTCATGAGTTACGAGTTGTCCAGGGTGGTCTAGCCTGAAAAGCCAGTTGCTTCACCACATGTGTGAAGTTGTGTTGCTTGACACGAAGCATCTGGTGACCTTGGTCACATTTCTCTAACGAAAGCAAGTTTTCTTGTGCCGCAAACACCAGATCTGGTTGACCCTGTAGATGCACACGGCAAACACAGCCCTCCTAAGGCCCTGTTTACACTCACAGCTGTTTGTCCAGCTCGGAGGGTCAAGTGCAGGCTGGCAGGAGGGGTGTGTGTGTCCCCCTCCCCCTCCATCTACAGGTTTTCTCAATGATTCTTGTTGTGCAGCCCTGTCGAACTGAGGGGGGGTGGCCCCCTTCCCCCTGTATATCTACAGGTTGTCTCAATGATCCTTGTTGTGCAGCCCTGTCGAACTGAGGGGGGGTGGCCCCCTTCCCCCTATATATCTACAGGTTGTCTCAATGATCCTTGTTGTGCAGCCCTGTCGAACTGAGGGGGGGGTGGCCCCCTTCCCCCTATATATCTACAGGTTGTCTCAATGATCTTTATCGTGCAACCATGTTCATTTGGCCTCAGGTGTAGCAGCACATTGATTGCCTGGACAAAGTCACGCTTGTACAACACTTGGTTGCCCAAGGTGCTGGTGGCCGAGTGAGGCCCGAGCATAGCAGTGAGAACCACAGTGACGTCAGAGTTTTTGCCAAATGCTTCTCATCGAGTCTTCGAGCACCTGCGAGTCGTTTATGTTGAAATTTTCCCCATTTTCTCTAGTGTCTGAGGATTCCTGACCTGTTCGTTGCAGTCAGCTGTCAGAACATGAAGAGGGCGGTAAAGTAGCTCTTTCCTGGACCTCCTTAGTACCAACGAATTGAATGCACAAAAGCCGAACTGACGTGAAAAGGCCTCATAAGGTGGGCCCAAAGCTTGCCAGAAGAAGAAGCCGTGCAGTTGGAAATCCAGACAGCAGGGGAGGGATTAGATGAGGATGGTGGTGGTGCCGCCGACGTCGCAGCCAAGATCTATTCCGTGTACGTGACAATGTTGGGTGTCACGCTGTCGAGGAATATTTTTGCAAGCATTTGTATCGTTCTGAATAAACAGGGCTGGAACTGAACGGAGACAACTTGTACCGCGGTGCATATACATGACAGGCACATGAAAAAAATAATCATATTTCTGGCCGTGACTTGCAGCATTTTGTCACTATTCTTTGAGGTTCTACCTCGTATAATGACTTGAGTCAATAACCCTGAAGGAGCTGAGTAGCAACATAACATTGAGTTCTGGATTATGGAAGGCATTGACATGAAGTGAATGAGACGTTTTGCCCATGATTAGTGGTGTCTCGTCACTTTCATTCATATTGACTGAACCAACTTGTCCAGTCCTGCACTATGTTGCCTTGCAATGAATGAGATATTTGGCTGATGATTTGTGGTGTCTCATCACATATTCTAAAGGTTCTCCGTCGTGTAAGAACTGGGTTTGCTACAAGACTTGAAAACAAAATAGTTTCTTCAAAAAGTTTCGAAAAAGAACATTTCTCATCGTTTGAAAAAACTAGCCAATCATCAAAAAGAAAAAAAAAAAAAAACACTGGGAGGAGTCCTTCCGGAGCTGCGGGTGCTGCTCCAGTGAGCCTCAACTCGAGACTTTATTTGCCAAGGAGGATCTTCTGAACGAATTTTGACTTAATCTTGAGTCAAAATTTGGGCCTCATGAAGTGCAGGCACAGCTTCAGAAGGACTCAGTCAGCTTTGGGGAGGTGCAGCCAACAGCCAGAGTGTTTGAGTCAGGTTCCACTTGAAATCAAGCCCCGCGTAGATGTAAAGCAGCAGAGGGTGGCATAAAGGGAGTTGAGAGTCTGAACTTGATCAAATTGTGCTGGTTGTTGCTGCTCATACGTTAGCAGCTCAGATTTTTCTTCTGTTAAAAAAAAAAAATTGATATGTGGCCAAAGTTTTTGCCGTTCGAATCCATCGATCAAGTCTAGTTGCAAGTTGACTGAGACAACCTGTATATGCGGGTCTGTGCCATCGACAGCTGCCGTCCTAGTCTGCCATTTTAAACGAGCCCAAAGGGCTTAAAGGCATAAGGGCAGGTAGGCAGGCATGCGGGCCGGCAGGCCGGCAGGCAGGCCGGCAAGCGCACAGACAGACAGACACACGGACAGACAGACAGACATGGAAACACACAGACGCAGGCAGGCAGGCAGGCAGGCAGGCAAGGGGAGGCAGCAGAGCCTCTTGCAGCGCATTCCTGACTCCTCCTGAGCCACGGCAGCCTAGAGACACCTGGACAAGACCTGGAGAAAGTTGTTGCCAGCCGAAAACAGGAAATTCTTCAGCGTGGAAAGGCCCAAAAGCACATTTCTCACGTCAGCGAGCGAGAGAGAAGAGGAAAGGTCCTGTTCTGTTTTCTAATTCAGGAGCTGCCATCGCGTGGGTGACGGGAGAAGGCGGAAAATTCGGCGGTGAAAAGTTCTTCAGGCCTCAGGCCCAGCAACAGTGGCTGAATTTTGAACGCAACCTTCACACCTTTGAAGGGTGGCCTTTCAAAGGCCAAATCTGACTATTGAGGACGATTTTGTGCAGTCAATAAAGCTGTGGCCTCGACCCAGGCCTTGGAAATGGCCTCTTTTCACACTAGGCAGGGTCGAGAGTCAGGGAGGTCACAGCAGAGGAGGCCTTAAAGATGACACCCGTACAGGGTGGTCAAACATGATTTGCCACTGATTTGGACAACAACACTGCAAATCTCCCCAGTCACATCAGGCTTGCCAATTGCGGCCAGAGAGAAGACTTGAGTGAGACCCACTTTTTTGTGACACAAACTGCATTATTTTTTCTGGTCTGACTTTTCAACTCATTTAATCCTCAGCAAGTAAAGTTACTACGTCACAATTCTCAGACACACATGAAATTACACAATCTGCCCATGGAATAAAGAGAAAAAAAAACACAAATGTAATAAAATATAGCTCACGTGTGTGTATCTTCATCAAACTTGCAGGTACTAGGAACGTCTTACACATAAAACAGAACGGTAGAATGCGGATTTCGCGAGCAGATCTGCACGCAAATTCGCGAAGAGGAGAGGGAGAAGGAGAAGGAGAAGGAGAAGGAGAAGGAGGAGGAGGTGGAGGAGGAGGACGAGGACGAGGAGGACGAGAAGGTGTTTTGAGTGACAAAAAAATCTGAGTCTTCAACGTTTACGGTGTGAGTCAGAAAAAATGTCTACTTCCACTCATCGTCTGACACTTGTTCTACCTGAGACACAGGTCCTCCCCCTCGCAGGGGAATCCCCGATCATCGCTCTTTAACCTTAACCCCCCACCTCCGACCTCTGCTCTTCCAAAAAAAAAAAAAAAAAATAGACAGCTTTTGTGACTCACACTGTAAGATAGGTTCTTTCTTTTTTTTTTAAAAAAAGAGGATTTGTTTTTAGAGATGCTTGACTCAAAAAGAGCGGGAAAAAAACCTGAATTTTCGGGCATGCTTTGCATGAAAATCCATCCGTTAAAAAGGCACGCTTTTTTTTACAGTGTTTCCCAAAATTTTTCAGTCCGAAAAGTCGAGATTTTCCTCTTTGGAGGTAGGAGAATCGACAAAAATTCTCGAGGAGGAAAAACCTCGTTGGCGAGTTGGTTTTTTGTTTTTAGGCAGTCCCAAAGTGGCAGCAGAGGACTTTTTCAAAGCATCATTTAACATAAAATTACATGTATATATGTATACTGTATAATATCAAGAGTTGGCAGTTTCTCCAACTCTGCTAACTTTGCATCTCCAAAGAAAAGGGTGAAAGTGATAGCCAGAAAAAAAGTAAAATTAAATTTACATCTCCATGACACTCGCCCAGACAAAAGTGACGAGGGAGTGATTTTTTTTTTGTTTTTTTTTTGTTTTTACTTTCCAAGTGATGTTATCGTATCACTGGGAATAACACTTAGCAAAAAAAAAAAAAAGTCCAAACTTATGCATTGCAGCGCACGCTCCAGTGATTTTTTTATCTGTCCCCCTCCCCCGTTTCCCGCTCCACATCTCTTGGGTGATTCAGGAAGTAGTGATTGTGATTTATGCGTCACACTGTACGCATGTAGGAGACTTCCAAGACTCCCTGAATTACCAGATAGCCTTGAACATCACTGGGAGTATGCACTGAAGCACATTTTTCGGCAAGTGGGTTTTTTTTTCTCTCAATGATTTTGAGCAGCCACCCTGTAAGTGATTTGTGTCTGGGCGAGCAAGTTAGCAGTGGCTTTCAAGATAGAGTAAGGAAAAACATTGCACATTATGCTGGATTAGCAGTGTTGTATACTAGTATAAGTGATTTCTTTTTCTCTTCACACTAATAATTCTTCTTTCTTTCCTTCATGTGGGTTTTTCTTCACTCGATCAGACACACAAACTTAGAAAAAGCACCAAAAAAGGCAGCAACAACGTTCTTGAGAGGGAGAGAGAAAGAGAGAGAGAGAGATGTGTGTGTGGCAAGTTTATGAATGCCCAGAAAAGTCTTTCTTGCCGCTGTATGAATCCACTTGAGTCGTCTGGCCGAGTCTTTTTCTTCTTTCTTTCTTTCCATCTTTCTTTCCATCTTTCTTTCTTTCTTCTTCTCTCACTTGATGTCCCAGATCTCGGCGAGGAAGGCCGGCAACTTCCTGTTGATCATCCTGAGCTCGAAGCAAGTCTTTGCGTTGCTGTTGCCCAGTGACCGCAGCTCGGTCAGCACTGACAGGAGCTTGGCGAACGCCACCATGTGCTCCTCGCACTTGCGCTTCGTCATCACGTACGACTGCAGAGCCTCGACGTAGATCTCCTGCAAGAGAACAGAAGAAAAGGCACTTTCTTGAAAGGCTACAACAGCAGGAAAAGTTGGCCCCAAAGTTCTGCGGCGGCGTCTCTCTCCCACTTTCCAACCCCAACCCAACCCAACCCAACCCCCACACACAAAAAACTTGCCAAATTCGGGCCAAAAGAGAGTTTGGGGAGCTTCAAGGTCACAATGGGAGGTATCGAATTTCTTCAACTTCTCCCCTTTTCCACATGCGTCGGCGCCAGGGTTGCCAGGAGAGCCGGCGGCTCACCGGCTCAGAACTTCGTGTAACTACACGAACCGCAAGAAATTCCTCCGGTCCAAGACGTGTCCACAGCGACCAGGAACGCCTAAGTGACCATCTGGCAACCCTGGGCTGAACTTTGAACCCCCCACCCCACCCCACCTCCCCCCTCACTCCTTCCCTGGGAGAACAACTTAGACCGTACACAGACTTTGCTCTAACGTTCATTGAGTAACTGGATTGCAAAAATCTTGGTCTGCAACTTTAGTCATCCTGGGATGGGATGGACCCCTCCAAGGTCATGCCAAAGCTCCCTTTCATTCTGTGTGACCAGATGCCAAATTTTGCATCCTTGTCATGACGGCCTCGAGGGAGGCCTCTATTTAAGCGACCTCGTCAAGTGGCCTCATTTTCCCAAAAGAAAAAAATTAGGCCAAATTGGAGACTTCGTCAATCGTCACAGATGTTACTCTTAAGCTGCGTTTGTTTAAATTTTGAGGTTAAGCAGTTTTTTTTTTCCTTTCAACATGTCATTCTGGACTTTGTTCAAAGAACAACAAGAACTTTGACAGTTCCAAGGCCAGCTTTGTTGCCCTCCCCAAGCGTCACGTGGAGGAGGAGGAGGAGGAGGAGGAGGAGGAGGAGAAAAAGAAAAAAAAATCCGAAAAATCCTCTCACCTGAATCTTTTCGACCCTCTTTGGCTCCCTGATGTCCTTCCTGTCACTGAAGATGACGATGGCGGTGATGAGCGCGTACTCGGCGTTGTCCACCTTCATCTTGCACATGTTCCGGCAGAACCTGCACAAGGACGGAAAGTTACAAAAGTGGCAAAAGTCTCTCTCGGCTTTTCATGGTGCTTTGGCTGCCTAACTAATGAAAACAGCAGTTTTACTTGATTCAAGTTTTACTTGAAGCCAACCATGAAATGATTGAAAAGTTCAGACCTCTCAGAGCATTCAATTCGTACAGAAGCTGCTATGGGAATCACTGATGACCTTAAGTAGTCAGCACGTAAAAGGTGGCTGCACTGCAATATGTGAGTCAAAAAAAAGCCTCATCAAGCAAGGAGCTTGAGGGCAACGAAGAGCGTCAACACTTCAGCACAATTAGCTGTACCATATGTGAACTAAAGATTATATCAATTAGCCAAAACATGTGGGTGTTGCATAAAAAATCCCTAATTTTAAGCTGTGCAGTAGGGAAAAGAGGTCATCTTTATGGCTGCTATTTAATGAATGAGAGTATAATTATGTGTGAGAAACGAAGTCAGAAAAAGACTAAATTAAGCATCTCTTTAAGAGCGCAACCCTTGAGTTGCCAGTGAAGAGGGTGACGCCAGACCAATAGGTCTAAGTAGAGCAAGAAGAGGTCGGTCCACATTCCGTGTAATGCACGATAAAAGCCTACCTGAATAATGCGTCGTTCCCCAGCCCCGCCTTGACGTAGTTGTCTTTGGAGAAGGGGTAGTTGGTGGCGTAGATGATGGAGTCCCTCTGAGGGTCGTACCGGCGCGCGCCGCGGAGCATCATGACCTGGAAGAAGAGGGTAGACGTCTTTGACCTCATTCAAGACTGGTTTTTTTCTTCTTCTTCTTCTTCTCCCTGCTCAAGCCAATGTCCAGGGTCAGCTGCACTGGGCTAGACAGCCATGGACGCATTTTTCCACCCAGCCAGGCAGGGCCAGTCACAAGTACAGGGTGCGTCACAAGGAGACACCAACGTGCACAGCCTGTTGCACTGAGACACCTACAGGCATGAGTCTCCAAATATTGTTTCGTTTAAGGAGTGTGCACGGGTGACACATTGGTCAAGACACCGGTAACTGTATTTAAGAGCCAAGTGTCAAGCTGTGGTCTTGGCAACACAGCCTCAGCTGCGCAGAGGCTGCGCTCATCTTTCTTCACAAATGTCTCTTCAGAGGAGTGAGTCACTGTCTCGTCCCTGATGATTGAATGGCCATCATGCGTTGCTCTTCACACTGTGCACAGTTGATCATTGCTGCTGATGCCAAACAAAGAGCAGTCGAAGCGCAGTTTAACGAAAAACTTGTCTGACTCTGCTGAAGGAAAAATACGCCACATCCAGGTCCGGCTGGAACTACGCTTATTGACACTAGTCAATTCAATCACTATTCAATTTCTCGTGCAACACCCTGTAGTTGCTGCTGACGAGTACAGGATGCGTCAGAAGTAAGTAGAGAGATCTGGAGTCAGGCTTTGGCACTATGACAGGAGAGATTGAAAAGTGTTGTTTGGAACCAAGCACAAAGTGATTAAGCACCTCTAAGTAGGTAGAGCAATTACTCTGTGAGCAAAAACGAGATTCAAGGAGGCAAAAACTGCTTCAGAACTGGAAGGACAACTTGACGCATCAGAGTCTAGGGGACCAACTCACTCATGCTCTGTCAGGTGTTCGTCGTGGGCTCCAACTAAAAGCCGTGGGGATCAACGACACTGATCTTGACCACTGACCTACCCTGTACTGGCCACCGAGCGCATCAAGACTGGCTGTCTCTGCCGAACCACCCTGTCTGTATTCAGACCTGTACGCAGTTGGACTCACCTCTGATGAGCATCCCTTGAGCAGGCTGACTTGGTCCTCCCTGCAGAGCGTCTGGAACCCAGGGAGATGCTTGCTGAATTCGACGATGAGTTGGACGGTGAGGATCGTCATCTCCGTCATGTGCTGGAACAGGCGGTCGCTCTCGCTCTCCTCACCCTCGTCGTCGCAGTTGACCTGTAGGGGGACGTGGTAGACACGGTTCAGGTCCTCCACGGTGGGGTTTTCGAACTCGTCCTGGAAAGACACAAGAAGAGGCGTCGTTCAAAGGGCTACGACTCATATTTTGCCCTAATTTGGCACCACCTAGCCAGGTTTGACAACTTTCACTTGGTGACCATTGCCAAATTCTGGCACTGCCTGGCTGCCATGAGCAAGCACTTGCACATGTGACGACCCATACAGTAAACTCCGCCAGTAGTGAGAGCAGAGCCAACACTATTACTGTATAATGAGTCTACTTCAAGAAAATTTGTCACCATGAGCAGAGTCCCACTGTAGTTGGCGAACAGTAACGGGCCACATGACTTGGATGGACTCTGACTTGCAAGAATTTGGCGAATTTTTACCTGGTAGAAGACGATGCGGTTTATCAACTCCTCCTCCTCGGGCTTGAGCGTCTTGGGCGGCAGCAGCAGCCGCGACTCGGCCAAGCCCGGCGCCGGCGTCAGCTGCCCCGCGGCCGCCGCCGCCGCCGCCGCCGCCGCCGCCGCCGGACTTGGACTCCCTCCTGAGGAATTTCTGGCTTTTTCCTGCTTTTGTTTCCTCTTAATCTGACATTGGCTCTCTGGAACCACGCACTCTGCCCGCATCCCCACACTGTAGCACTTCTTGAGTCTGCAGGCCTGGCACTTGCGCCTCATATACATGTCTATCATGCAGTCATCGTTCTTGTACTTGCACGCGTACTTGGACTGCTTGGTGATGGATCGGCGGAAGAAGCCCTGGAAGAGACAAGAAAGGCAGAATTGTCAGACGCCTGTGGCTTATAACACGTTAGGCATGTGCCAGTCAGGGTTGCCAGCTTTTCGTCCCCATAAAGAGACAAACAGTAAATAGAATACACAAAGACAAAGACAAATCTGCAGTCTACTTAGTAACAGCTATGCTTGAAGGTCAGCGAAATACTTTATAGACTTAAAAAAATTTCATGGAAAAAAAAAAACACCCTTCACTTCTCAATTTTGGCTTTTTGAAAAGCAGGATCGGCACCCCTAATGGCAATTTTTGCCGGAAGGACCGTTCAGGGTTGTCAAATTCGGCAATTCCCTCGCGTGAAACCGAACCCCCGGGTCTGAAACTGCCTGGAAATCCCCACGGCTGAGCCAAGACCCGAATGGGAAGAAAGACTTGAACACGAATGGCGCAACCAATGGAAACCCTGCTTCTACTCTACCCGTGAAGCAAAGGAAGCTGAAGCCCTGGCTTGATCGTGCGTGGGTAACTTTCCCAGGCCCACCCCAAGCGGCAAGCCGGGGCCGCTGAGACAGAAAATAATCTTCCCCAACTTTAAGTGTAAAGCAGTGAAAAAAGTCACTGAATCATTGTCCCGCGCCAATCACGTGCCCAGGTACGATCTCGCCCAGTGATTTTATTTCCCTCACCAAGAGGGAGCCCAATCACTGCCTGCCTACCTTGCAACCCTCGCAGGCCAGGGCGTTGTAGTGGTAGCCGCTGGCGCGGTCGCCGCACACCAGGCAGAGTTCCTCCTGCTGCTGCTGCTGCTGCTGCCCAGCACCAGAGCTGCCAGATCGCGCGGGGGCGGAATTTTTCTTCTTTCTCTCCTCGATCGGCGGGAACTGCGCGTTCGGCGTGAGCGGGCTGGAGCCCGTGAAGGGGTTCGGGGACCCGGCGGAGGAGAGCGACGGGCCATTGGAGTTGGTCGGGCTGTAGGGCTGAGGCTCTGTCTTGATCTCGGGCGGGCTGTTGACGCCAGCGCAGTCCACGAACACTATGAGAAAGAAGAACAACGGGCGTCACTCGATGAGGAACAACAATTCTTGCTGGCGGACGAAGCTTCGAGCAACGCGTTGCCTTGTTGAAGAAATGCCAAAATTTGGCACCAACCAACCGGATGCCGGAGTGGAAAACAATAGCAAATGCAAGCCAGTCATTTTGAAGCGATGGGGGTAAGGCGGCCCCATCCCCCTTGAGCGTAATAATGGACGGGACAAACAGAGTCAAATCTGCTCCCTACACGGGGTCGGGGTCATCAACCCTCCGGGGCATCCATGCAGGATGTTCTCCTGACCCGGAGGCCCGCAGGAAATCTAACATTATTTATACACTGACATGACTGTGTGTGTGTGTGTTATACAGCCTTTAGGTTGAGACGTCGCGTGTATGTAATACTGTGGCTGCATCCTGAGGAATCGATTTGCAGACACTTCTTTCGAAGCAAATTTTGCGCTTGCAAATTTGCTATCTTTTTTTGTTGCAGTCGTTGTTGTTGTTCCTCACCTGGAGACAAAATTGCCGCCGCTGAGTTCTGCGCCGCCGCCGCAGGCGGCGACGGCTGCAGCGGGAAGAAGGGCGAGAGCTGCTGCTGCTGGGCCGTGGGCGACGCCGGCGTCTCGATCTTGGTCACGACTGCGCCGCTCTTGAAGGCCGCGAACTGCGCCAGGGGCCGCTGAGGCAACATCGTGAGTTGCGCCGCATTCGAAGTCGTCGTCATGGCGCGAGGAGCATCTTAAGTCCAAGGGAAGAAAATCTGCAATGAAGGAAATGACACAGGGTGAGTCAAAAGTAGCTCGGCTTCACAGTCACGGTTAAGACGTCGGAATTTTAGGTGACAAAAAAAAATCGTATCACCTTCTCTTTCTATGCCAATTTTCGGGCATGACTTTTGTCAAGTATCTGGCCCACCTTGGACATCTTGCGCTAGTGACGCATGTTTTCGGTGGCTGACTAAAATTCCGCAGTTCAATTATAAAGCAATGTGTGCAGTACGAGTCCGGAGGTTCACGGTTTATTAACCATTGATCAAGAAGTTTGCTTTAATCGGTCTGACGAAGGCTGCCCAAGGCCAGGTCAGCTAATTCTCTGGGGGGGGGGGGGCACAGCCAGTCCCCCCCCTCCCCTTGAGGCCGGTGAGTGCCAAAGTGGCCAAAAAGTCACATTTTGGCACCAGCCGCCGAGTGATTGAACACCTGACACCAATTAGGTCACAAAGTTGAAGCCAAAAAAAGTCTCTCTTTGTACTGGAGTGAAGGATTGGCCTTCTCACACTAAATGATATAATATAGCAGACTTTCCACTGAGCAAAAAGTGGAAAGAAAGATCATTTCTCGGAAGATAAAAATGGCCACGATGGAGAAACTCTTTTAAACAACTTGTGTCTCACATGACTTTGTGCAATTCTCAAAAAACCTGCAGGACTTTTTTAAAGAAATCTTTTTCGAATTGTCGCCCTTTAGGGGGGAAAAAAACCAAAACTTTGTGCAAAGGAATCCCACTTGGGGATGATATAGAGCATTTGCCAAAAAAAAAAAAAAAAACCTCGGCAAAAATCAACGTTGTTCAAAGCAACTTTTCAACTGCCAAGGTAATTTTAGCCATGCAAAACTGGACCCTCTTTTTTTTGGGTGGGGGGGGGGCTCCACCAGTCAAAGAAATATATT